>Ga0302326_10013753_pt1 | contig 17145 bp, 17 predicted proteins | sample Palsa_T0_3_FD_202264 | JGI IMG/M metagenome (GOLD analysis project Ga0302326, IMG submission 202264) | Peat permafrost microbial communities from Stordalen Mire near Abisko, Sweden - Palsa_T0_3 | ecosystem: Environmental > Terrestrial > Soil > Palsa > Peat permafrost | place: Sweden: Abisko...
ACCCTCAGCTCAGGGATCATTTGGTGATGGAAGATCGGCCGACGGCGGAGTGTCACCAGGCGGTTGCGGCGCGTCCGGCGCACCCGGTGGTTGACGCTGGCTGTGCCAGTCACCCGGCAGCGGTCGGTCCCAGTGTCCGTCGCTGCCCTGGAACCACGATGTGTTAAGGCATCCCGCTGGGGGCTCGTAGTTCAAATCGTCGCGATACCGTCGGGCGGCTATCGCGCACACGTTGGGGGCTGCCTGGACACGGGGATGCGCTGAAATCCACCAGGGGGCGACACCATGGCCCAGGAGCGCGGGACCGACGATCAATACCGCGCCAGCAAGCGCAGCCATGCCGACCGCGCCAGCAACGGCGATCCGCGCCGCCGCCGTCGCGATAGCGGAGAACTTGGTCCCGAACATCGGTGCTTCCTCCCTTCCAGACCAGCGGGGATGTCGTTGAACCTATCGACCACGAGGTGCGCGTCCGTTACTGACGGCTGGGAATGTCGTGCCGTCTAGCTGGGAACTTGCTGGACGGCCGAGGACACGCTTCAAACTTAGGTATTCTTAGCTTCTGTTTACGTGTTCATCAGCATGAGCACGGCTGAAACCGGGGGCCAATGACCAGCAACCGCCGCACCAGGTGTCGTGTCCGACAGTGGAGCAGTGGCGCGGGGCTACTCGCCGCTGCCGCGATAATCGGGATGGGGACAGCGCACGCCGACACCCCCGACGACGTGGTCGGCCAAACACTTGCCGCTGCCAGCACCGACAATCAGTACGACCCCGCAGTATTCGACTACAGCGCGGACCCGTCGAACGTGTTCTCGCCCGTCTACGAGATCGCGCCGACCGGTCCCGAGGATGTGGAGGTGACCGATGCGAGCGGCGATGTCTTCGGCACCCAGGACTTCACTATTTCCGAGCTTGGGTTTCCGGTGGACACGTTCAGCGGGTCGGTCGAGTACAGCCCCCTGACCGGAACTGGCCTCTCCTTCATCTCTGGTGAACTTGGCGGCTACAGCGAGACCATCACCACCCTTGGCTCCCCTGGAACCTTGTTGCCCGAGAGCACTGGCTTCCTCATCGACGAGTTCGGGTTGGGGTACGGCAACGTTTTCGAGGAGTCCATGAATAGCGCAGGGACTTCTGCCACCGTCGGGGACTTCATCCTCACACCATTCGGGGACGAAAACATCACTCCCATCGTTGACCTCTTCCTTCCCCAGGGCGTCGGCATCACCGATGCGGCTGGCACCGTTGATCCGTCATCGTTCGCCGATCTGCTGACGTCGATCGGTCTATAGCCCTACAGGAGCAGGAACCGGAGTGGCGACGAGTTCGCAACTACGGTTCGCATGTGTACCAGTCCGGATAGCAGGTTCGAATCCTGCCGGGGGCACCAGATATATCGCACCATTTACGCTGCTAGAGGCCATTTTTCGCATCGAAAACAATGCTATCAGACCGTTGTGAGCAACAAATGAGCACATTTCACACGCAGCAACATAGAGCAGAAACGAGCCGGGCAGCCGGAGGGATTAATGCTCTAGTCCACACACCTGGGTTGGAATCCCCCGGCTTTAGCCGTGGACAGGACGTCAAGGCTGCTACGTTCTGGATCGTCGAAGGGGTGCTAGTCATGGATCCGATGTCGGCGGTGGCTCCGTACAACCACGAAGGCGTGCCTGACCCAGCCCGCACCGCCCTGCTCGTGATCGACATGCAGGAGCACTTCGCGGATATCGCGACGGCCATCCTCCCCGCCCTCTCGTCGCTGGTGATGGCTGCCCGGAACGCCGATATACAGGTGTTCTACACCCGCCACGGCCACCACGATCTGTCTGTGGACGGCGGGGTCCTGGCTACGTGGTGGAGCAACGACCTGAGCATGGTCGGCGATGCGAGCTGGCCGCTCCTGTCGATGATTACGCCACAACCGGACGAACCCATCATCGACAAGACGCGCTACAGCGCATTCTTCGGCACGCAGCTGGCGTCGCTGCTGTCGGCCCGGGACGTGTCCGACCTGGTTATCTGCGGCGTCGTCACCAACTGCTGTATCGAGACGACCGCCCGCGACGGCTTCGTGCGGGACTACAACGTCTTCGTGGCCTCGGACGCCACCGCCGCCACGAACGAGGACCTCCACATCTCCTCACTGAAGGGCATGGCCTACTCATGCGCGCGGGTGCTGACCACCGAGCAGCTATGCGACGCACTCGAACGGCAACCACGTGACGGCGATGTCTGATAAGTGGACCGCCAGTCCGTCAGCCGAGCGCGAAGGGATCTTGGAGAAGTACAAGATTGCGATCCGATGTGCCAGTGCGACAATGGATTTCGGTCGCAACCCGGCGCAGAGTGTGCAGCTTCTCATTGGACTGCGCGATGGGTTGACTCATTACAAACCCGAGTGGCAGGGCGACCGGACCAACCTGTACGCGGATCTGCGTAGAAAGCTCCCAGTGAATCCCCGTGTGGCAGCTTTAAATCCGTGGTTCCCTCATCAGGCATTGTCGGCGGATCTGGCCGAGTGGGCCTGTAAGCAGAGTGTCGCGTTCGCGAAGGAGTGGTGGGCCGCGATGGGCTTGACTCGCGATCACTTCCTAGATGGGCAACCGTCCTGGCCTACGCCATGACAACCGGGTGGTACGACAGCCGCGAGTGGTCCGGCGTCGGGAGACTTGTGCGGTCGACCGGCGGTCAGTGGATGGTCCGGCCACCGCAGCGGTGCGGCAACGGCCACCCGATCACGCCGAGGCACGTCCTGGTCGGCAGCATGGTTTGCACCTGCGGCGAGAGACGCCACATCACATGGTTGTGCGCCTGCGGAGACACCAGCTACGGCCCGCCGCTTGGTGTTTCGTGTTCAGTTCTTAACAGACCCGCCGCTGTCCGTTAAGACCTCACCGCCGCGCGGCTAGATACCCTGCCTTCTCTCAGCCAGTGAGAGTTACGCGCTCACGCCCCTCGAAGCGGCGCGCGTGCTACTGGGTAGTCAAAAGGCTGGTGAGTGGATGCGCCTCCTGGACGATCTCGATTGCCATATCGACCGCCGTGCGCGCTTGCTCGTCTGTCAACGAATGGCCGCCATGAGTTGCGCGGTTACGTGGCTCGATAAGGTCACGCTGCAGCCGGTTTGACAGCACTTCTGAGCGCAGCCTCTTCAGCAAATCTGTGCGCCCCTCAAGCGCCCTATACCTGTCCACTAGTGCCGTTCTCACGGTTTCGTCGGTGTTCGCCGTGGCGAGATGCTTGTCGATGAGCGTCGTCATTGCAAGCTCTGCTGCCGTTGCAGCGTCGATGACCGCCCGCCGGTTTTGGCCTCCGTTCAAGAGCGAACGCGCATCGCGAATGAACAGCCATTCCACAGGGGGCGCACCTTGGTTGCCGGTAGCGGTTACGCACGCTTGGAGGTCGTGCAGCTCCAAGGGGCTTCTCCACATCTGCCTCAGGTGCCCGTTGCCAGCCGCCAGCGCGTCACTTCCGGCCCGCCGTCCATCCGCGTTACCTGTCCACGCGAAAACCGACTCGGCGAAGGTGGGGGCAACTGCATATCCGCCAAGTCCTACGAAGTCCTGTGATGTCACAACGCCTACCCACGAAGTGAAGTGCATCGACCAGTCCACAAGCTCACGCATGAACCTGCCGGAGGCAGCGTCGAACTCCTTGTCAGTGGCCGCAGTTAGCGATGTGTAGAACCGACAACGGAAGATGTAGGCGACGTCCACATTGGTCCCCAAATTCGGATTCAATAACCGTTCAAGACCCAATGCCCGTTCAAGGGGGGGACCCGTATAACCCCAGAAGTCGGGGTCTCTCTCGCTCTCGTCGAAGATCTCGTCCCCGTCGTCCTCGTAGTCCTCGTCTGTGGGGCCGTAAGTCCATTGGGGCGGGAGCACTTGCTGTTGAACCGTATCGAGCTGCGGCAGGCCGATGACGAAGTCGTAATTTGCGGTTCGCGACGGGAACTCTCGGCCCAAGCAGTCCAGCCTCATTAACATGCCCTCACCGCCACCGCCACACGCGAAATAACCCTCCAGCGGCCGCTCTTTCGGCATGTGCCCCTCCTCATGAAGTCGGCTTAACGCCACCGCCACGGTTACACCGCGCAACGACAGTCTGCAGTACACCGCGCGGTGACTTGCGCACTCAGAGACAACTCGTTGAGGGCGCCGATGCTCCCGGCCCGTTGTGCTGACGCGGTGGCCGTGAGCACCGGAGGCAGCGGTTCACCGGTGATCGCCTTCCGCTCGCCCAGATCAGCGGCGTCGTGGATGCGCCGCGATGCTTCTGCGCGGCTGATCAGAAGCCGGTTGGCCAACGCCGAGGGCAGTTTGCCTCCCAGTTCCGTCGCGTCGGCCTGCGCAGCGACCTGGTTGATCAGCGGGTGTTCGATGGCCGGCAGCACGCGGCGGATCTTCTCGCAGCTCTGCAGCAGGGCCAGCCGCTCCGGGGTGGTCAGCGCGTCGAAAGACAGGTCCAGCGCGCGCTTGAAATCGGCCTCGAGCGCGTCGAACACCTCGACGACCTCTTCCCGACCACTAGAACGCATGTTCGAATGATAACCAACCGGTCCGACAACGTGCCGCGACCATCCACAGGCAAAACTATAGTGACGCAAGTGATTTCAGTGGCGTTGAAACTCTGTGGTTAAGTGGTCGACGTGAAGAAACTGTCAGCCGTGCTGGCTTCGCTGGCCGGGCTCGCGATCACCGCCGATGGCTATAAGCCGCTGAGCAGGCGTGGTTATCTCTCCATCTATGCGTTCAGCTTCGGGGTGTTCGCGACCGAGCTGCCACTGCAACTGCTCGCCGGGCAGTTCGCGCTGCTGGCCGCGGTAACCCGCGAGCTATCGCCGAGGCCGCGGCGGTTCAGCTGGGTGGTGTCGGCGCTGTCCTGGTTGGGACTGCTGGGCCTGCACCGCCTCGCCACCAGGGCCAACGTGCCGCTCACCGCCGCGCTCGACTCCGGTTTGGGTACTGATCGCCGCACCGAGTCGGGGGATCTATGGAAGCGCCCGGCCGGCCCGGGCACGGCGAAGAACCCAGGAGTGGTTCGCATGCTGCGGGTCTACCGCGACTACGCGCACGACACCGACATCAGTTACGGCGAGCACGGCGCCCGCAATCACCTCGACATCTGGCGACGGCCCGACCTGGACCTGGGCGGACGAGCACCGGTGCTGTTGCAGGTCCCCGGCGGCGCCTGGATGGTGGGAAGCAAACGCCAGCAGGCCTATCCGTTGATGAGTCATCTGGCCGAACTCGGCTGGGTGTGCGTGGCGATCAACTACCGGCTCAGTCCGCGCTCCACCTGGCCCGACCACATCGTCGACGTCAAACGCGCGCTCGCATGGACCAAGCAGCACATTGCCGAGTACGGCGGCGACCCGGACTGGATCGCGATCACCGGCGGCTCGGCCGGCGGTCACCTGTCGGCGTTGGCCGCGCTCACCGCGAATGACCCTCAGTTTCAACCCGGTTTCGAAAGCGCCGACACCAGTGTGCGAGCGGCGGTCCCGTTCTACGGAAACTACGATTTCACCGGAGACGACAGCGTGATCCACCCGCTGTTGGTGCCAACGCTGGCCAAGTACGTGTTCAAGCTGAGGCGGCCCGAAATTACCGAGGCTTTCCGCGCCGCCTCACCGATCACGTATGTGTCTGCGGACGCCCCACCGTTTTTTGTGCTGCACGGGACCAATGACTCGCTGATCCCGGTCGAACAGGCTCGCGCGTTCACCGCGCGGCTCCGCGAAGTCAGCAGCCAGCCGGTCGTCTACGCCGAACTGCCTTTTGCGCAGCACGCGTTTGACATCTTCGGGTCGGTACGGGCCGCCCATGCGGCGGTGGCCGTCGAGCAGTTCCTCGCCGAGATCTACGTAAAGAGTCAGATTCCGGTCTAGCGTGACTGCGGACGCGGGCTGCGTTGATCGAGCAGGGCAATGACCTGCGCAGCCAGCTCTTCGGTGTCCGCGCCGGCGGTGTCCAGCACCAGGTCAGCGCGCTCGGGCGGCTCGTAGGGTGCGTCGATACCGGTCAGCCCCTTGAGTTCGCCGCTGCGCGCACGCGCGTAAAGGCCTTTGGGGTCTCGCTTTTCGCATTCGGCCAACGACGTCGCGACGTGTACCTCTATGAAGGGCAGTTTGGCCGCATCGTTGAGGGCGCGCGCGGTCTCGCGGTCCGACTTCAGCGGAGACACCAGCGACGCCAACGCCACCACGCCCGCGTCGGCCAGTAGCCGCGTCAAATGGCCTACTCGCCTGATGTTTTCGGTGCGGTCGCCGGGCGAGAAGCCCAGGTCGTCGGACAAGCCGTGCCGCAGGTTGTCCCCGTCGAGCAGGTAGGCCGTCCGTCCCGATTCGACGAGTGCGCGCTCCACCGCGACCGCGATCGTCGACTTTCCGGAAGCGGGCAAGCCGGTGAACCAGATCGTCGCGCCCGACTGGCCGGTGGCCCGCGACCGGTGGGTTCGGTCCAACGCCGAAGGATGCCAACGGATGTCGCTGCGCGGGTGCGTGCCCGGTTTGACTTCACGCGCCTCGATGATGGTCCCGGCGCCGACAGTGTCGTTGGTGGTCTCGTCGATCAGGATGAACGCGCCGCTGTCGCGATTGTCGGTATAGGAGTCCGCGACGACGATAGAGCTGGTCCGCAGGGTTACAGTGCCAATGTCGTTGAGCGTCAGCTCGACCGGCTGGTCGAGCTCATCGAGCGTCTCGGGGTCCAAGCGGGAGTGCAGTTCTTGCACGGTGGCTCGAACGCTGTTGCTGGTTTGTTTGAGAGCAAGCCGGTCGCCCGCTCGCAGCGGTGAGTCGATGAACCAGCAGACCGTCGCGTCCAACTCACGGGCCAGCACCGGTAGGGCTGCGTCGTCGGCGCCGCTGACCAGTACGTCACCGCGCCCGACGTCGATATCGTCGGCCAGTTCGATCGAAACCGACAGCGGCGCAACGCCCGTCGTGCGGTTGTCGTCGAGGGTGTCCAGCGCGGTCACCTCTGAGCGGGTGCCGGCGGGCAGGGATAACACCGGATCGCCGACGCTGAGCGTTCCAGCCGCAAGCCGCCCGGTGTAGCGGCGGCGTACATCGGCGGTCGGCCGCGATACCCACTGCACCGGAAGTCGCAGCCACGACGGCTCCGCCCGCGGCGCATCAAGTTCGATGCCTTCCAGGTAGTCCAGCAGCGTCGGGCCGTCGTACCACGGGGTGTGTTGCGACGAGTGAACCACGTTGTCGCCCAACTTGGCCGCGACCGGGATGACCGCGATCTCGATGTTGCCTAGGCGTGCCGCCAGCTGGTGTAGCTCGACTTCGACCTCGGCGAACCTGCCCTGGTCGAAGTCGACAAGGTCGATCTTGTTCACGGCAGCCACAAAGTGCTTGATGCCCAACAGCTTTGCGATTCGGGCGTGCCGGCGGGTCTGCCGCAGCACCCCGGCGCGCGCGTCGACCAGCAGGATCGCGACGTGGGCGTTGGAGGCACCGGTGAACATGTTGCGGGTGTAGCGCTCGTGACCGGGAGTGTCGGCCAGGATGTAGCTGCGGGACTCGGTGGAAAAGAAACGGTACGCGACGTCGATGGTGATGCCCTGTTCGCGTTCGGCACGCAGACCGTCGGACAGCGCCGCCAGGTCGGCGACGCCCTCCTCATCGGTGACGGCTTCCAGGTGGTCCAGCGGCAGGCTGTCGGTGTCGTGCAGTAGCCGCCCGATCAGGGTGCTCTTGCCGTCGTCCACCGATCCCGCGGTGGCGATTCGCAGCAGCTGACGGGTCATCAGCTCAGGCCCCTTCGTTCTTCTTCGCTGGCGCTCATCAGCTCAGGCCCTTTCGTTCTTCTTCGCTGGCGCTCATCAGCTCAGGCCCTTTCGTTCTTCTTCGCTGGCGCTCATCAGCTCAGGCCCTTTCGTTCTTCTTCGCTGGCGCTCATCAGAAGTAGCCCTCTCGCTTGCGGTCCTCCATCGCGGCGACCGAGGTGCGATCGTCAGCCCGGGTCTCCCCACGCTCGGACACCGTCGCCGCTGAGATCTCGTCGATGACCCCGCTGATCTCGGTGGCCCTGGACCGCACCGCGCCGGTGATGGTCAGGTCGCCGACGGTGCGGTAGCGCACCCACTCCACGCCGGCGGATTCGCCGTTCTGCGGGCCGGCGTATTCCGACACCGCCAGCAACATGCCGTCCCGTTCGAAGACCTCGCGTTCGTGCGCGTAGTAAATCGACGGTATTTCCAGGTCTTCCAGCTCGATATAGCGCCAGATGTCGAGCTCGGTCCAGTTGCTCAGCGGGAACACCCGCACCTGCTCGCCCTTTTTGATTCGGCCGTTGTAGAGCGACCACGGCTCGGGCCGCTGAGCACGGGGATCCCACTGGCCGAACTCGTCGCGGAAACTCAGGATCCGTTCCTTGGCGCGGGCGCGCTCCTCGTCGCGGCGAGCCCCGCCGAAGGCAGCGTCGAAGCCACCGGCCTCGAGGGCGTCGAGCAGGGTGCGGGTCTGCGCGCGGTTACGTGACCCCCCGGGGCCCGGGTCGGCCACTCGCCCGTTGTCGATGGATTCCTGAACCGACGCGACGATCAACTTGTGCCCTTCGCCGGTGACCCGGCGGTCCCGGAACTCGATCACCTCGGCAAAGTTGTGGCCGGTGTCGACATGCATCACCGGAAATGGCAGCGGAATAGGACGAAAAGCCTTCTCCGCCAGCCGAAGTAGCACGATGGAGTCCTTGCCGGCGGAAAACAGCAGGACCGGCCGCTCCAACTCGGCGACCACTTCGCGGATGATGTGCACCGCTTCGGCCTCCAGCAGCCGCAGTTCGTCGACGCGCTTTGTCTCGTCAGGCTGCGTCACGAGCGCTGCCCTCCCCCGCAAGCGGGAGGTGCCCCCACCTCATCGCTTCGCTCTGCATCGTCGTCAGCGCGAGTCATAGCGGTAGTCCCTCTCTTTCAGCATCGGCCCGGTAGCGCTCCACCCATTCGTCGGAACGCTGGTCGGCCTGGCGCTCCAGCACCGGCCGGGGTGCCAGCTGCGGGTCGAGCCCGAGCGATTCGAGGATGTTGCCGACCACCTGAGTCAGGTTGCGCCACAACACCGGATACGGAATTTCCATCGGTTTGACGTCTTCTTCGGCGAACCAGTTTCGCCAGCCCTCTTCCTGGCCGCGCAGCATGGTGATGACGTGCGCGACGGCCCCCGCGTGGTACGTGGCGCGTGCGTCTCGGACGGGATCGGGCCGACCCCGCCAGACCCGCGTCTGCACCGCCCGCCAGAACGACACCGCCTGTGACACCACGTCCGGCCGGTAGACATAGACAAGTAGCGGTTCTTCGCCGACTACGTCGCGGATTGCGGCCAGCAGGCCGTCTCCGGACCGATCCGGCAGTCCGCCGGCGCGATCCAGTAGCAGCGACGTCTGGTTCCACATCAGCTTGCCGCCCCAGATGCCGTTGGGTGTCCTTCCAACCGTGCGGATGTAGTCGCGCCAGATCTCGGGCGGCGCCAGGTCCGGCTTCCCCGCGTCGAGCGGATCCAGCAGGCTCAGAATCGACTCATCCTCTACGCCGGCGAACCACTCGCGCGGCTGGGGGGACTGGCTGGTGGTCGGCAGATACTGGAAGAACTCTTGGGGCTCGCCGGCCACGCCGGTCGCGCGTAGCGATTCGACCAGCAGCGTGCTGCCGCTGCGCTGGGAAGCGAGCACCAAATAGGACGACGGACGATCTGTCACCTAAGAAGCCTAACCGGACGGAAAATTGCTGCACGACTGAAAGTTACGTTCATACTGAACATAACTGTTGCGGAATCAACTTCTGCTTGCCACAACGCGGCGGACGAACGTCAAGGGAACAGGGCCGAACCGATCTGGCTAGATTCGCTCCAGTGCCCGCAGTCCCAGCGAGAACAGCAGTCGCACATCGGGATCGGCCAGTGACGTCGACAGTAGCGTTTCTATCCGGCGCGCGCGGTACCGCACGGTATTCGGGTGGACGTGCAACTGCTGCGCCGCAGCCGCGACGTCACCGAAGCTGTCCAGATAAGCCCGCAGCGTCTCCACCAGCGCCGGGTCATGGTCGTGCAGGTCGCGTAACCGCGGGTCTACCAGCCGCTGGTCTGCGCCGACCATCGTGACGATCTCGTCGAGCAGCACGGTGGTGCGGGCTTCTGCCAGCGACGTCACCGTGCCGAACGAATCCGGATGGCGCTCAGCGCTATCCAGCACGCGGTCCACTTCTGCGCGCACCGCGGGCAGGCCGGCCAGTCCGGCCAGCGGTGCGGCAACCACCGCCCGCAGCTGCAGTCCCAGCTCGGTGTGCAATGCGCTGATCGTCCCGCGAATCCAGGAGTGCAGCGACGAGCGCTTGGTCGTCTGGGGGAGCAGCACGTATACCCGCGAGCCGCGCGATCCGACCTGAGCGTCGAAGCGAAAGGCGTTGGCGCTCAGTGCCAGTACATCGGCGAGCCGGTCATGATGGTCCGGACTGTGGAAGCCGATCAACGCGGCGCTACCGCTGGTGACGATGCCCAATTCTTGCGTGATGGCCTCCACATCCACCGGTCCCCGCTCAGCCAGGCCGAGTAGCTGCCGGGCGCGCATTGCGTGCGTCGACGGCTTGGCCGATAGCCGGGACATGATGCGGGCCGCCAGCACCGCCGCTCCCCTCAGCACCTCCTCGGCGTCGTCCGCCAGGTCCCGGGAGCCCTGCTGCACCCAGATGGTGCCGGCGAAGCCCGGAGGCCGGCGGGCATCGAAACCTTGCTGGTGGATGCCGACGGCCAGCCGCGGTCGCAGGCCCAACTCTGGCCGCTCGGCGACGCGGACCACGTCGCCGCCGGCCCGCAGCGCGTCGAAGATGCCCCACTGGCCTATCCACTTCAGGTGCTCGGGCGGACCGGCGCGACCCAGTATCGACAGCCGCCGCAAGTCGTCGGCTTCGTCGTTGGATGCTGAATAGGCCAACACGTGGGACTGCTCATCTTCGATGCTGACCATGCCGTGAATACGGTCGGCCAGCGACTGGGCCAGGCCGAACAAGTCGGTGCCCGAGTCGTGGCGCGGATCGCCCCGGTCACCATGGTGTTCGAGGACGTGATTGACCAACCGGTAGAGCCGCTCCCAGCGGGCCCGCGGTTCCACGGCCACCACCGCGATCCCTATCGAGACGGCTCGGTCGACCAGCGCATCGGAGGGTTCCTTGGCGAAGATGGCGACGGGCGCCCGCCCGGCCGGACCGCTACTGATCCAGCGTTGTGCCTCGTCATCAGCAACGCCGAGCAGGAAGAAGACATCGGCCGAATCCGCGCCCGTCGCCAGGCCCAGCCGCACATCGTCGGAATCGATCAGCGCCGCCGACGCAACTGCCAGGTCCAGGCCACGAGGCGCCTCGACGAGGCGTGCCACGGTGGTATCCAAAGCCAAGAGCAATTGGCCCAGTCCGACACCTGCAGCGCGCATATTGGCCGATTCTACTAGAGATCCGATCAAGTCTTGTCCGATCAGCCAAGCAGCCGGAGCGTCGTCACTGCGATCCTGAGATATGGACGCGATTACCGATGTTCCGTCTCCCGCCAACGAACCGATCCACGACTACGCGCCGAATTCCCCCGAGCGCGCCCGACTTCAGATCGAGCTGGCCGCACTGGCCAATAATCCGATCGACCTCCCGCACGTCATCGGCGGCAACCATCGAATGGGCAACGGTGAGCGGATCGACGTCGTGCAACCGCATCGGCACGACGCGACGCTTGGCACGCTGACCAACGCCCAACCCGCCGATGCCGCCGCCGCAGTGGACGCGGCGATGGCGGCCCGCAAACACTGGGCGGCAACGCCGTTCGATGAACGCGCCGCGATCTTCCTGCGCGCGGCCGAATTACTCGCCGGCCCGTGGCGGGAGAAGATCGCGGCCGCAACCATGCTGGGTCAATCCAAGACCGCCTACCAAGCCGAGATCGACGCGCCCTGCGAACTAGCCGACTTCTGGCGATTCAATGTCGGGTTCGCGCGTCAGATCCTGGAGCAGCAGCCACTGAGCGCACGCGGTGAGTGGAACCGCATCGACTACCGCCCGCTGGACGGATTCGTCTATGCGATCACGCCGTTCAACTTCACCGCGATCGCGGCGAATCTGCCCACCGCGCCGGCGCTGATGGGCAACACCGTGGTCTGGAAGCCGTCGATCACGCAGACATTGTCGGCATACCTGACCATGCAATTGCTGGAGGCGGCCGGGTTACCGCCCGGTGTGGTCAACCTGGTCACCGGCGACGGATACGCGATGTCGGATGTGGCTCTGGCCGATCCGCGGTTGGCCGGCATTCACTTCACCGGATCGACGGCGACCTTCCAGCGGCTGTGGCAACAGGTCGGCGCGAATATCGAGCACTACCAGAGCTACCCACGGCTGGTGGGGGAGACCGGCGGCAAAGACTTCGTGCTCGCCCACAGTTCGGCGCAGCCGGATGTGCTGCGCACCGCGCTGATTCGGGGCGCGTTCGACTACCAGGGCCAGAAGTGCTCGGCGGCGTCGCGGGCATTCGTCGCGCACTCGGTGTGGCAAAAGATGGGTGACGACTTCTTGGCCGCTACCGCCGAGTTGCCGTTCGGTGACATCACCGACCTGACCAACTTCGGCGGCGCGCTGATCGACGACCGGGCTTTCGCCAAGAACGTCAACGCCATCGAACGCGCGAAAAGCGCGGCTGGCATGACGATCGCCGTCGGAGGTGAATACGACGACCGCGAAGGCTATTTCGTGCGACCGACGGTACTGCTGTCCGACGACCCGACCGACGAGGCTTTCGCCACCGAGTACTTCGGTCCGCTGCTGTCGGTGTACGTCTACCCCGACGGAGAGTTCGAGCGGGTGCTCGACATCATCGACACCGGTTCACGTTATGCGCTGACCGGGGCGGTGATCGCGGACGACCGCGACGCGGTGCTGGCCGCGCAGAACCGGCTGCGATTCGCCGCAGGCAACTTCTACGTGAACGACAAGCCGACCGGGGCGGTGGTGGGCCGTCAGCCGTTCGGCGGTTCCCGCGGATCGGGGACCAACGACAAGGCCGGTTCCGCACAGAACCTGCTGCGTTGGTCCTCGGCCCGTTCGATCAAGGAGACGTTCGTCCCGGCCACCGACCACAACTATCCACACATGGCAGCGCACTGATGTCCCGTCTGTTCACCAAAACCCTTCGGCCGGCCATTCTTTCGGCCAGTCGTTCCGACGGATTGCGGCGCACCGCAGAACGGCTGCCGGTCACCCGCAAGGTGGTACACCGGTTCGTACCGGGCGCGACGCTGGATCGAGTGCTGGAGAGTACTGGCAGACTGCGGGATTCGGATCGACTGGTCAGCATCGACTATTTGGGTGAGGATGTCACCGACGTCGACGGCGCGAGCGAAACCGTGCGTGCCTATCTGCAGTTGCTCGACGCGCTGGGCCGGCGGCCGGATGCCACCCGCGACGGCGTGCGCCCGCTGGAAGTGTCGCTGAAGCTGTCGGCGTTGGGACAGGCGCTGGCTCGAGACGGTGAGAAGATCGCTTTCGCGAACGCGCGCGTCATCTGCGAGCGGGCCGAACAGATCGGTGCATGGGTGACGGTCGACGCCGAGGACCACACCAGCACAGATTCCACGCTGTCGATCACCGCGGACCTGCGGGCCGATTTTCCGTGGCTGGGCGTGGTCCTGCAGGCCTACCTGCGGCGCACGCGCGCCGACTGCGAACAGTTCGCCGCGACCGGCGCCAGGGTCCGGCTGTGCAAAGGTGCCTACGACGAACCCGCATCGGTGGCCTACCGGGACGCCGCGGCGGTCACCGACTCCTACCTGAGCTGCCTCGAGGTGCTGATGGCAGGGTCGGGGTACCCGATGGTGGCCTCGCACGACCCCGTCGTCATCGACGCGGTTCCCGAGCTGGCACGCCAATCAGGCAGAGGCGCGGGTGATTTCGAGCATCAGATGCTGTACGGCATCCGCGGCGACGAGCAGCTGCGGCTGGCGTCCGCCGGCAACCAGGTCCGGGTGTATGTGCCCTTCGGCACGCAGTGGTACGGGTACTTCATGCGGCGACTGGCCGAGCGACCGGCCAACTTGACGTTCTTCATGCGGGCGCTGGCACAGCGCGGTCACTGACTGACGGCGCCTCGCTTCGCTGACAGAGTCCGGCGGTTGCAAAACCACGGATGACTGATTGAAGGTTCCGAGCTAGCTTGTGGTTATGGAGCAGCCCCCAGAACACATCACTTTCGCCGACGTGCAGTGGCGCGAGATCGCCCCTGGCGTTGAGCGGGGTGAGCTGCGCGCCACCAAGCCGGGCGCAGGCGCTGCCCTGCTGCGCTTCGCCGCGGGAAGTACCAGCGGCGACCACCGCCATCCTGAAGGCGAAGATCTCTTCGTGCTGCGCGGTCGGCTGCGTCTGGGCACCGCGGTGCTCAGCGCCGGTGATTACCGCTACACGCCACCCGGCGGCGTCAACGACGCAGAAGCATACGAAGAAACCATCGTTTTTCAATCACAATCGGCACCTGCCGAATTCATCTGACAGAGCGATGTTGTCCGCCTGGCCAGGGGCGGTCGTCGAGCGCGGTCAGGACCGACGCGCCACGATCACCGGCCTGTGGACGGCTTGAACAACTGCGTTGCTGACCGAACCCAAAAGCGCGCCGGCGAGAGCACCACATCCGTGACTCCCGACGACGACAAGCTGGGCGGATTCCGATGCGTCGACGAGCGCACGCGCTGCTCGATCAGACACGACTTGCTTGTGCACCGACACGTCGGGATAGCGCTCTTGCCAACCCGTAAGAGCCTGGGCCAGAAGGTGACCTTCTTTGGCCGTTGTCGGTGACCAGTCGTAACCGGGAATTGAGTTCATATCGATGTCATTCCACGCGTGCAGCGCTATCAAGTCGGCGTTTCGAAGCGACGCTTCCTCGAATGCGATTGCCGTGGCCAGGTCTGAGGTTGAGCCGTCGATTCCCACGAGTACGGGAGCCTGCGCGGGATGCGGCATCTGCGGATCCACATCGCCGATAAGCGCGACGGGACAATGTGCGTGCCGAATCAGTCCAGAACTGACTGAGCCGAGAAAACTGCGAGACAATGCCCCGCGCCCACGAGACCCGACGACGATCAGCTCGGCGTCTTTGGATTGGTCGACGAGCGTCGGGACGATGGCCGAAGACAGCAATTCACCATTGATTTGTATTTGCGCAATATCGGCGATGGCGTCACGGGCGATCGTCGACGCATTTGCGAGGAGGCTGCGACCCTCGGCTTCTTGCTGTTCTGGCGATTCTTCGAGGATTGGGGCCTGCGACCACGTCGGTGCGGCGGGATTCTCCACGTGCACAAGGGTGAGTGGTAAGCCGCGGATGGCGGCATCGTGCGCGGCCCAACTAACGGCGGCATCTGATGCCGGCGATCCGTCTATGCCGACGATGATCCCGTAATGCTTTGTTGTCGAGACCATTTTGATCTCCTTTCGTCAAGGAGAACGTTAATGCAGCGGCGACCCGCGGGCCATGAGTCTTTGGTCCCTATCCGGGCGCTTTCACACCCGCCCGACGTCAGCGGGCGTCGGTTGTTCGGCGTTGCAGCGGGCGATCGTTGGCGAACCCTTGGACCACGTGCGCGCGCACAAAGTCGGCGACGACTTCGGGGTCGTCCATGTCCAGGGTCGACGACGGGGTGCTGAACAGCGAGAACAGGATTCGGCGAACCATTCACCCGCCGACTGGATGTCCAGGTCTTTGCGCACCTCGCCGGTGAGCTTGGCTGCGGCGAGGTGAAGTGCGAAGAAGTCGACGCATTCGGGTAGCAAGACGGCGGCGTCTTTGGTGAGTAGCAGGCTGGTCGCGTCGACATCGAAATACTTTTCTGAGGCGATGACCCGTCGCGCCTGGGTCGCGAATACCGCTGCGCGGCTGAACTTGTCCTCTAGCGAGCCGCCCCGGCCCCTAGTTTCAGTTTGAGACGCTTACGGTCCCGCCGCCCTGGGCAGGATTACTGGCCGGCGCGCTGCCGTTAATCCACTGTCGCGCTTGCTCTAGTTGCTTGCCGGGGAAATGCCGAACATCGGCGGACACAAAGTGCGACGCCAGACGCTCGGCGACATCTCCGAGGTGCGAGTCGGTGACGAGCGCTACTTTCTTGACCCGCTTCTGGTAGTCGCGGACAAACCGAAGGTGGGTGACCATCGTTGCGAAACTGTCCCACCCCGGGAATTCCGGGGCGTCGATGATGAGGCCGGCAAGTTCACCCGTTGCCTCGATCTGGGGGTCAACCGCCTTGGTCAATTCGGTGAAGTCGCTTTTATCCAGTGCGGATTTGGGATGTACCAGAAGGGTGGAATGAGCGGTATCCAGATTGTATTCGATCATGATCTGCTCCTGACAATCGTTGTGGTCGAGGGCTGAAGTGAAGTAGTGACCGTACCGGCAATGCCGCATAATGCTTTACGCGGCATTGCCGGTACTCACACCGTGTCTCAGTGATCTGACTCTCGCTTCGGCTTGGCGCCTATGACGGTCGTGCCACGATCACCGGCACACGAACTGATTGAACGACCGCGTTGCTGACCGAGCCCAAGAATGTGCGGGTTAGAGCATTGCGGCCGTGACTCCCAACTACGACAAGCTGTGCAGATTGCGATGTTTCGACGATCGCGCGGGCTGGCCGATCGCGAACGAGGACCCTGCTTACAGTCACGTTGGGGTACCGTTCCTGCCAACCCGCCAGCGCCTCGCACATAAGACGCTCTTCTTCCGCCTTTACTGCCGACCAGTCGACACCCGGGAGTTCGACCAGCTCTGTGTCGTTCCACGCATGCAGTGCCATCAAGCCAACTCCGCGACCCGAGGCCTCGTCAAATGCGATTTCAGTAGCGAGCTCTGAAGCTGATGACCCATCCACTCCCACGAGAACAGGCGCGTTCGTCGGATGCGGCATCTGCAGTTCTCCGTCATGGATGACGGCCACGGGGCAACGGGCATGTCGCACTAGCCCCGAACTGACCGAGCCGAGCAAACCTCGGGCCAAAGCACCGCGCCCGTCGGTGCCGACCACAATCAGTTCCGCATCTTCTGACCGGTCGATAAGCGTCGGGACGGTGGCCGAAAATTCCAATTCGCCATTGATTGTTATCTGGCTCTTC
>Ga0302326_10013754_pt1 | contig 17145 bp, 12 predicted proteins | sample Palsa_T0_3_FD_202264 | JGI IMG/M metagenome (GOLD analysis project Ga0302326, IMG submission 202264) | Peat permafrost microbial communities from Stordalen Mire near Abisko, Sweden - Palsa_T0_3 | ecosystem: Environmental > Terrestrial > Soil > Palsa > Peat permafrost | place: Sweden: Abisko...
CTTCGGTACCGCAACAGATCCAACATTCACGGTAAAGCCGTTGACCAGGCTCTCTACTTCGCCGTCGGTACTCACGGTGATCGTGCGCGCACCTGTCGCCGCGGTCGTGCTGATCACCAGTTGGGCCGACAGACTCGTCGGGCTTGCGACAGTGAGAGAGCCCACCGTGATCCCCGCGCCCGCCGTCAGCGTGGTTAGGCCACTCAGAAAATTGCTGTACGCTCCGGTAACCGTCAACGTTACGGCTTGGCCCTGTGCGCCGGAAGTCGGTTTAATCGATGCGACGGAAGCCACAGGATCGATGGTGAAATTGACGGAGTTATTGCTGGAAAAACCGTCTGTGCTGTCCGAGATTGAGGCTGCGAAGACAGTGGGAGTTGTGACGGAAATGGAAGCGGGAACTAGGAATCCGACAGTTTTGGTGCTGCCGATAACTGTCACGTACTGCGTGGCAGTCGTCAGGACCGCCGGGCCACCCCCCTGCGGCGCCAACTGAACCTGAATGTTCGCGGGGCTGAAGCTGCCTGCGGGGAATCCCGAACCAAGCAAACGGACCGTCGTCAGGCCCGATTCGGCCGTGCTTGGGCCCGCCGATGAAAGCGTGACTTGGCCCATCGAGCCAACCAAATCCCCCGCCGCGAAAAGCGAGATGAAAGCAAGCGCTATTTGACAATCGCGCGAGTTAAGCTTCATGGCAACAATTCTCCGATCGACTTCAACGAAGCTCTTTCTAGCTAAGCTTTTTGATTGGCTTTCTTCTGACGATAAGGGCAAAACCGAACAGGAAGGACAACGGGACCAGAACAGGAAGCATATTCGGTTCCGGGGTAGCCGTCGTCGCCGGCGTGCCTTCAATGTATGCCAGTGCCCCGTCGGTAGGAAGACCCGTAAGAGAGATGGAAGAATCGACGTGGTACGTATTCGCTAAGTCATCTATCAGTGTCGTTGTGGAAAGATCCGCGCTTAAAGATATAGATGTGATAGCGCCATCGGGGAAGACTCCACCCGTGAGAGGGTAGGTCTCGGTCTCTCCGGGACCAACATCGCCCAAGTCCAACGATTTTCCGTTTATCGTCAGAACAACGTCATCGAGCGTTACCGGCGTGCAAATCGGCGTACCGTCCAGGGTGGAGCAGCCAAACGACGGCCCTGTCAAATCGTAGATAACGATATCTTCCTCGCCGGTAATGGGGGTGTCAGGCTCGACACCTATCGCCCCCAGGAAAACGTCCGCCCGGGCCGGGACCGCTGAAATTACGAGACAAAAAACGACGGCCGAGAGTTTCGTTGTCCCCTGATTTGGTCTGCGGAAATGACCGGGCAGCGCTCTTTTTTCAATTGACATAATTAGGGTTCAATCTTTGGCTCCGCGGTTGGTTTGCCTGCGGCGCACAAAACCGGCTAGAAGCAGCAGGCCCGCGCCGAAGAGCGCTAAGCCGCCGGGTTCCGGAACGGCTGACGTGGCTGCAGCCGATATAGTCGCATCGAAGCCCGTGCCCAGATAGTAGCCGCCGTTGGCGGTACCGACTTCAAAGTCCAGGGTGTCGCCCGCACTCAGATAACGGTCGAACGAGAAGTCCGCTAGATCGCCGTAACCGGAAATCGTGGTGGAAAAAAGCGTGGTCGAAGAATCGAGGAGAATCTCGGCCGGGTGCGAGGGCGAGACCATATCCAATCCGGAGAAGAATCCGCTGACGGACCACATGCCGGAGCTTGGCGCAGTCCAAACAACCGTCACGGTGTTGGCTTCCGGGTCCAGGTTCAATTCCCCTGGGGGAAGATCCACGCTGCCGTTTTCCCAGATGGGGCTGCCGGTCAGATTGTCCGAGACCGAGGTGTAGGTGGGTATAGAAGAATTGTTGTCCCAGCAGGCGATTCCGGTGTGGCCGTTGCAGGTGCTTTGTCCCTGCGTCAATAGCGAGCCATTGACGAGATAGCTCCACTGGCCATTGGGATTCGAGGCTGCGCTGAAGTCAGCGGCTGCATCGTAGACCGGAGAGCCGAACGCTGGTATCGCCAGCGTCAGCAACAAGACTGCGAAACCTATCGGATTCCGCGATCTGCCCGCAGCGGCCGTCTGAACCGATTTATTTAATGGCACACTATAGCTTCTTTGCATGGCTCCTTGTCGCAGCGCGCCGCCAACGCCCATGCCGAGCAGGCCAAGCAGGCACACCGCTATGCTGGACGGTTCAGGCACCGGGGAACCACTGCCGCTGGGACTGCTCAACGACAGGTTGTCGAGGCTGAAATCGTTCCCAGCCGCGTATGGGGTTGCGTTGATGTCTTGAATCGACAGGGTAATCAATCCCGACGAGGTGGGCGTATAGTTGAAGGTCCACAGCCCCCAATCTCCTGGGGCATTGGGCACCGTATAAGAGCTGCCCACTACACTTCCATTCGCCAAGAGCTCGAGAATGGCTGGGTTGCCACTGTAGCCGCTGGTGTCGGCGTCGGCTACATAAGCGGAGAACGTGTATGTTGTGCCTGAGACAACACTTATATCGTCTTCACTCCAGGCGTCGGTGCCGGCGCCCAGACCGTCCACGAGCAACATAGAACCGGTCGGATTCTCGTAGGGTGTGTAGGATTGGTAGCCATTTGTGAAGCCCGTACTCGGGTTCGTCGTCAACGCGTAATCGCCGGGACCCGTGAAGACGGTCCCGTTCGCTGCCACTTGCGTGTAGCCCGAGCTAAAATCCGTGTACCCTAGCGAAAAGTCGCCGTTGAGAATTAAGTTACTCGCTCCAGCGAAACCCGCCAATCCGACCCCTAGTATGAAGGTTTTCAGTAGCATAATTTACTCCCAGCCGGCCTTTCGACCGGCGCTGAATTCACGTGCCAACTCCTCCGTGTATCCAGTAAGCGCGTAAAACGCGCCTGAAAAGGCTCACGCTAAACGAGTTTTTGTACCAGTACCCACCCTTGGACAGGGCTCACTTCTCAAGAAGATGGATTACACTGTATGAAATGCTCCCGCCCAAGGATGTGCCTCCTCCTGCGGGGCACAACCCCGAAAACGAGCAGCCGCTATCGGAATGGATGATCTTCCTTTACTCCGAATTGCGGCGGTTGGCGCAATACTATTTGGAGCAGGAGCGCCCCAATCACACCCTGCAAGCGACTGCTCTGGTGCATGAGGCCTATCTTCGGCTGTCGGATCAGCGCGACGTGCAGTGGCAAAGCCGGACTCAGGTGATCGGCGTCGCAGCGCAAATGATGCGGCGGATACTGCTGGATTACAGCCGTGGGCACGAGTCAGCCAAGCGCGGCGGGAACGTAAACCGCGTGTTTCTCGAGGAATCCTCCCTGGTTTCCAAGGAGCAGGCCGCCGATGTAATCGTATTGGACGAAGCTCTCACCCGGCTGTCTCAGGTGGACGCCCAACACGCCCGCGTGGTCGAGTTGCGCTTCTTTGGCGGTCTGAGTATTGAGGAGACGGCGGAAGTTCTGGAAGTCTCGCCGGCCACGGTAAAACGCAATTGGAATGTGGCCAAAGCCTGGCTGGCGCGCGATTTGCGAGGAAAATAAGCTGGTATGCCATCCGCCGGGGATCAGGGTGCGTGGCATCAAGCCGGCTGGGATCAAGGTGCCTGGCATCGAGTAAGCCAGATCCTGGCCACTGCCTTGGAGATGCCCCCCGAGGAGCGAACCGGGTTTGTCCGCCAAGCCTGCGGAAGCGACCAGGCTCTGTTCGCCGAAGTTGAATCGCTCCTGGCGAACCACGACCAGGCCGACACCCTGCTCGAAAATTCCCCCGCCGCCCGCTGGCTCTCCTTCGACCCCGCCGCTTGGAGGGGAAAGCGAATCGGCGCCTACAAGATCGTCCGCGAGCTGGGTCATGGCGGGATGGCTGTTGTGTATCTGGGCGAGCGCGATGACGAGCAGTTCAGCAAGCGCGTGGCCATCAAGATGTTGAGACCGGGCTTCTACACCGCCGAAATCGTTCAGCGCTTTCGGAATGAGCGGCAGACGCTGGCCGCGCTGGATCACCCCAATATCGTGAAACTGCTGGATGGCGGCAGCACCGAGGCCGGGCTGCCCTACCTGGTGATGGATTACGTGGAAGGCGTGCCGATCGACGAGTATTGCCGCTTGCACCAGCTTTCCGCTCATGCGCGCTTGCAACTGTTCCTCAGTGTTTGCGCCGCCGTTGGCTACGCACACCAGAATCGGGTTATTCATCGCGATCTCAAGCCGGGCAATATTCTGATTACCAAGGACGGGGTGCCCAGGCTCCTGGACTTCGGAATTGCCAAGCTGCTGAATCCGGAATTCCTCCAAACGCCGCTGGTCACGCGGACCGAGTGGCGTCCCATGACGGTCGAGTACGCAAGCCCCGAGCAAGTGCGCGGAGAGCCGGTCACGGCCTCGTCGGATATCTATTCCCTGGGAATCCTGCTGTATGAGCTGCTGGCTGGCCGCCGGCCTTATAGCACCGTGGGAAAATCTCGTTTGGAAATAGAGCGGATGATTTGTGAACAGGACCCGGAACCGCCCAGCGCGGCCCTGGGCGAGCCGCTCACGCGCCGTACGCTGGATGGCGATCTCGACACCATCGTCATGAAAGCGCTTCGCAAGGAAGCCCAACGGCGCTATGCATCCGTGGCGGAGTTCGCTCAAGATATCCAAAACCACTTGAGCGGTTTGCCGGTCCAAGCGCGCAATCCCACGCTGACCTACCGGAGCGGCAGGTTTCTTCGGAGGCACAAAGAATCATTCGCCACAGCCTTGGTCGGTCTTGTCTTGGTAGGAGTCGCGATCGGCTTCTGGCTGTGGATGAAAGGCTCTCGGCCCGCGGGAACGGCAGCCGCGCGTGTCCGCCCCTCGGTGGCCGTTTTGGGCTTCAAGAATCTTTCCGGCCGCGCAGACGCCGGTTGGATCTCCACCGCTCTTTCCGAGATGCTCACCACGCAACTGGCGGCCGGCGAAGAACTCCGCACCATAGCGGGCGACACCATCGCGCAAACCAAAATCGATCTCAATTTGTCGGACGCCGAAGGCATCCCCTCCAGCGCGCTGGCACGAGTCCGCGGAAATCTGGGAAGCGGCTACGCAGTGGTCGGTTCCTATCAAGACTCAGGCGGCGTCCAGGTGCGTTTGGATGCCCGCCTGGAAGACACGGCATCCGGACAAACCGTGGTGGCAGCCTCGGAACTGGGTTCCCAAAACGATTTGCTGGATCTCGCTTCCAGGACCGGCGCGCGGCTCCGCGAGCGCTTGGGGCTATCGAAGATCTCCGAGCTCGAGTCCCAGGCCATCCGAGCATCGGTTCCTTCCAACGTGCAAGCTTTGCGGCTTTATTCGCAGGGTTTGGAAAGACTGCGAACCTTCGATGCGTTGGCCGCGCAGGACCTGCTCACGCGCGCCGTCGCGGCTGACCCGTCTTATCCGCTGTCGCATTCGGCTCTGGCCACGGTCTGGCGCACCCTCGGCCACGATCCCGATGCCCGCGAGCAAGCCAAACAGGCCTTGGATGGCGCCGGTAAATTATCCCGCGAAGATCACCTGCTGGTGGAGGCGCGCTATAACGAGACGGTCAAGAACTGGCCCAAGGCCATCGAGACCTATGAGGTTTTGGTCAGCTTCTTTCCCGATAGCCTGGAATACAAACTCGATCTGGCGAGTGCGAGGACTTCAGGCGGGCAGGGAAAGGATGCCCTGAAGGATTTGTCCGAACTGGCCAAATCAAATCCGCAAGCCCAGGGCGATCCCCGCGTCGATCTGGCGATCTCGCAAGTCGGCTCCGCCACCGGCGACAGTAAACTGCGGCGGGATGCCGCCGAGCGAGCCGCATCCAAGGCGGAGCGTCAGGGCGCACGCCTGCTCCTCGCGCGAGCCCGGAACCTGGAGTGCCGCGCTCTGGCGAATTTGGGCGAGAACGCCAAAGCCGGGGTGGTTTGTGAAGAAGCCCGGCGCATCTTCGCCGAAACCGGCGATCGCGGCGAGTTGGCGCGCGCGCTGCACTCCATGGCCGAAGTCCCGCTGAATCAGGGCGACCTGGCCACTGCCGGCAAGCTCTATCGTCAATCTTTGGCGATCCTGCGCGAAATCGGCGATCAACAGGGCATGGGAAGCGAGCTCATCAACCTGGGTTTGATCGCGGCCATGCAGGGAGACCTCCCAGCCGGACTGAAGATGTACGATGAATCATTCCGCAGCTATCAGGAGGCTGGCGACAAGCCCGGGATGGCAGCGGTTACGGGAAATACGGGAAATCTTCTCCGCGCCCAGGGAAATTTGGGCGACGCTCTCGCGCATTACCAGAAAGCTCTGTCCATTTCCAATGAAATAGGGCACCGAAGTTCCGCTGGGCAGGCCATGCAGGCCATCGGACTCGCGCTTGCCGACCAGGGCGACCTCGCCGGCGCTTATAAAATGTTCCAGCAGGCGCTCGCGATTCAGCGCGACATCGGCGAGAAGGTCAACTATGCCGACACCGAGCGCGACATGGGCCGGGTGTTGATGCAGCAGGGCGACCTGCAGCAAGCCCGGAAGTTGTTCGACGAAGCTCTTTCGGCACAGCAACAACTCGGTGAAATCGGAAGCTCCGCGGAGACTCGGCTGGCGCTGGCTGAACTCGATTGTGATTCCGGCCGCCCGAAGGAGGCTGAACAACTCGCCCGGGCTGCCATCAAGGTGTTTCAATCGCAAAACGAACCAGATGCCGAGATCTTCGCCGCCACCTTGCTGTCCAGATCGCTCCTCGGGCAAGACAAGGTGCAAGACGCTGCCGCGAGCCTGGAAACCCCGCTCAAGCTGACCGAAAAGAGTTCGGACGTAACCACTCGGCTGTCGTTGGCGCTGGCTCATGCCGACGTTCTGGCAGCCAGGAAAGACCTCGCCGCCGCCCAGCGCACTGCTCGACGAGTACTCGCCGAAGCGCCCAAGGATCTCTTCCGGCTTCGTTTGGAGGCTTCGTTGACGCTGGCGGAAATTCAGGCCAAGGGAAAAAAACCGGCCCAGGGCCGCCGGCGCCTGGAGGAAGTATCCAAGGCAGCTAGGGACAGGGGTTTTGAGTTGATCGCTCGCCGAGCTTCCGCCGCGGCCCGCTAGCTCCATCCCAGCGGCCAGACGTGGTTAAAGTTCAAGGCGTCGGTTCCCCGCGATGGGTCCCGCGACAAGCGCGAAGCTTGCACGGGCGCATGAGCGCCGATGAGGAAGTCCGGTAGTATCCGCGTCCGTTGACCTCCTTGCTTCCGATACGCGCGCCACACGCTGCTTGCCCGGAAATGGGTAGCCTTGGATCATCGGCCCCGCAGGTCATCCATGAAACTGTCGACGGACGAATAACCTAGCCCTGCAAAGCTGCTCTTGCGGCGCCCCTTTCACCTGCGCAGGTCGAGCTTCCTCGGGGCGTTCTTCGGGACCGCCGCTCGGACGGACGCCCGGGCGAAAGTAATCTAGGGCACTCTCCTCGTCCTTGACACTCCTCCGTCACATGAACTATCCTTAGCCTTTGCCATGAGACTAGGGCTTGTTCCCTAGTTGACAATCTCCGGCCTACGGCCCGCCCGCGTCTTGCAACATTCTTCCGGGCCGTGCCGAATCAATCTAAGGAGATCCATGCCACATCAGCCTTATTTTGTGGTGGTACTCGCGCACTCCCTGCACGGACGGTTGCGCCGCATACAAATCCCGCACAAAGTGATCTACGCTGGGTTCGTTTTTTCCCTAGTAATCTGCGTCGCCATGCTGGTATTTCTTTCCAGCTATTTGCGCATGAGTTGGAAAGTAGCGCATTACAATTCACTGCGCCAGGAAGTGGATTCCCTCCGCGCCAAGTACCAGGAACTGCAGCGCGTCACCAATCAAAAGAACGAGCAGTTGGCGACACTTGAAAACTTCGCCGGCGAAGTCTCGGTCGCCTACGGCTTAAAGCGCAAGCCCGGAACCTCCACCGACATCGCCGGCAGTTCCGCGCTGGCGCCCACCTTCCGCGAGTCGCTCAGCAACTACAACTTCCTGCAGAACGCCACCATCTCCACGCTGTATCGCAACTACCCGAAGCAATGGCAAACCCATATCCGGCCCAGCCTCTGGCCGGTGGAAGGGCGCTTGATCAGCGGCTTCGGCGGCCGCACCGATCCTTTTTCCGGTGAAGGCGCCATCCACAGCGGCGTCGATCTCCAGGCCCCCATGGGAACGCCCGTCCGCGTGGCTGCCGACGGCATCGTCGTGCATGCCGACTGGGAAGGCGGCTACGGCCGTCTGATTATTGTCGACCATGGCAATGGAGTGCAGACCTATTACGGCCACCTCTCGCGCTTTGATATCGTGCCTGGCCAGGAAGTGCGGCGCGGTGACGTGATCGGGCGCTCCGGCGCGAGCGGCCGTGTTACTTCTCCGCACCTGCATTACGAAGTGCGGATGGGCGGCACGCCGGTGAATCCGTATCCATACCTCGCCAGGTCGGGCCTGACCGGGTCGGTGATCGCGCCCAAAGACCTGCCGTTCGATTAAGCGATCGGCTGGGTAGACGCCCGCGTCTCACCTTTCGGCGGCGATGTCCGGGGTTGTTTCCATCCGCTCCCATACGTTTCGGAACCCCTCCGCGAGCTCGGCGAAGACGGCGGTCACGGCGGGATCGAAGTGCCTGCCGCTTTCCTGGAGAATCATCGCGCAAGCCTCCGCGTGCGGGAGGGCCGGTTTATAAGACCGTTTGGACCGCAGCGCGTCGTAGCAGTCGGCCACTGCCAGGACCCGGGCGCAAAGCGGAATGTCGTCTCCGGCCAGACCATCTGGATACCCGGTTCCGTCCCACCACTCGTGGTGCGAGCGGGCGATCAGGATGCCCATTTCAATAAAATCGTTATCCGGATATCTTTCGTGGACCGTCTTCAGGGTCTGGGATCCGAGGGCGGCGTGGGTTTTCATGATCGCGAACTCCTCGGAGGTCAACCGTCCGGGCTTCAAGAGAATCCGATCGGGGATCGCAACCTTCCCGATGTCGTGGATGGGACTGGAGTGAACAAGGTTTCCAATCCAGGCGCCACTGACCGTCGTTTTGTAGTTCGGCCGCTCGCTCAACCCGATCGCCAGCAGCTTGCAAAAAGCCTGAACGCGTTCCACGTGCCTACCGGTTTCGTCGTCGCGAGCTTCGGCCAATCTGGCGATCGCAAAGAGCGTCTCCATCTGGGCGTCGGCGATCTTCCTTACCTGAATCTCGACCAGTTCTTGCAGGCGAAAGTTATCCGTTTCGATCCTCTGCTGGAGGCGTCTTAGTCTAACGTGGGCATCCACGCGGGCCTGCACTTCCTCGAACTGAAACGGTTTGGAGACGTAATCGACGCCGCCGGCCCGAAAGCACCGGAGCCGGTCCTCCGGAGCATTCATGGCGCTAAGGAAAATAACCGGGATCTCGGAAAGCTGCACGCTGGATTTCAGACGCTCGCATACTTCGTAACCGTTCATATCGGGCATATCGATGTCCAGCAGAATCAGGTCCGGCACTTTCTCGGTTGCGGACGCGAGCGCCATTCGACCCCTTGGAAAGGAGCGCACAGCATACCCGCCCGATCGCAGCATTCCCTCCATCAATTTCAGGTTGGCGGGATTGTCGTCCACCACCATGACGGTGCCTCGGATACCAGGCCGGGCCGGACTGGCCGGCGCGCTGCCGATCGCTTCCATCGCGGCGTTCATCTGAACACCTTATCGGTTGAGCCAGTTGGTTCGAGCAATCGCGTGAGGGCGTCGTAATCGTAGTTGTCGGCAAGCGCCTGTAGAGCGTCCGCGAAATCGGAATCCACGGTGTCGCGCACTTGAAGGATCAGACCGTCCAGGAGCTCCTTGTTGCCGGCGGAGGTCGCGCTGCGAATTTCTTCGGCCAGCTCGCGCGGCAATGGCCTGAGTCTGTCCGCCGACAGGGCAGCCAGCCCGGCGAGAGACGCTGCGGTGGTCTGGCTCAGCTCCTCATAGTCGTACGCGATGCCTAGGATGCCGCTAATCTTATCCAGCAGTTCGTCTTCGGGACAGGGCTTGGCCTGAAAACCGTCGGCTCCGCTTTGAGAGATGGATCGACGGTCTTCTTCCATGGCGCTGGCGGTAAGAACAACGATGGCCGTGTCCTTTCCGCGAGGATCCGCCTTGATTCTCCGAGTGGCCTCCAGCCCGTCCATGCCTGGCATATGCACATCCATCAGGATCAACCGCGGGCTCCATTCTTCCCAGTTGCGAATGGCTTCCTCGCCGTTGTCCGCATCCCGCACGGAAAAGCCGATGGAACTCAGCAATTTCATCAACCAGTCCCGGTTCTCAACCTGATCGTCGACGATCAGGATTCTGGGAGCTTCCGTGCCGGCCCTTATGCCGATAACGCGGCGAGCAGCATTCCCCCTGACGGCTACTCCGGCATCGCCGCGTTCAACCGGAATCTCGAAGCGGAATCGTGAGCCGTTGCCGGAGCTGCTGGTCAGTGTGACATCGCCCCCCATCAGGCGTGCGTATTTGCGGCTAATGGCCAAGCCCAGGCCGGTTCCCTCTTGATCGTTCAGGCCACTCCTGGTTTGGCTAAATGGCTCGAACAGCTTCTTTTGTTCCTCATCAGTTATGCCCGAACCGGTGTCCTCGACGCAAGCTGAAAGCCATAGTTGACTGGCGCTCCTTTGCTCCAAACTGACGTGCAGCTTGACCTGGCCGAGCTCGGTAAACTTGATGGCGTTTCCGAGCAGGTTGATCAGCGCCTGGCGTATTCTACCTTCGTCGGCCACGATGTAAGGCACCGTTTCGCCATCCACCACCATTTCGAATCCCAGCGCCTTGTTCTGAGCCCGCAAGCGGAACATGGCGGCCAGATCGTCCAATAGCCCGGAGAGGTTGAAGGTCACCGGCTTCAGCTCGGTGCGGCCTGCCTCGATCCTGGACATGTCCAGAACGTCATTGATGAGGGTGAGCAAGTGATCGCCGCTGCGGCCGATGATCTTGAGATTAGCCCTGGCGTCGGCCCCCATGGTTGGATCGCGCAACATCAACTGGGTGTACCCGAGGATGGCGTTCATCGGGGTACGGATTTCGTGCGACATGGTGGACAGGAACGTGCTCTTGGCCCGGTTGGCGGCCGTAGCCTCCGCGGCTGCGTCTTCCAGCCGCCGCTCGGTTTGCTGAAGTTCCATAATCAGGGACTGCCGGCGCGCAGCCTGCCGTTGAATGGTGATGAATGCGACCGTCAAGAGGGAGAAGAGACTGGCGCCCCCCAGGATAGAGATCAGCGAACCTTCGTTTCCGCTGGACCGCGCCAGCTGAGCGTAATAGCCGATCCGTCCGGCGGCGGCACTTTGGATGTCCGAGCAGATCTCCCGCATTCGGTCCATCAGCATTCTCCCGCGATCGCTACGAACCACGACCAGAGCGGCATCCAGGCCCTTAGTCCTACGGAGCTCAATGGTCCGCGTTAATTCCTCCAGTTTTTCGTTGACCAGCGGGACTAATCTTGCGACGCGCTGGGCCTGGTCCGGGCCAGCCGTGGCATCCGCTCCGAGTGACTTCATTAGCAGCGGGATGGCCGTGCGTGCTTGGCGGTACGGATCGAGGTAGCGATCCTGGCCGGTCAGCAGAAACCCGCGCTGTCCCGTTTCCGCATCCTTAAGCGAGCCTAGAAGTGCGTCGGTTCCGGATAGAATTCGCTGCGCCTCTTCCACCGCGTCCGCGTCACGGCCGAAGGCGGCCCAGCCGCGGTACGAGAAAAATGCGATCGATAGGACCACCGCAAGAGCGGACAGCAAAGCAAGCCCTTCGCGAGATTGAAGGCCTATCGGCCTGACTCCGCGGCTCATCCCTGCTCTCCTCGGTGACTAGCGCAAGTCTCGGACTCCGACGCCACCAGCCTCGGTGAGGCTCCCGCATGTGTTATCGTCCCGAATCAAAAAATCTCTAGTCGTGCGCTCGATCCTCTGGGTCGATCCTCTGGCCGCCCCACGGCTCCTTCAATTCCGCGAATCAGTATAATTGTCGGCGGAACGGAGGTGTAATGGGCTTACTTCGGAACGTCTTTTTGATCGCAGTGATCCTTTGCGCCCACGCGGGTGCACAGGGTCTGGTCACGCAACGTACCATGTCGCTGGGCATGGCGATGACAATCGCGGAAGCGACGCTCAACGCGTGCAAGTCCGGCGGCTTCCATACATCGGCGGTGGTGGTGGATCGCGGCGGCCAAGTGTTGGTGATGCTGCGCGACGAAATGGCCACGCCGCAGACCGCCGAAATGGCGCGGCGCAAGGCTTATACCGCCGTGATGTTCCGCAGCACGACGCTCGAGTTTCAGAAACGTACAGCCGAAGACCCGGCGCTGGCGCCGCAACGCCAGGTAGCCGACATTCTGGCGCTAGGCGGGGGCGCGCCCATCCGCGTTGACAAGGAGATCGTCGGAGGCGTGGCCAGCGCGGGGTCCAATCAGGAGCAAGATGACGCCTGCGCGAAGGCGGGCATCGCCAAGGTTGCGGACCTATAGCAGGCCACAGATGAACGCAGATGAACACCGATAAAATATTTGCCGCAGATCGGCGTTGATCTGTGTTTATCTGCGGCTATTTCCGCGCTGAAGCGATCAAGCCCGCGTATCGATCCCCGCCGGGTGCGCCGCCTCAAACGCGGCGATGGCCGGCTCCTGCTTGAGTATATAACCCAGCTCGTCGATGCCTTCGAGCAAGCAGTGCTTGGCGAAATCGTCCACCGGAAACTGCGCCTGCCGTCCGCTCGGGAGGGTCAACGTCTGCGATGGGAGGTCCACCTTCACTGTGCCAGAAGGATCCTTCAGCAACTCGGCATGCACATCCGCCGGGACCACGATCGGCAGGAGCGAATTCTTCAACGAGTTGCCCTTGAAAATGTCGGCGAACGAAGTGCTGATCACCGCGCGGAAGCCATACTGCGTCAGCGCCCAGGGCGCATGTTCACGCGAACTGCCGCACCCAAAATTATCGCCAGCCAGCAAAATCTGGCACGCTTTCGATGCGGGTTTGTTCAGCACGAAATCCGGCCTCGGCTGGCCCTCGGCGTCGTAGCGCCAATCGAAGAAAAGCTGGTCGCCCAGGCCGTCCTTCGAGATCGTCTTCAAGAAACGCGCCGGGATGATCTGATCGGTGTCGATGTTGTCGCGCGCAATTACCACGAGCCGGCTTTCAAACGGAGTGAACTTTTCCATTACAAGAGTTCCCTTACATCGCTGACCTTGCCCGCGATGGCCGAGGCCGCCGCTGTCATCGGACTCGCCAGGAACGTCCGCGCACCCTTGCCCTGCCGCCCTTCGAAATTGCGATTGCTGGTCGAGACGCTGTATTCGCCGGGCTGCAACTGATCGCCGTTCATCGCGATGCACATGGAGCAGCCGGCCTCGCGCCAGTCCGCGCCCGCGTCGCGGAAAATCTGATCCAGCCCCTCGGCTTGCGCCTGCGCCTTTACTTGCTGCGATCCCGGCACCACCAGCACGCGCACGTTCGGATGCACCTTACGGCCCTTCAGCACGCTGGCCGCCTTGCGCAGATCCGAGATCCGCGAATTGGTGCAGCTGCCGATGAAAACCACATTGATGGCGTGCCCCAGCAGCGGTTTTCCCGCCGGCAGATCCATATAAGCAAGAGCGCTCTTGAGCGAATCACGCTCCAGCGGATCGCTAATGTCGCTCGGATTCGGCACTGCGCCGCGGATCGGAATGCCCATGCCTGGATTTGTCCCGAAAGTAATCATCGGCTCCAGCGCCGCCGCGTCGATCACGATGCTCTTGTCATACACCGCGCCGTCATCGGTCGGCAATTGCCGCCAGCGCGCCACTGCCTGGTCCCACGCTGCGCCTTTGGGAGCGAACTCTCGGCCCGCGACATATTGATAGGTCGTGTCATCCGGCGCCACCAAACCCGCGCGCGCGCCGCCTTCAATGGACATGTTGCACACCGTCATGCGCTCCTCCATCGAGAGCGACCGGATGGCCGGTCCGCAATATTCAAAAATCGAAGCAGTGCCTCCGCCGATCCCAATGCGCGCGATCAGCGCCAGAATAATATCCTTGGCCGAAACCCCCGGCTTCAACGCGCCATCCACGCGCACCTGGTAGGTTTTCGATCTCTTCAATAGCAGGCACTGGCTGGCGAGCGTGTTTTCCACTTCGCTGGTGCCGATGCCGATCGCCAATGCGCCCAATGCTCCGTGCGTCGCCGTATGGCTATCGCCGCAAACCACCGTCATGCCCGGTTGTGTCAAGCCCAGCTCCGGCCCGATCACGTGAACGATGCCCTGCTTATCGCTGCTCAGCGGATAACAATGGATGCCGAAGTCCTTGCAGTTCTGAATCAGCTTTTCCACCTGCGCCTTCGCGATCGTATCCACGATGGGAAACCCGCGTGGCGTGGTCGGCGTGCTGTGGTCCGTGGTAGCGATCGTCAGATCCGGCCTCCGCACCTTCAACCCGCGCCGGCGCAGCCCGTCGAAGGCCTGTGGCGAGGTCACCTCATGCACCAAATGCAAATCGATGTAGAGCAGCGTTGGCGAGTTCGGCCTTTCCGCAACTACATGGTTGTCCCAAATCTTTTCTATGATCGTGCGGGGCTTATTTGTTGAAAGACTCATATTGCTTCCGCTACTGCGTCTCCTACTTCTGAAGTTGTCGCGGGCTTGCCCGTGGGTTTCAGATCCGCCGTCACCCGGCCCGAGTTGAGCACCGTCTCCACCGCGCGATTCACCGCCGCCGCCTCATCTTTTAACCCGAAACTGTATTCGAGCATCGCGGCCACCGACCCGATCGCGCCAAACGGATTCGCCTTGCTCTGTCCCGCGATGTCGGGCGCAGAGCCGTGAACCGGCTCATACAATCCCACCCAAGCGCCGGACGGCTTCTTGTCGCCGATGGATGCCGACGGCAACATGCCGATCGAACCAGCCAGCACCGCCCCCTCATCACTGAGGATATCGCCGAACATGTTTTCGGTAACCAGCACGTCGAAGCGCCGCGGATTCAAGACCAACTGCATCGCTGCGGTGTCCACCAGCAGATGATCCAGCGCCACGTCCGGAAATTCAGCCGCCACTTCGATGATCACTTTGCGCCAGAGCTGCGACGTCTCGATCACGTTGGACTTATCCACGCTGGTCACCTTCTTGCGCCGGTTCCGGGCCAGGTGAAAAGCCACCCGCGACACACGCTCGATCTCGGGCCGCGTGTACGACAGCGTGTTGACCGCGCGCTCGTCCGCGCCCGTTCCGGAAATGCCGCGCGGCGTGCCGTAGTAAATGCCGCCAGTGAGCTCGCGCACGATGATCATGTCCACGCCATCCACCAGCGCGTTTTTGAGCGGCGAGGAATCGAGCAGCGCCTTGTACGATCGCACCGGCCGCAGGTTCGCGTAGACGCCCAGCACCTTGCGAATCCCAAGCAGGCCCCTTTCGGGGCGTTTGTCCGGAGCTGCGTTGTCGAACTCTGGCAGGCCCACCGCGCCCATCAGCGTCGCATCGACTTTCAGCGCCAGATCGATCGTTTCCTGGGGCAGGGGATTGCCGGTCTTGTGAATCGCAATTCCGCCCAGTAAGCCCTCACTCAGAACCGGCTCATGATGGAACTTGGCGGCGACCTTGTGCAGTACTTTAACAGCCTCACGCGTGACCTCGGCGCCGATTCCGTCACCGGGGAGTATCAATATGTTGAGTTGCATGTTCTAAACTGCTACCGCTCCCTCACGGTCGCGGCTCGGTAACTGTAGCTGAGCCGCGCGCGTGAGCAAGCGGATTAATCGTTCGCCGCGGCAGCCTTCGATCCCACCACGTCGTGCAGCAGCGCCAGGATCTCATCGTTGCTCACGCCCTTCTTGCGATCCGCCAACGCGGTGAAGCGATGGTACAGCACGTCCAGCTCGTCTTTCCCGAGCTCGAATCCGAGATCCTCGGCGCGCTTGTGCAGCGCGTGCCGGCCGCTGTGTTTGCCCAGCACCAGCTTGCTCTCGGGCACGCCCACGCTCTTCGGGTCGAGAATCTCGTAGGTCGTTCGGTCTTTCAGCATCCCATCTTGATGAATGCCTGCCTCGTGCGCGAAAGCATTTTCACCGACAATTGCTTTATTGGGTTGCGGGCCAAACGTGATGGTACGCGACAACAGCTGGCTCGCCGCGAAGATATGCTCGGTGACGATCTTGGTTTCAAACGGCAGCCGATCCCTGCGCGTCTTGAACGCCATCACGATCTCTTCGAGCGACGCATTGCCCGCCCGCTCGCCGATGCCGTTTATGGTGCATTCGACTTGCCGCGCACCGGCTTGCACCGCCGCAATCGAATTCGCCACCGCGAGTCCCAAATCGTCGTGACAGTGCACGCTCACGATCGCGCTATCGCCCAACGCCCGCACCATCCGCCCAATCAACGCGCCGTATTCCTCCGGCACCGAGTATCCAACCGTGTCCGGCAGGTTCACGGTCCGCGCCCCAGCTGCTACCACCGCGCGCGAAACCTGCTCCAGATAATCCCAGTCGGTTCGCGTGGCGTCTTCGGCTGAAAACTCCACGTCGTCAGTGTAACTCCGCGCCAGCTCCACGGCTGCAACAGCTTCGTCCAGAATCTGTTCCTGCGACTTCTTCAACTTGTACTTGAGGTGGATTTCGCTGGTCGCAAGGAAGGTGTGAATCCTCGGCCGGCGCGCATGTTTGAGCGATGCCGCCGCGCGCTCGACATCCAATCGATTGGCGCGCGCCAGGGCCGCCACTTGAACCCAGGAGAACTCACGGCTCACCGCGTCCACTGCCTCGAAATCACCCTCGGAGGCGATCGGGAAGCCGGCTTCGAGGATGTCGACGCCCAGCTCCACCAGTTTTCTCGCCAGTTGCAGCTTCTCGGGTACGGTCATGCTGCAGCCCGGCGATTGTTCACCATCCCGGAGGGTGGTGTCGAAGATGTAGACTCGATTGGCCATGTGTCCTCCTGTATTCGTTGCTCACTCCCTCTCGCACTCAATTATGCCCGGGACGCGGCGATTTGGCAAATTTATAATTCAAGCACTCAGAATAAGCTACAATCATACCATAAGGCCCGCTTATGGAACTGTATCCGCTCAAGGTCTTCGTGTCGGTGGCGTCGGAGAAAAGCTTTTCCCGCGCCGCCGAAAAGATGCTGCGGACCCAGCCCGCGATCTCGCTCGCGATCCAGAAGCTCGAAGCCGACTTGCAGGAAAAG
>Ga0302326_10013756_pt1 | contig 17144 bp, 17 predicted proteins | sample Palsa_T0_3_FD_202264 | JGI IMG/M metagenome (GOLD analysis project Ga0302326, IMG submission 202264) | Peat permafrost microbial communities from Stordalen Mire near Abisko, Sweden - Palsa_T0_3 | ecosystem: Environmental > Terrestrial > Soil > Palsa > Peat permafrost | place: Sweden: Abisko...
TTGCAATTCCGCGCCTTGAGTAGTCTGCGGGCGCGCATGGAGGGTGCCGATGCCTAAGCGCTCTCTGAACTCGGGACAGGGCGGTCAACGGAAGGTCGAGCAACTGAACCAGGCTATCGACGCCACGCTGGCGCGGACTGACGGCAGACCGCCAAAGGTGGAGGCCGGCATCGAGCCTCTGGCGCGCATCGCCGCCGACTTACGCGTTCTGCCGCGGCAAGACTTCAAGACACGTTTGAAAAAATCATTTGAGAGGAGCACTTCTATGGCAACTGTAAGCCAACCAACAACGGCGCTGCGCACGTTTGCCTCGCCCAGGCTGAGCTTCAAGAGCGCGGCCAAGGCCATCTCGTTCTACGAGAAGGCGTTTGGAGCCAAAGAATCATGGCGCTTTGAGACCGAGCATGGCGTCGGCCATGCCGAGGTCATGATAGGCGATTCAGTGTTCACGTTATGCGAGGAATGGCCGGAGGGCGGCCGTTACAGCGCCGAGACCCTCGGCCAGTCGCCGATCAGTATGACGATCCAAACCCCCGATGTGGACGCTTTTGTCAAGCACGCTGTCGCGGCCGGCGCAAAGCTGACCATGCCGCCTACGGATCAGTTCTATGGACACCGGGATGCCAGCCTGCTTGATCCCTTCGGCTACACCTGGAACATCCACTCTATCAAAGAAGAGATGTCGATCGGGGAAATGCACCGCCGCTTCAAGAAGATGATGGCTGGCCCCGAGGGCGGGAAGGTCTCCGAGGATGAAATAAGAAAAGGCGTGAGTCCGATCCGTCCTGGCTTCCGCATGGTGACGCCTTATCTGGTTGCGGAGGATGGACCGGCGCTACTCGATTTTGCGAAGCAGGCATTCGGGGCGGAAGAACTGCTGCGGGCTCAGACCCCGACAGGTGTCCACGGTGAGGTGCGTATCGGTGATTCGATCGTGATGATCGGCGGCGGAGTTGCGGGAAAGAAGTTCCCCTCCACGCTGCATCCTACTGCGCTGCACGTTTACGTGGAAGATGCGGATGCGGTCACTCAGAAGGCGGTCGCTGCAGGGGCGACCCTGATAGGGGAACCGCGCGATCAGGACTATGGCGAGCGCTCGGCCAGTGTGAGAGATCGGGCGGGCAACTTCTGGTATATCGCCACACATAAAGGCGAAAGCTATATCCCCAAGGGCCTGTACAACGTGAATCCTTATTTGCACCCGCTGCGCGCAGAGCCCTTGATTGGTTTTCTAAAGCGTGCGTTCGGGGCTCAGGAAGCGGTGAAAGAAGCTTCGCCCGATGGTGTGGTGCATCACGCCCAAATCCGTGTGGGCAACTCGGTGGTGGAGATGGGCGAGGCGCATGACAAACATGAGCCGATGCCCGCCATGTTCTATCTTTACGTGCCGAATGTCGACGCGGCTTATCGCCGGGCAGTGGCGGCGGGCGCGACCTCGTTCCAGCAGCCCACCGACCAGCCCTACGGGGACCGCAATGCGGGAGTGAGGGATTCGTTTGGAAATACGTGGTACATCGCGACCCATATGAAAGACATGACCAGGTAGGGCAGGAGCAGAGCTTGGCGGCAGAGTTTGTTCGGGTGTTCCGGCATTTTCAAAAGTGCCCATCGCTATTGCCGGAAATGTTGTAGCCTAAAGCATGTCGCCCAAGCCGCACCCGCCACGCTGGTATGCCGTTCCGGTGCGCGTGCTGCTCGTGACCTTTATCTGCACTCTCCTCGTCTTCGCTGTTGGTTTGCTGCTGGGCATTATCGGGATCGTGATTATCTCGGTGCTTCGCCACACCAACCCTGACATGACCATGGCCTACCGCCTCATCGCGTTGCCGGCGGCTCTGGTTGCGGGCAGCATTGTGTTCGTCCTGGTTCTCACGATGGAGATTCGCCACTACCGGCAATCCAAGACTCTCGCAGCAATCGAACGGACGAGCTGAGTCGGAGACACGTGGAGATACTGCAGGCGATACAATGAACTGAATGCCACCTCGCGTTGCTGTCCCAATGCCTCATTCGACGGATCGTGAGTACGCCTACCGCTCGATTCCGCAATACGAGCGCGCCGTAGAACTCGCTGGAGGCGAACCGGTACGTATTCCGCTCGACCAGGACCCCGCCGAAGTCATGAAAATCATCGAGCGCTGCGACGGCGTGCTCCTGCCCGGCAGCAATGCGGATGTCGACCCCGCCAAGTTTGGCGCAGCTCGGAATCTGCGCACCGCTGCTGCCGATCCGCGTCGCGACACTGTCGACGAGCTCCTGCTCCAGGACGCTTACAACATGCGCAAGCCCGTCCTCGGCATCTGCTACGGCCTACAAAGCCTCAACGTGTACCGCACCGGATCGCTCATTCAGCACATCCCCGATTTTCTGCCGGAAGAATTGCGTAGCCGCGTCGATCACGAAGCTGGAAAGACAGTCGCGGTAGCGCACGCAGTCGAAGTCGTGCCGGATTCCAAACTCGCCGGCATTCTAGCCGCGGAGGGAGAAAAACTCATCGTCCCGGTGAATTCCTCGCATCACCAATCGGCCGGAGAGATCGGAGACGGCCTTCGGATCGCCGCCCGCTGTCCCGACGACGGCATCATCGAAGCGCTCGAGGGGACCACTCCCGATCACTTCGTGCTGGCGGTGCAATGGCATCCCGAGCGTTCCATCAATCAGGACGAACCATCCCGCGACATCTTTCGGGCCCTGATTAAGGCGGCGGAGGTGCGGCACCGCCAGCTTAAAGATGAGTTTGAAGGCGTGAAGTGACCTACCTGTTGTTCTTTGCGGTCCTCTTGGGATCTTTGCGCTTCTCCAACAACACGACCACGTGCGCCACTGCGGTATTTTCCAGATTGAGGCCTTCGGGAGTCTTCGCTTTCAATCCGACGCAATCGACTGGTACGTCTAGCAACTGGGCCACGCGTTGCCGAATTGCCGCGGCGTGCAGTCCAATCTTCGGCGCCGCCAAAATCAGGGTGCTGTCGAGATTCGCCACGGCGTAACCCGCGGCACGCACGCGTTTCAACCCCTCACGCAAAAAGACTGCCGAGTCCGCACCCTTCCACTTCGGCTCAGAAGGCGGAAACAGTGCTCCAATATCGGGGGCAGCCACGGCTCCGAGCAGGGCATCTGTGATGGCGTGCAACAGCACGTCGCCATCGGAATGGCCGCCTAGTCCCCGTTCGTGCGGCAATGCGACGCCGCCAATCTGCAGTGGGATCCCCGGACGAAACTCGTGCGAATCGAATCCGTAGCCAATGCGAGTCGCTGGTCGGTGGTTCTCGGCTGATGGCATCAGGATTCCATATTCCTTGCAGATGCCTGGCTCATTTTTCGCAAGTAAAACTCGGCTAGCTCCATGTCAGCCGGAGCGGTGATTTTGATATTACACGGCGACCCCATGACTACCGCTACCTCGTGCCCTGACCGCTCCACCAGCGATGCTTCGTCGGTTCCCAGGAAGCCATCCGCCGCAGCTTCGTCGAACGCCTTCTTGATCACGTCGTACCGGAAGCCTTGCGGCGTCTGGGCCATCACGATGCCGGCGCGCGGAATTGTCGCCTTGATGAGCGCGCCCTCGGCTGTGCGCTCGACTTGCTTCACGGTATCGACAGCGGGCAGGCCGGCAATCCCCGCGCCATATTTCCTGGCGGCGTCGATTACTTCCTGAATGATTTCTTGGCTAACGAATGGGCGTACCGCGTCGTGCACCAGCACAATATCGTCCGCCCCGGCGGCCACCGCATTCAAGGCGTGCTCGACCGATTGTTGCCGGTGCTCCCCGCCGACAACGAACTCAACCTTCTTCTTTAATACGTCTTTTGCCGCGCCTTCGAGCCGCGCGCGAAATCCGGCGATCTCGTTTTCCCGCAATGCAATCCAGATCTCGCTCACCGCGTCGACGGCGGCAAACCGGCGCAGCGTATGGATGAGAATCGGCGTTCCGCCCAGTTCGGTGAATTGTTTCGATGGCGGCGTCTTCTTTTGCTTGCCCGCAGCGCTGGGCACGGGAGCCATCCGGGTTCCAAGCCCGGCGGCCGGAATAATTACCACAACCTTCATAGCGGGCTGTAAGTATACGAGGCCGGAGCCCCAGAGTCCAAATCATGCTGAACTCTGGCGCTTTCTCCTGATCGGCGGCTTCGAATCCTGGACGCTAGCCGCTAACTCAAAGGAACGTACTCGACCGCCCCCGTATCCCCATCAAGGATCATCTCCTCCGGAAACCAATAGGTCTCTTCGTTACCGTCGTCGTCGAGGTAGGAATAACCGATGTACACCGTCCCCATGTCCTGGTCCTGGAACGAGGCGTCCACGATGTGCGCGCCCACCGCACGGGCCAATTTCTTGTGAGTCTTGTACTTCTTGACGGGAATCTCTCCTTTGGTGTCGTGCCTGACGTGCAGGGCGGCGATCTTTCCTCCCTTGGTTTCCACCGACGTGTGGTAGTGACCTTTCTTGTCGATTTCATGATGCCCATCGGTTTTGAGGCTAGCGCCAATCAGTTTCTTCCCGTCATGATGGTTATGCATCTTGGCCGCTGCAACCGCTGCCGTGGCAAGCGTGAAGAGGCTGAAAATCACAACCATGGCAGCAAGAAGACGTTTCAGGCGATTCATCTTCATTCATTAACCTCCAGTTTGACGGTGATCGTGCCGTAAGGGTGGAAGTATACAACCTTTTTGGCCTCTGACCTGAGGCTTTAAGTGCAGCAGGCCCGATGGGCGTCCCGAACTCGGAAAGCGGCTTCAGATCCGCCTGCGGGGGCGGCCGGCGTTACGTGGAAGATCAGCAGGCAAGCGAGGAGTAAGGCTGCCGGGCGGATTTGAGTCCTCGAAACAACCTACGAAGTGACGGGCTTGGAGTCCACCAGCGCACCTGGAACCACCGGCGTCGCCCCCGATACGGCGCCCGTGGTCGGCACCGAGGGCTGGGCGGGAACATTTGGAGCACTCGTGCGGGCGAAGGCGCGCTCGTCCCATTTTCCAAAAATCATTTTGCCAGCCGTGGTTTGCAGCACGGAGGTCACTGAGACGTCGATCGTCTTTCCAATCATTTTTCGGGCATTGTCTACGACTACCATGGTGCCATCATCCAGATAAGCAACCCCCTGGTTGTATTCCTTGCCCTCTTTCAGGATAAATACTTTCATGATCTCGCCGGGCAGCACGATCGGCTTCAGGGAGTTTGCCAGTTCGTTAATATTCAGAACCTCGACTCCCTGCAGTTGGGCCACTTTGTTCAGGTTGAAGTCGTTGGTGATGATTTTGCCTTCATAAACCTTGGCAAGTTCGATCAGCTTAAGATCGACTTCGCGGACAGCGGGGAAGTCGTCTTCCACAATCTGGATTTGCAGCGTTGCCATTTTTTGCAGGCGCTGTAGAACGTCCAGACCGCGACGGCCTCGATTGCGCTTGAGCGAGTCGGAAGAATCGGCCACCAGTTGCAGTTCGCGCAATACAAACTGCGGGGTGACGATGATGCCGTCGAGGAAGCCGGTCTCGGCAATATCGGCGATGCGGCCGTCGATGATGACGCTGGTGTCGAGGATCTTGTAGCTCCTCTTACCTTGCTTCTCGCCCCCAAAGATTCCGCCCAATGCGGAGAGGTTGAGCAGGTCGCCCTTGCTCGCGCCCACGATCAGGCCTACATAGGCCATCAGCAACATCACCAGGATTTGCAGGAAATTCTGCGTTTTGCCGGGAGGCACGCTGCTGCGAATCACGAGCGCAAACAGGTAGGCTCCGCAGATGCCGAGAATGCTGCCGATGGCGGCGCCGATGAGCCGCTTCAGGCTCACCGTCCTAAGCTTCCATTCGAACAGCACGATGCCCGCTCCCACCAGTGCGCCTACGCCGGCATCCTGAAACTGGGACAACTGGAAAGGGGCGATGAAATAGCAGGCAACCGAAACCACGATGACAAAAAGAAGGCGTACAACAATCAATTCCACGGTAAGACCTCCGCCCGGATGCAGCTCCGCTTAGCTTCGGCGCGATGCACCGGTGCCTTTTCCTCGCCGCCCCGAGCGGGAATCGGCCCTTTTCGGCTAAGCGGGACGCGCAATAATTAACGGAATATAAATTGCGCCCTGTCCCGGCCCGTGGAGGCGCGGCCGGGATGACCTCAGTAAACCAACGACAAAAGTATATACCCGGAGGTAATAACCCGGGGAAACTTAAGAACTCGGGCTTTGTGGCCGTTCCACCCATCGATGTCCTACGGCGTTCTCCCGCTCTCCCTACCGTTTCGTCCCTGTCGTAGCCGGCGCCGTGACCGCATCTCAAAGCAGCGATCCAGATCTGCTGAATGAACATGCAGACGCCCAGTCACTGGGCCTCAAGGATAGCCCTGGAGGATGTCCATGCGAGCTTTCAAGTTCTTGAAGGTAGCGATTCTGTCGGCCCTGGTAGCAAGCGCGGCGCTGGTTTTTGCCCAAGACGAAAAGCCACAACCAGAGCCATCACGTCAGGAAGAAGCCCAACCCGAAACCCGGCAGGATGAAGCCAAATCCCCTCGCCAGGACGAGGCAAAGCCGTCAAACCAGGATAAGCAGGCAGAAAATAAACAAGAACAGCAACCAAGACAGGACCAAAGGCCGGGGCAAGAACGGTCCCAAGATCAGGCAATTCCGAATCAAAAGGATCACCCCGAACAGCCAAAATAGCGTCATCCATCCGGGAAAGGCGGTCACATTCCGGACGATAAGTTCCGAGCTAGCTTTGGGCGCAGCCACACCTTTAACGCCAAAACCGTGATCGTTGCTGGGCAGCCACAATTCCACTATGGCGGTTATTCCTTTGAACTCGTGGATGCCTGGCCAACCGGTTGGGCCTATAGCGACGATTGCTATATCGACTATATCGACGGAGAATATTTTCTGTTCGATCTGCTCCATCCGGGCGTCCAAGTTGCAATCTTCGTTGTGATGTAGAGACACGCGCGCCTTTCGATTTTTCGGGTCGGTGGGCCTTGGAGTCCTTGATCCGGTTGTTCGGGATTCGCGACTCTCACAGGCCCACCTTACTTCTTCCCTCGTGGATAACCGCCAGCGCCTCACACGGTGCTGGAAACTGTGCTGCTACACTGGGCAGGATGAAATCTCTGGTGATCCCCAGCTTATCGGGTCCGGACTCGCTCACCATTCAAAACACTGCCGAACCGGCGCCTCAGTCGGGACAAGTGCTGGTCAGAGTTGCGGTTGGCGGATTGAATTTTGCAGACATCATGACCACCCAGGGCGGGTATCCGGGAACGCCTGCACCGCCTCTGGTTGCTGGACGGGAATTCGCCGGAGTCGAAGAAAACGGTGGGCGCCGCGTTATGGGCTATGCGCAATGGGGCGCCTTCGCCGAAAGAGTTGCCGCCTATTCCCACCTGCTGTGGCCCGTTCCCGAGCACTGGAGCGACGAGCAAGCCGCGGCCTTTCCGGTCAACTACTTTACCGCCTACCTCGCCTACTGGCAGGCAGCCATGACCTCCAGCGGCGAGTCGTCCCCCTCTGTCCGGCCGAGCCAAAGGCCGCGCCGGGTGCTGATTCATGCGGTCGCCGGGGGCGTCGGGACGGCGGCGGTTCAGATCGGCCACATTCTCGGCATGGAAATGTACGGGACGTCCTCCTCCGACGAGAAGCTGGCGCGCGTAAAAGAACTCGGATTGCAGCACGGGGTCAATTACAAGCTGCAAGACTACGAACAAGCGGTGAAGAGTCTTACTCGGGGCCAGGGCGTGGATGCTGTCTTCGAAATGCTGGGTGGCGAGCACACCGCGAAAAGCCTGCGTTGCCTGTGCGATTTTGGCCGCGTCATTCAGTACGGCACCGCTACGGGCAAGCAGCCGCAACTGGATGTTCGAGCGCTTTACGCCAAGTCAGCCATCTTGCAGGGACTTTGGCTCACGTATCTTTGCGCCCAACGCGAAATCATGGAGGCCGCCTGGAATCGACTCTCCGAATGGATCATGCGGCACAAGCTGGCTCCAGTGATTGGACACGTCCTTCCCTTGGAACGTGCGCGGGAGGGTTACAAGCTGCTGCAGGAAGGCAAGAATTACGGGAAAGTCGTGCTTCGAATCGCTTAGGCTACGCGGTCTGCGGTGCCATTTTCGATGGCATATGGTGAAATAAATGCCAGGAAGCTCCATTTAGACAAATCGGGGCGAGTAGTCCTGCCGAAGCCGCTGCGCCAGCGGCCAGGGTTGAGACCCGGTACAACCTTCGAGGCGACGGAAGCCGCCGACGGAATCCTTCTGCGTCCCATCACCGAACATCCATCGTTGGTGGAGCACAATGGCTTCCTGGTGCACACTGGTCGGGGCGCGGAGACCCTTGACTGGCAGCAACTTTCTCGCGATCTGCAAGCGGAACGCCTGCGTGATATTTTTAGGAGATAGAGATCAAGCGAATCGAATATGAAGGTAGGTTGCGACACTTCTGTGCGGGTTGCCGGTTCTGTTTTATCCCATCCCCACCATGCCCAATCGGTCTCACTGCTGAAGCAGATTCGTGGAGGAAAGCTGGAAGCTGTCGTCAGCGCGCATGGCACCGCTGGTGTTGACGGAAGCGCCGCTCACGCCTCCCGTTTACCGGAGCGAGGTTTGGCGGCTGCTCGCGGAAAACATTTTGCCTAATTTCCAGGTTGCCACATTCACCCCGGCCCAGTATTCATCCGTGTTGCAGCAGGCGGCCGAAAAGGGATGGACCGGCGGCTTGGTCTACGATGCTCTGCACCTCGCTTGCGCAATCAGCGCTCACTGCAAGCGAATTTATCGTTCAATCTCCGTCGCTTCCTGCAAGTTGCCCCCCCAATGCAGGATTCCATCTGCAGTCCCCAGTGCCCGGCGCGACTCCAGCAGTCGTTCGAAGAATGTGGCAGTTGCCCCGCTATTTGAGGACCGGGCTTTCTAATTCGATCCCGGTTCAATCCCTTCCCAGGAATCGAAGACGGCCGGTTAAAGCCCGTCCGTTGCCGTCGATATAAGTTGGCAGGGGATGAGTCGGGTCGAGAACTCCGTTGGCCAGTATGTCATTCGCGTGGTTGGTGACGTTGTCGAAGCCGGCGCGCAGTGCCCAGTAGCGCTTGAAAAAATGAACGCGTTTTTCGAATTGCAGATTGATGGAATAGTAGGCTGGCAGACGAAAGCTCCCGGGCGGATAGCCTGGAGCGATTTCTCCCTGGTCCGTGGTTGCAAGAAAGGGCAGTCCGGTGCGCACCTCGGCTGAATAAACCATATCCACCTTTTGCAGGATGGGTAGCTTGAAAAACGGCAGCACGCCATATCCCACGAAGCGGTTGGGCACATCCCATGGGTACGGGCCGGGCAACTGCGGGCTTAAGAGCGGAATATCCAAACTGAAATCGAAGACCTGGTTGGTGTGCGCGCGCGAGCGCGTGTAGGCCCCGACGATCTCATACTGCTGGCGAAAGCGGTGGCGGAGGCTGACTTGGAACGCGTCGTAGCGGTCGTCTCTTTCATTCCCCAGCAGGAAGGTTCCGTCCACCGCGCCATTCAGCGTGTTGTAAGCGAAGCCATGAACCCCGCGCTTCTCAAGAAACTCCAGCTTAAGAAAGATCGCAGCCGGGAGTTTCTTCTCCAGTCCGACGCTCCAGTTCAAGTAGCGCGGCGCAGAAAGAGAACTTCGATTCAGGGTAAACACAGTGGGGGCAGGGACGGGCTCGGTGGCGAGGCTGCCGTTCGCATCCGTTGGCTCGCCTTTAGGATTAAAGAAATAATCGGTTCGCTGTCCCTCGAAGGGCTCATGAATCAAACCCAGATTCGTAGTGTCATAGATAATTCCAATGCCCGCCGAAAGTTTGGTATTGCCTTCATCATCGAATACGTAAGTCCCGGCCAACCGCGGCGAGAACAGCGGAGTCCGGACGATTTCGTCCCAATCGAGACGCAGCCCGGGCTCGATGAGCAGGCGATGGGTGACCAGCCAGCGATCCTCCGCGTAGGCGCTCACCTCAACGTTATAAGCTCCGGAGTATTCGCCTCCGGAGAAAGCCGAGTATCGCGCGCAAGTTGAGGGAACTGCGGGAATGCCACTTGCATCGGTAGCGCAAGGCTGCGCGGCCTGATTAACCGGCGGCTCTCCGGGCTGAAGGAACGAAATCGGCTGGCGGATGAACGACGCGTCGTAGTTCAAGCGATCCACATCCGCACCGACTTTTATGTCGTGACGTCCATGCCACGGGTGCGGTGGAAGGTAAAGGTTCGATAAAGCCTGCACTCTTCGGGCCAGAGTGTACTGGTGCAGGTAATAGTTTCCCGCAGCCGCGCCTGTCGTCTGAATGTATGGACCATTTCCTTGCGGAGTGAATTCCACGCCGTACTGGTCGACACCGAATCCGCTTTCGAGCAGCGCGCCACCACGAAAATAGTATTGGTCTTTAAGCGAGCCCAGGTACGCGGTTTCGGCGTCCGTAGGAGTCGTGGACTGCGGCTGAAGAAAGGATAACCCGTCGTATTGATCGTGATAGTAGTTCGAAAGAAAGCTGACGGTCACGATGTTGCGAGCGGTCAGGTTCGATTGTACCTTCGCCAGATTGTCAACGCGCCAACTGTGGTCACTGTCAGAGCCGGAGGGCAGTTGTTTGATGATGGTATTGTCTAATTCGCCGTTGAGCGCGTCAATGAACCATATCTTCCCTTTACGAATCGGCCCGGACATGGTGTAAATGGGAGTCCATTGGCCGAAGGCAATTCCCTTAACGTCCTGCAATCCGGGGATGAAGTCGGTTGATGTGAACCGGAAGTGGTCATTGCCCATGCGGGTATTCAAGGCGAGCACGCCGCCGGAAGCCTTGCCATATTCGGCTGGCTCGCGACTGGGGGTGACCTCGATAGACTGAAATGACTCGACGCTGGTGCGCACTGCAAGCTGGCCGTTAGCCGGTTGGGTCACGTTGAATCCGTCGAGCAAAACCAACGTCTGGTAGATCTCGGCACCCGCGAAGTGCGCCTGGCCCAGGGCATCGGGAGTCACGCCCGGGATGTAGGTCAGCGCGTTACGATAGTCGTGCGTTCCAGGGTAGGGGATGTCGATAATCTCCGCCCCAGTCAGCTGTTCCTTGGTAGAAACTTGCGCAGGGTCAATGCCCGGTGCGGGTTGCATCACGTTTACTGTTTCGTGCGCCTCCTGCTGGTGGGAAAGAGTGACATCCACATTAGCCGTGGCGCCCACCTGCACGCCGGGTTGCTTGAGAGCATAGAAGCCGGTCTTCGTGACGAGCAGATCGTAGGTTCCGGAAGACAGGCCGGTGAAGTCGCAACGCCCAGCGAAGTCAGTTCCGCAGCGCAGTGGCAAAGTTAGAAGCGGACTTTGTAACTCCACGCGCGCCGAACCCACGCCTAGGCCGTTTTCATCAGTTACGGTCACTATAAGCTTCCATCCGGTGCCAGCATGCTCAGAGGAAGTGTGCTCGGAAGAAATGCAAGAACCATGGGTCTGCGCCTGAGAAGATGCAACCAGTAACGCTGCCAGACCTAGCGCAAATATCCGGTTCGCAGTTGAGCTTGGCGCTGGCATCATCCGAGTATGAAATTATTCGCGCGGCACGGCAAGCTCGTTCTATGAAAATCGAAGCGTCATCGGGACACCTTTCTTCGACCTACCGCCGCATTATGTTCTGTACGGTAAAGCAAATAAGCATCACCGCCATTCCGGCAAGGCCGATCGCTGTGCCTAAAACAGCCTGTACTCCCGCCGAGAAGGTGCACTCGAGGTTTCGACAGCAGGTCCAGGGTGCCCAGCGTCGACAGGATCCGACGTTCGGTTGGCCGAAAGCCCCAGAACGATAGCCCGAACTCTCGCCTCTCGGCCGCCGCGACCCAGCTCTCCTGCACCCTCCCCATCCCGGAAAGCGGTCGAGCCTTTCCGCTCTCCGACAGAATGCCCTGGTCAACTTGCTTACGAGACTGTGTCATCTCTGTTGCCATTTCGACCCAATTCGTGACTGAGGTTTTCATGAAGCTCTGCACCGCTCTGCACCAAGGTCACTTTGCAGTAACCTCTCGTCGTGGGACAATGCACTGCTGCTCCAGCGTTTCTCAAACCAACATCACTTCGTAAGTGATTGCAGAAGGGACGAGTTACGACTGAGGATCATCCGTAGCAAGGTTTGCTTGGGTGCGCGTGCGCGGTAGGTATTTTAGATTTGAAAATTGCGGTCTCAGAAATCACGTGAGTTCGAGCTCCCCAATTGTTCGACCTCAGACTTGGGAAAGAGGGCGTCGTGGTTTGGTACTTTATCTTCTTCTTCATCTCCGGCTTTTGCAGCGTGCTTTACGAACTCGTATGGCTGCGCCTGTCCATGGCTCAGTTTGGAGTTACCACCGCCATGGTCTCTATCGTGCTTTCAGTCTTCATGGGCGGGCTGGGACTGGGCTCGTGGATTAGCGGAGAATGGCTTCGACGTCGCGGAGGCAAGATCGGATTTCCGGCGCTTCGCGTCTACGCGGCAATCGAGTTGCTGATCGGCGCGTCGGGAATCATCGTCCCTTACGAACTGGGGTTGGGCCGCAGTATCCTGGAACGGCTGGGCTCCACCTCCTCCGCGGAGTATTACGTCGTCTCCGGCATTTGGGTCGCGCTGGCCGTGATTCCCTGGTGTGCCTTGATGGGAGCCACCATTCCCGTCGCCATGCTGGCCATCCAGCGTATGTTTCCTCCGGAATCCTCGCGGTCGTTCAGCTATCTGTACATGGCCAACGTGGCGGGCGCCCTGTTGGGAACGATTCTCCCCCTATTGTTGGTTGAACTGCTTGGCTTTCACGGAACTTTGAAGGTAGGTGCAGCCTGCAATTGCCTGATTGCGCTTCTCGCCGTGATCGTATCGATGATTGCGCAGCCGAAGGGAGCCCAGGAGTCGGCACAAACCGCAATTGGAACGGTGCCAACAGCGGCGGTTCAAGGACAACGGCAAGAACAGGAACAACGAAAGGGATCTCTTTTAGCATTGCTGTTCGCCAGCGGACTGACCAGCATGGGCATGGAGGTCGTTTGGGTCCGCCAATTCACCCCCTACGTTGGAACGGTGGTGTATGCCTTTGCTTCAATTTTGGCCGTTTACCTGGTTGCAACTTTCTTTGGATCGCGTATCTACCGCAATTGGAGTGTCCGCAATACTCAGGAAAGTTCGTTTCTGTGGACGTTGCTGGCATTCTTCGCATTGCTTCCGCTGTTGGCAGCCACCCCAAACATTCTTTTATTCACAGGTCTGCGGCTGTTGTTGGGCATCGCGCCCTTTGCCGGCTTGCTCGGATTTCTCACGCCAATGCTGGTCGACCGCTGGGCGGGAGGTATTCCTGCTAAGGCTGGGAAGGCGTACGCGGTGAACGTTCTGGGTTGCATTCTTGGGCCGCTGATTGCTGGTTTCCTGCTTCTACCCTATCTCAGCGAGCGCTGGGCGCTGGTGCTGCTGTCGCTGCCTTGGTTGATCATTGGTCTGCGCCCCATGCGTCTACCTGCCTCGGCGCCCAACTTCCCGGCGCGGGTGGCAGCGTATTTGCTATTGCCGCTGGCGCTGGTGCTTATCCTGGTCAGCAAGGACTATGAAAGGGTATACGCCAAAAGCGGAGAAGTGATGCGGGATTCCACCGCCACCGTGATCGCTACCGGAAGTGGAATGCAAAAGTCATTGCTGGTCAATGGGTATGGCATGACGGCGCTTACGCCCATCACAAAAATGATGGCCCACCTACCGTTGGCCCTCCTCGACCGGCCTCCACAGGATGCACTGGACATCTGCTTCGGCATGGGGACCACTTTTCGTTCGTTGCGCACCTGGGGAATACCGGTCACGGTCGTGGAACTGGTCCCCAGCGTGCCGCGCTTGTTCGGCTATTTCCATAGTGACGCCTCCGAGGTGCTGCGTTCGCCTTTGTCCCACGTTGTCGTCGATGATGGCCGCCGCTATTTAGAGCGTACGCCCTGGCAATACGATGTGATTACCATCGATCCCCCGCCGCCAGTGGAAGCTGCAGGGTCCAGCTTGCTCTACTCCAAGGACTTCTATTCGGTGGTCAGCCGACGTCTGCGCCCCGGCGGCATCCTGCAACAGTGGCTGCCATTCGGCGACAAGGAAGATTTGACAGCCGTAGCCCTCGCACTGCGCCAATCGTTTCCCTATGTTCGTGTCTTGGCCTACGGACGAAATTGGGGATATCACTTTCTCGCCAGTGATCGGCCCTTTCACAATCGTACGGCGACTGAATTGGCTCAGCGCCTTCCCGCCGCTGCGGCTGCCGACCTGGTTGAATGGGGACCCAAAACTACTCCGGAAGACCAGATCGGGGACCTGCTGCACGAAGTCCCCATCGATGAGCTCATTTCCCTGTCTCCCGCCACTCCGGCTCTAAGCGATGACCGGCCAATCAACGAGTACTATCTGCTGCGCATGTCCATGCGACCATAGCAAGCGGCCATAACCGAGGAATTGAGCGTCAGTGTCAATTGGGGGACTACCCTGGGCTGACGGTCGGCGATAAATTCAACGACAGCGCCATGTCTCTGATACGCTTTCAAGAAATTCATTTATGGCACAGAGTTGCAGGCGCTGCACTATCAGCGTAGATCTGCTTAACAATGGCGAAACTTCTGCGGTTCTTCCGTCCGTCCTACCAGCACACGGCTCTTTCGGCCACGCTCCTGTTAATGGGCACGGTGATGCTCTCGCGCGTGATCGGCTACGTGCGCGAGGCCTATATCGCCTACGCTTTCGGCGCAGGGGGCCAAACCGATTCGTACGTCGCCGCCTTCACTCTTCCAGATTGGCTCAACTACATTGTCGCGGGGGGCGCGGCTTCGATTACCTTCATTTCGATCTATACGCGCTTCCTGGCGGAGAAGCGTGATTCCGATGCCCAGAAAACTTTTTCCATTGTCATCACCGTAATGTCGGCAGTGATGATCGTAGGTACGGTTGTAGCTGAGATCTTTACCCCGCAATTCGTCCGCTGGATGTTCCGTGGTTTCTCTCTCGCACAAATCGATCTGACGATTCGTCTCACGCGGATTCTTTTGCCCGCGCAGATTTTCTTTTACGTCGGCGGCGTGGTCTCCGCAGTCCTGCTCTCGCATCGTTTGTTCCTCTTCCCCGCCTTTGGTCCGCTCATTTACAACGTGCTCATCATTGCCGGGGGAGTGATCGGCGGCCGGCACTTTGGAATCGCCGCTCTGGCCTACGGCGCGTTGGTGGGAGGCATCGCCGGGCCATTCCTGGCGAGCGTGATTGGCGCGGCCGGCATCGGCACGGGATATCGCCCATCGTTCGACGTTACCAATCCGGCATTTCGCGAATGGGTCAAGCTCTCGATTCCGCTGATGCTTGGCGTTTCTCTGGTCACGGCCGACGACTGGATACTTCGCCATTACGCGGCCAGCGGGGTCGGTGACATCGCCCGTCTCAATTATGCGAAGCGTCTGTTGGCCGTGCCCATCGCAGTTCTCGGGCAGGCCACCGGACAAGCCTCTCTGCCGTTCTTCGCGCGACTGTTCAACGAGAGGCGCTTCGAGGAATTTGCAGCTACGGTGAATGATTCGGTCTACCGCGTTGCCGCCGCGTCATTCCTGGCCACTGCATGGATGATGGCCGCCGCCTTTCCGCTGATCGATCTGGTCTACCGACGCGGACGGTTTCTCGTCTCCGACACGCAAACCACAACCGTTTACTTTTTCTGGTTCGCGCTTTCGCTGGCGCTCTGGTCCGCCCAGGGACTCTACGCCCGCGCCTTCTATGCCGCCGGAGACACGCTCACTCCCATGGCCGCAGTCACGGTAATCACCGGCTCCTCGTTGCCGGTCTATTCGCTGCTGTTTCACCGGTACGGCGTGGTGGGCCTGGCCTACGCCTCAGACATTGGCATTGGAGCAAATCTTCTAGCGCTGGCCGGGCTACTGCATTACCGCAAACTGGTTTCGATGGCTACGCTGCGTTGGGGTGAGTTGGGTAAATCGGCGCTGACAGCGGTGCTAGCCGGCGGCATCAGTCTCGAAGTCGCAAAGAGCGTCCCGCTCACGATTTATGGCCATGCCAGCCGCATAGACGACTTGCTGCGCCTGGCGCTGGTTTCCGCGACTTGGGCCGCTGCGACCGCCGCTGGACTCTGGCTGCTGAAGTCGCAATTGCCGAGCGATCTGCGGCGGCGGAAAACGGCGTATCCCGCCGTCGCTGAGGGCGAGGGCAAGGAGATTTTGGGTGCGGGAACTCAACCGTGACCCCGAGTTTTTGTGGAGATTGTTACCGAGTTGTCGCAATGACACATAATGCGGGTCCGCGCAACGCCAGCCGCGTGAGTGGCCCCGACCCGAGAGGCGATGGAGCTCTTCGAAGCTGCGTTCGGATCGTCCCCGCCAGCAACTGTCCACGGGTAGTCGCGGATCAGCTGATTCAGACTCTTGCGAGCGCTTCCGCCTTGCTGCGGGCGCGAGCCACAAGCTGCTCGTCGAGTGACTTTCGTGTGCACATCACTTCCATCGAGACGAGATACATGAGCGCCCGTAGTTTTCTTCGATACCAATGTGCTCATCTATGGCGATGACAAAGCTGCGCCAGCGAAACAACGGTGGGCTCTCGGACTCGCCGCCGAACACCGGCGCGCGCGGACGGAGTCGTGTCTCTACAGGTGCTCCATGAGTATTTCCCCACAGTCACGCAGAAGCTGAACGTTGATGCGAGCATCGCCCGCCGCAAAGTCGAACTGCTCGCCGAGTTCGACGTCGCTGCTCGAGAGGCGGCGGACGTTGTGGCCGCCATCGACCTGCATCGTCTTCACGGGTTTCCTTATCTGGGACGCTCGAGTGCTCCGTGCTGCCAATCAAGCCGGATGCAGCATGTTTTTCTCAGACGACATGCAAGACGAGCGGGAGATCGACGGACTGCAGATCGTGAACCCGTTTCGCTCGATGAGCGGAGGTTTCACCCGAAAAACAAATCGGCGGACATTCGCAATGCCTGCGAACGCCGCCGCCAACTTTTTACTAACCCCTGAGCAGACGAGATGCCTGCGGCCTAGGCTCTGGCACCGACCGCTGCCGGCTCGGGTACGGGCGCAATTTCATCCTTGCCGTTGGGCTTCTGCTGCCCGGGCTGGCCACCCTTGCGAATGTCGATGCCGCCCTTGAAGTAGGCGCCATCTTCAATCGAGATGCGCGC
>Ga0302326_10013757_pt1 | contig 17144 bp, 16 predicted proteins | sample Palsa_T0_3_FD_202264 | JGI IMG/M metagenome (GOLD analysis project Ga0302326, IMG submission 202264) | Peat permafrost microbial communities from Stordalen Mire near Abisko, Sweden - Palsa_T0_3 | ecosystem: Environmental > Terrestrial > Soil > Palsa > Peat permafrost | place: Sweden: Abisko...
ATTACGTTACGCGAGGATTGCCCTACGCGACGGTCGATTGGCGATGGCCGTTTGCATCGGACTCGGTGTTCGGTGCGTCCTCGCTCGTCGTGACGCCGATCACCCAACTGGTCTATGCGCCCTACGGCGACAATCCAACCAACATTCCAAACGAAGACAGCACCGACTTTCAATTGGACGATACCGACATTTTCAGCATCAATCGGCTGCCCGGTTACGATCTCGTGGAAACCGGACCCAGGGCCAATGTCGGCGTTCTCGCCAATCTGATCTATCCTTCGGGTTCGGTGGACTTCCTCGCCGGGGAAATCTTCAGGCTCAAGCCGGATTCGATTTTTACCGGGAATACCGAGCTTTCGGGCACGCGTTCGGACCTCGTCGGCAGGGTCACCGTTAACTTTCTGCCGCATTACAGCGTGACGGAGCGGGTGGATGTGAATAGTTCGACGGGAACTCTCGACCGCAACGAAGTCTACATCGATGCCGACTACGGCAGAACGTCGCTGGAACTGAGCTATCTCAAGTTACCCGAGGAGGAAGTCCTTTTGGGCCTGGGTTCGCGCGAGGAAATCAACGGCCAGGCGACGGTCGCACTGTGGAAAAACTGGATCGTCTATGCGGGCGCCGAGCGGGACCTCGCAGCCAGCGAAATGCTGGCCAGCGAGTTCGGTTTTGGCTATGAGGACGAATGCCTCGGCATTTCGCTCTCCTATCGCCGGACCTATACGACGGACCGAAACGTTCCGCCCGAGACCGACTGGGGTTTCCGCGTTGAATTGAAGACTAACGACACCAGTTCCGAGCAGTCCGATTTGTTCCCCCGGCACCTCTATTCGCAGATAGCGCTTTGACGCACGCGCCGAAATGCTTATTCTACCCGCGGCCGGGCGCCCGTGATGGACGGGACGCCATGCGGCATCCGCAACCAAAGAAACAGCCAAAGACCAGCACCTTGAACAATCGATTCCGCATGACTGCCCTGATAGGCTTTTTCGCGGTCGCATCGGCGACGGCACCTCTATTCGCGCAAGACGCGCCCAAAGAGATGCACAGGGGGCACCGCGATACCGATCAGCAGCAACCCCTCGTCGGCGGCCCCCCTGTCGCCAACGAAGCTGCGATCGTCGAGCATCCCGGGGATGCGGTCGCGGCGATCGTCAACGATTCCATCATTTCGGACTATGATCTGCGCCAGCGCGTGGCGTTGTTCATCGCCACTTCGAACATCCACCCCACGGACGAAGTCCGCAAACAAATTCGCGACCAGGTTCTCAAGCAGCTTGAGACCGAGCGCCTGGAGTTGCTGGAGGCCCAAAAGAACAAGGTGACCGTTTCCTCCTCGGAAGTGGACAAGGCCATCGACGACATCATGAAGGACAACCATCTCTCTGCCGATCAATTGAAGGGCGTCCTGTCCGGCGCCGGCGTCCAGATGGCGACATTCCGTTCGCAGATCGCAGCCCAAATCGCATGGTCGAAGCTTGTCCAGGACCAGCTCGGCGATCGCGTGCACGTTTCGAAGGAGGATGTTCAGGCGGAACTCGGACGCATCAAGGAAGGTGCCAACAAACCGCGCTTTCAGGTGTCGGAAATATTCCAGCCGGTCGACACGCCAGAGCAGGACGCCAAGGTCCACAAGGACATGGACGACCTTGCCAACCAGATTTCGCTCGGCGCGCCCTTCCAGGCCGTTGCACGCCAGTTCAGCCAGAACCCCACTGCGGCCCAGGGAGGAGATCTCGGCTGGGTGCAGGAAGGTCAATTGGCGCCGGAACTCGATGCCGAGTTGAACAAACTGCACACGCTGGAAGTGAGCCCCGCGATCCGCTCGGTCGGCGGCTACTATCTGTTGATGGTGCGCGAACGGCAGGAGCCGGCAGGAACGAAGCTTCCTGATCCCGGCCAGCAGCAGCAGGCGCAGTATCCGGCTGGAGAGCTTCCCCTCGACCGGATTCTTTTTCCGCTGTCGCCGAAAACACCCAAAGACGTTGTCGAGGCTGCCGGACAAGCCGCAGGGAAATTTCGCGCGCATATCCAGGGATGCGATCATTTGCAGCAATTGATCGGCGAGGCCTTCCACGGCGGCGGCGTGCAGTTTTATTCCCTGGGTCTGCAGAAACTTTCCGATCTGAGCTCCCAGATTCAGACGGCGGTTTCGCAAACCCAGCCTGGCGAAGCGACGCCGCCGTTCGGATCTTCGGCCGGTATCGAAATCATCGTGCGTTGCGACAAGCCGGTCGTCGTTCAGCGTGCGATTCCAATTCCGACACAGGACGAGGTCGAGCAGCAGCTCTATGAAGACCAGATCTCGACTCTCGCCCGCCAATATCTCCGCGATCTGCGGCGCGATGCCGATATCGAGACCCGTTGAGCCGCAGCCGGCGGCTGACGCACCGATCCTGATCACCATGGGTGACCCTTCGGGCGTCGGACCCGAAGTCGGCGTTGCAGCTTACGCGGCGATGGGCGGATATGCGGGCACACATCCTTTGCGTCTGGTCGGCGATGCGGACATTTTCCTGGCCTGCGGCGCGATAAAAAGCGCCATCGAGCCGATTGCGGTCAGGGCCGTTCGCAAACCCGGCAAGGCCGACCCCGCAAATGGGCCGGCAATCGTCGCAGCAATCGATCATGCGGTCCACACCGCCCTCGAAGGCTATGCCGCCGCGGTCGTGACGGCGCCGATACACAAGGCGTCGTTGATCGAAAGCGGCTTCGGGTTTCCCGGCCACACGGAATATCTGGCGCATCTCACCGGCGCGCCGCGCGCCGTGATGATGCTGGCGGGCGGTGGGTTGCGCGTCGTGCCGCTGACGATCCATGTGCCCTTGTCGAGCGTGCCGGCGCTGGTGACTCGGGAAGCGATCCTTGAGACTGCCAGAATCGTGCTTGTGGCGTTGGCGCGCGATTTCGCGATTTCGCATCCGCGTCTCGCCATTGCCGGGCTTAATCCGCATGCAGGCGAAAGCGGCGCACTCGGGCCCGAGGAGGGCAAGACCATTGCTCCCGCAGCCGAAGTGTTGCGGGCGGAAGGCCACAACGTGATTGGCCCGTTACCGCCGGACACGATGTTTCACGCCGAAGCGCGCGCCTATTATGACGCCGCACTGTGCATGTATCACGATCAGGCGCTGATACCGCTCAAGACGCTCGCCTTCTGGGAAGGCGTGAACGTCACGCTGGGCCTGCCGGTCGTGCGCACATCGCCGGATCACGGCACGGCGCTCGACATCGCGGGTTCCGGCAAAGCCGATTCCCGAAGCATGATCGCGGCCATCGAAATGGCTGCTGCGATGGCCGATGCCAGAGCCCGTTGATCCTTTGCCGCCGTTGCGCGACGTCATCGCCGCGTACGATCTCGCCGCGAAAAAATCGCTCGGCCAGAATTTTCTGCTCGACCTCAATCTGACGCGCCGCATTGCGCGCGCGGCGGGCCCCCTCGAAGGCTCGACCATTTACGAAGTGGGTCCCGGGCCAGGCGGACTGACCAGGGCGTTGCTGATGGAAGGGGCCGCGCGGGTGATTGCCGTTGAGCGCGATGCGAGGTGTTTGCCGGCACTCGCCGAAATCGCCGCCGCCTATCCGGGCCGCCTCGAAATCGTTCCCGCCGACGCACTCAAAATCGACGAGACGGAGCTGCTCCGTACACAGAATATTATCGGTGCGGTGCGGGTGGCCGCCAACCTGCCTTACAACGTCGGTACCGCATTGCTCGTCAAATGGCTGACCGCAGACCTGTGGCCGCCGTTCTGGCAGAGCTTGACCCTGATGTTCCAGCGCGAGGTGGCCGAGCGGCTGGTCGCCGAGCCCGGAAGCAAAGCGTATGGACGATTGTCCGTGCTTGCCCAGTGGCGCGCAACTCCGCGCATCCTGTTCGACGTGGATGCACGTGCCTTCACGCCGCCGCCAAAGATCACATCTGCGCTCATCCGCCTTGAGCCTCTGGCGGTCCCTGTGGCGCCGGCACGCCTCGCCGATCTGGAAGCGGTTACTGCCGCGGCCTTCGGCCAGCGACGCAAAATGCTGCGCCAGAGCCTCAAGACGCTCGCACCAGGCGCGGAAGCCCTCATCCGTGCGGCGGGGCTCGATCCCACCGAGCGGCCCGAGCGCCTTTCCGTCCTGCAATTCGCGGCGCTGGCCCGCGCGCGGCGGATGATGGTTGAGGCAGGCGAAGCGCCATGCGAGAGTCCCCCGAAATAGCCATTCAGGGAGACGTCCATGTTCAGCCAGGCCGTTGTCGAATTCGGCTCGCCGCTCAAATCCATCGAGACGCCGACACCCGTGCCGCAGGGCACCGAAGTGCTGCTCAAAGTCACGAATTGCGGCGTCTGCCACAGCGACGTTCACATTCACGACGGCTTCTTCGACTTGGGCGGCGGCAACAAGTTGCCGCTCGGTAATATGAAACTGCCGCACACGATGGGTCATGAAATCGAAGGCGAAGTGATCGCGATCGGCCCCGATGCCAAAGGCGTCAAGATCGGCGACCGCCGCGCAGCCTTCCCATGGATCGGGTGCGGCGAGTGTCCCGCCTGCCTGCGCAATGAAGAGCAATATTGCTCCAAGCCGCGCAATCTCGGCTGCTCTTCGAATACACCGGGTGGCTATGCCACTCATGTAATAGTGCCGCATCCGCGCTATTTGCTCGACTACGGCAGTACGCCCGCGGCGCTTGCCGCAGCCTATATGTGTTCGGGAATTACGGCATTCTCGGCACTGAAAAAGGTCGGCAAACTCGGACCCGGCGATGAAGTTATGATTCTCGGTTGCGGCGGCGTCGGCATGATGGGCCTGCAATTCGCCAGGAGTCTGTTCGGCAAAGGCCCGCTGGCCGCCGACATCGATGATGGCCGCCTCGAAGCGGCCAAGAACGCAGGCGCCAAGGCGACCTACAACACCGCAGAGCCGGGCATCGCCAAGAAGATCATGGCGGACACCAATGGCGGCGTATTCGCAATTGTCGACTTCGTCGGTTCCGAGGCGACGTTCGCCTTCGCGAATTCCTGCGTGCGCAGAGGGGGCCGCATCGTCATCGTGGGTTTGTTCGGCGGCGCGATGAGCATGCCATTGCCGATGTTCCCCATGCGCGCGCTTGCCGTGATGGGTTCTTTTGTCGGCTCGTTGCCGGAAACCGAAGAGATGATGGCGATCGTGCGCGCCGGCAAAGTGGATCCCATTCCGGTGCAGACGCGCCCTCTGGATCAGGCGTCGAAAACGCTAGACGATTTGCGAGCCGGTAAGATCATCGGCCGCGTGGTGTTGACTCCGTAATGCGATGAGCACGCCCGCCCCCGAACCCGTTATCGAGCCGGATCTGCCGATCGTCGATCCGCACCACCACCTGTGGGTGCGGCCTGCCGGCGCGCTTCCGCCGCCGCCGCATCACCCTTTCATTGCGGCTATCGCCAACGTCAATCGCTATCTGCTCGACGAACTGATCGCGGACATGACAAGCGGACACAATATTCGCGCAACGGTCTTTCTCGAATGCCACGCAATGTATCGCGCCGACGGGCCGGAAGCGTTGCGTTGCGTGGGCGAGACAGAATTCGTCAACGGCGTGGCCGCGATGAGCGCAAGCGGCATGCACGGCGATCTTCGCGCCTGCGCCGGCATTGTAGGTTCCGCGGATCTACGGCTGGGCGCCGCCGTCGAGGACGTCTTGCGTTCGCATATCGGCGCCGGTCATGGGCGGTTCCGCGGCATTCGCAACAGCGCATCCTACGACGCGGATGCGGGCGTGCTGGGCCCATTGGCGGGGCGCGAGCCGGGCCTCTATCTCGATGCGAAATTTCGCGAAGGATTCAAGGTTCTGCACGGGCTCGGCCTTTCCTTCGATGCGTGGCTGCTCGAACCGCAGCTTCCCGATCTGATCGATCTCGCGCGCGCCTTCCCGGAGACGGCCATCATTCTCGATCACGTGGGCACGCCGCTCGGCATTGCGGGTTACCGCGGCAAGCGGGGTGAACGCTTTCCCATCTGGCGCGACAACATTCGCAAATTGTCCAAATGCGAAAATGTCGTGGTGAAATTGGGCGGCCTGGCGATGTGCTTTCCAGGCTTCGAATCCTTCATGTCGACCCCGCCCGCAAGTTCTGAAATTCTCGCGGAGGAATGGGAACCCTATATCGAGACCTGCATCGAGGCGTTCGGGCCGCAGCGTTGCATGTTTGAGAGCAATTTCCCGGTCGATATCGGAAGCTGCAGTTACGCCGTGCTGTGGAATGCGCTCAAACGGCTCGCCGCGAATTACTCCGCCGATGAAAAGACCGCGCTGTTCAGCGGCACGGCAAAACGCGTCTATCGCCTGCAGCTTCCGTAAGTGTGCCGGATATCCGTGCGGCTTTAGGGCTTGAATCCCTTAGGAATCGCGGCGATTTCGGCCGGAGCGAGCATTGTCATCGCCTTGACGATGCAGGGTTCGCTGAAGCGGGATGGGCCTTCGGAGACCAGAAGATCCCAATCGATGGCCGAACACACGGTATCCGGCCCGTGCGTGTGCGTGATCAGATGCGCATCGGGCATCTTGAGCGCGGGGCAGGTTCCAGCCAGATCAAGCCGATAATATTTGTCGAACAACACGCGAATATAGACCGTCTTGTCGTCCGGCGCGCGCCAGCTTTGGAACTGCTCGATCCGGAAACACTGGTCTTGCGGACCGTTTCCAGGTTGCGCAAAGGCAGGAGCGCCGGCCGCGAGAGACGCCACGAGCACTGCGATGAGCAATCGATACTGCGCCATGTTGCGTTCCATCCGTGTGTGATCGTGTTCATAGTCTAAACGATTGTCGAATTTCCCGGAACAGGGAGGCACCCATTCGCAATCCCGGCGAGTTTGGCCACCTGTGCGGCGGTTTGCCGGACTGCTGTCGCCCGCTTCACCCCTGCACAAGCCCGCGGAACATGCTAATAAGCCTCGCTCCCAACTCGCGCCTCGCGCGGCGGGAGGATGAAGCACAACAGAGGACATCCCATGACTACGGCCATGACCACCGAACGTGCCGTTCTTGCCGGCGGATGCTTTTGGGGCATGCAGGACCTGATCCGGCAATACAAGGGAGTCGTGTCGACGCGTGTTGGCTATTCCGGCGGCGATGTACCCAATGCGACCTATCGCAATCACGGCACGCATGCCGAAGCGATCGAGATCGTCTTCGATCCCGCAAAGATCTCCTATCGGGAGATTCTGGAATTCTTTTTCCAGATCCACGATCCCTCGACGCGCAATCGCCAGGGCAACGACATGGGGCCGAGCTACCGTTCGGCGATCTTCTACACATCCGAGGAGCAAAAGCGGATCGCGCTCGACACGATCGCCGATGTCGATGCGTCGGGATTGTGGCCCGGCAAGGTTGTCACCGAGGTCGTGCCCGTGGGAGATTTCTGGCAGGCAGAGCCCGAGCATCAGGATTATCTCGAGCGGATTCCCAATGGCTATACCTGCCATTTCGTGCGGCCCAACTGGAAATTGCCGCATCGGAAAGCTGCAGTGCAGGAGAAAGTCTGACGATCGATCGGTCGCCGCAGGCGCCTCTGGGCCTCGGTCTTCATGCTGCCGTCGGGATGGCAAGCCGGAACCCGGCGGCGTTTCTGGGGTTAGAAGAGGACATAGGGCGGATCGCGCCCGGCTGTTTCGCCAATCTTGTGCTCGTCACCGACACTTCGGAGGTGCTTGGGACATGGATCGACGGGCGCGGAATCGAAGAATCGTGACATGGCCGCACAGGGAATCCTGATTTTTGGGGCCACGGGCGACCTCGCCCAGCGGATGCTGTTTCCCTCTCTTTATTTTCTGGATGAAGACGGTTTGCTGCCGGACGGGCTCAAAATCGTCGGCTGTTCCCGGGGAAGGTTGGGCGACGAAAAATTCGCACAACAAATCGAGAAGGCAGTGCGTGCACGGGCACCCGCGATCTCGGAGGAAGCGTGGCGGCGGTTTCGGAACCGCCTTGCCCATGTCGCGGTCGACGCGACGCTGCCGGAATCGTTCGCCGATCTGCGCGAGCGCGTAGGCAACGCGTCCGAGCTTATCTTCTATCTGTCGACGTCCCCCAGTCACTACGGCGCGATCTGCAGCAACCTGAAAACCGTAGGCCTCGCAAATACAACCAGCCGCGTCATCGTCGAAAAGCCGATCGGGCGCGATCTCGCGAGCTGCCGGGCGATCAACGATGCGCTGGCGCAGACTTTCAGCGAAAACCGCATTTTCCGCATCGACCACTATCTGGGAAAGGAGGCGGTGCAGAACCTGATCGCGCTGCGCTTCGCCAACACTTTGTTCGAACCTCTGTGGAACAAAGTCAGCATCGCCCAGATTCAGATCACGGTCGCCGAAACCGTCGGAGTCGAGGATCGCTGGTCCTACTACGACGAGTATGGCGCGATCCGCGATATGGTGCAGAATCATCTGTTGCAATTGCTGTGTCTTGTGGCGATGGAGCCGCCGGCCAACCTCGACCCCGATTCGGTGCGCAACGAGAAAGTGAAAGTGCTGCGGTCTTTGAAGCCAATCGTCGGACACGATGTCGAGCGCAAGACGGTGCGCGGACAATATCGCGCCGGTGTCTCGGATGCCCGTTCGGTACCGGGCTACAGCGAGGAAGCGGGCGGCCAGACGAGCAAGACGGAAACCTTCGTTGCGCTTTGCGCTCATATAGATAACTGGCGCTGGGCGGGCGTGCCGTTCTATTTGCGCACGGGCAAACGGCTGCCCCTGCGAAGCTCCGAGATCGTGATCCAGTTCCGCGACGTACCGCATTCGATCTTCGCCGGCGCCGACCTGCTCGCCAATCGGCTCACGATCCGGCTGCAGCCCGAGGAGGAAATCTCGCTGCTGCTGATGAACAAGACTCCCAGCCTCGAGCAGGAGTTGAAGCCGCTCGCGCTCAATCTCAGTTTGAGCGACGCATTCAAGCGGCCGCGCCGCCGCATCGCTTATGAACGACTGTTGCTCGAAGCGCTGAACAACAAGCCGACTCTGTTCGTGCGCCGCGACGAAGCCGAAGCCGCCTGGTCGTGGATCGACGCGATCGTGGCCGGCTGGGATCGCCAGGGCATGTCGCCCACGCCTTACGCCGCGGGTTCATGGGGCCCGGCAGGCGCTTTCGCTCTCACCGAACGCAACGGGCACAGCTGGTATGAATAAGATCGAACCCAAAACACTGCGGAAATTTGCGACCGCCGACGAAATGATTCGCGACCTCGCCGACGAGATCGTCGCATGCCTTGAAGCAGGCGTGCAGGCGCGCGGCGCGGCAAGCTTCGTCGCTTCGGGCGGTACCACACCGGGCCCACTCTTCGACGCATTGGCCGGTCGCGTTGCGCCCTGGGATCGCGTTTATGTCACGTTGTCGGACGAGCGCTGGGTTACGCCGACGGCCGATGCGAGCAACGAGAAGCTGATCCGATCGCGACTTCTGCGCGACAAGGCTTCGGCGGCGCATCTCATAACGATGAAAACCGGCCATGCCCATCCGCGCGATGCCGAAACCGATGTGAGCGCTGCGATCTCCGCCATGCCGCGGCCTTTCGATATCACGGTTCTGGGTATGGGCGATGATGGACATACCGCGTCGCTGTTTCCGGGCGCGGATGGGCTCGACGCAGCACTCGATACGCAATCGCCGCTACTGGTGCGGGGCATTCACCCGGCGAAGCTCGACAGCACAGGCGAACGCATGACGCTCACATTGCGCACAATCCTCGATTCCCGGCTGATTATCGTTCTGATCCGCGGCGACACAAAGCTCAAGACCTTGGACGCGGCGCTCGCGGGCGAAGATGTCCATGAAATGCCGGTTCGTGCCGTGCTGCAGCAATCCGTTACACCCGTGCAGGTTTACTGGGCGCCTTGAGTACGAAGATTTATCACAAAGCCGTCGCCCGAAATACCCCGCGTGCGCGAGCCCAGCGGTTGAAAAGCTCGGGCCATGCGCCTTCAGCTTGGCCCGCTGCAAGACCGAATCCATGACCGCCGCTGCCGAACAGATGCAGCTCCGCCGGTACGTGCGCAGCGCGAAGGCTTGCCAGCATCGCAAGCGAGTTGTCGACCGGGACATCCGGGTCGTCCACGGCCGCAGCGAGGAAACAGGGCGGCGTTTCGCGCGTGACGAGACGCTCGCAGGAATAGGCCGCGCGGATTTCCGTCGAAGGGCGATCGCCCAGCAATTGCTCCCGTGAAGCCTCATGCGCGAAGGGCGGCAGCATGGTGATCACGGGATAAAGAAGCGCCGCGAAGGCAGGTTCGGGGCTTTCCGCGTCCGCATCGTCCTGCGGCAGATAAACCTTCACGCCCGATCGGGTCGCCAGCGATGCAGCGAGGTGCCCGCCGGCAGAAAAGCCGAGAACGCCCACGCGCGCGGGCTCTATCGAGAATCGCGCGGCGTTGGCGCGGATGATGCGCATCGCGCGCTGCGCATCCTGCAGGGGGACATCCGCGGCATCTTTCCAGCCCTCGCGGGGCAATCGGTATGTCAGAACGAACGCCGTGACACCGGCCGAGTTCATTGCCTGCGCCACATCGTTGCCTTCAACATCGACATCGAGCTGGCGGTACCCGCCGCCCGGCAGGATCAGCACGGCCGAGCCATCGGACTTGGCAGGACGGAATATGCTGAGCATGGGCTGCGCGATGCCGGTCACCTGCCGATTATGAAAGACATCCGGCTCGGGACTCGTCTCGACGATGCGCGTCGCAAGTCCGGGATTCAGGCTCCCCGGTGGCGCACCGGGCCAGATAGGAATCGTCTCGCCTGGATCGGAAGGCGGGGCGCTCGACACCTGCGCGGATGCGCGCACCCTCACGGCAGTAAGCGCGAGGGCGCCGAGCCCAATGAGCGACCTTCGATCCATACGCCCGACCCATTCCGTCCCACCAGAAACTGTCGCGCAACCGTCTTCGCGAACGCAAGCGATGGAAATAAAGTTCGCGTCGGAAATGCTTACGCCGGATCCGGTCGCGGGCGGAACAAAACTTCACTCATTGTCGAATTTGGAATATTGCGAAATCGGCGACCACGCATTGGCGCGAGATTGCGCTTCGGCCCAGGTCTTCGCCGTCAACACGGCGTCCAGCCGTGCCTGCAAATCGGGAGAAATATCCGGCAATCCCAGCACCTCGCGTGTGCCGTTCGCGTGGTAGATCAAAGACCACATTCCCGCTTCCACCGGGTCGCCCGCAACGCCGTTGGCGTCCAAATACAGACTCACCAATTTGAGTTGGGCGCCGGGAAGGCCGCCATCTGCCGCCTTCCTGACATTTGCGGCTCCGTCGCGCCTGAGACTTGCGGCTCGCTGCGCATCGGGCTCGACTTTTGCCAGGTCAAACAGACAAAGCCCAAGATTGTATCGGGCGATCTCAAAGCCTGCGCCCCTGGCCGCCAGTTCGCGAAAGATCGGAAGGGCTTCCTCGCAATTTCCATGCAGCCGGAGGTCTTCGGCCCGTCCCTCCGGGCCGCTCGGCACTTCGGGGGTTACGCTCTGGGGCGCAGTTTCCCCGGCCGAAGGGTTTTCGCCCGGGATTCCCATGCCGCCTTGCTGTGCCCCGGCTTGCAAAGCGAAGCCGCACGCCGCCGACAGAACCAGGATCGCCAATATACGCTTCATCTCGTGTCGTCTTTCACGTCAGATTTCGCCCATTCCATGGGAGAGCCGGTTCAATATTCCGCAAGAGCACTTCCCAGGGAAGCCTCGACATTAACGCACGAACCGGCAACCCGTCAGCCCCAGCGGGGCGCGGGCCGGGCGTCTGGCATCGGGCAGGCCGCACCATGATATGGTCGCCGGACGCCTCACCAAGAGCGCCATACGAGAAGCATGATGGCAAGAAAACTCGAAACAAAGACGGCCCTCATAACCGGCGCAGGCCAGGGCATCGGCCGGGCGACGGCGAAATTGTTCACGGCGGAAGGCGCACGTGTGATTGCGACCGATCTCGATCCCGCGAAGCTGCAAGGGCTCGCCTGCTCCCTGGCTCTGAAACTCGACGTGACCGAAGGGGCCGCAATCACCGCGCTAGCGCGCGAAGTTGGGGCCATCGATGTGCTGTTCAATTGTGCGGGCGTCGTGCAGAACGGCACGGTGCTCGAGAGCGCCGACGAGGTTTGGGCGCAAACCTTCGACGTGAACGTCATATCCATGGCACGCATGATACGCGCATTCCTGCCGGGGATGGTTGCGGCAGGACACGGCGCGATCGTCAACGTCGCGTCCGTGGCGAGCTCGATCAAAGGTGTGCCAAATCGCTGCGCCTATGGCGCGAGCAAGGCGGCCGTGATCGGGTTGACGAAGTCCGTCGCCATCGATTTCGTCGCCAAAGGCGTACGCTGCAACGCGATCTGTCCCGGCACGGTCGATTCACCATCGCTCCGGCAGCGTTGGCGTGATACCGGCGACTATGAGGCGGCGCAAAAGGCCTTTATTGCGCGGCAACCGATGGGCCGTCTGGGAACAACCGATGAGATTGCCGAACTGGCGCTCTATCTTGCCGGCGACGGCGCAGCTTTCGTCACCGGCCAGACTTTTGTCATCGACGGCGGAATGGCATTGTAGAAAAGGGAACAATGCCGCGTATGAAAAACCGCCAATTTGGCACGCGGACGGCTGGACGCTATAAGTGCGCGTGTTCACTCCTGGAGTCGCTACGATGGCCGACAAGTACTCACATGACGAGCTGGTCAAGCGGGTGAAAACTCCCGGTTGGCGACTTGCGACCGGCAGTAAGGACAAGACGATTACGGACACGCTCGAACGGCTGCTTCACGTGACTCACGAAAGAAAGGAGAAGGGCGATGCGCCGGGATTGATCGAGGAGATCGAGACCTCCATTGAACTGGACATGCTCCAGATCGCGCAGCTGTGGCGGTATCTCGGGCTTCCGGTTTGAAGTCGGAGCTTCAGTGAGGCGTGACGATCACGCGTGAGTTTCGCCGAGGTGGCGCACAAAAAAAGCTTGCCACGATGCGCCCTCGAAATTCGGAATTTCGACATGAGCGCCCGGATTGATATGCATCGTCTTCTCACTGGAACCGAACGCGTTGAAAAGCGCGAGTCCGTTTTCGCGGGGCGCAACAGCATCTTCCCACTGGAACACGAACTCCAACGGGATGGTAATGGCGTGCGCCGCTTTCTCGAACGCGTCCGCGCCGGGTCGTAAGCCTGCAAGCCCAAACACGGCGCATTTGATGCGCGGCTCTCTTGCCACGAAAGGCACGCCGATGGCCGTTCCCATGGATACGCCCCAATAGCCGATCCGCGTCGTCGCGCCGATGAAATCCAGCGATAGCGCGACATCAAGTGCTGCCTTCCATTCCGGAACCGCGCGTTCGGCGCGGGCGGCCATCGTCTTCAGCATCTCGGCCGATGGTCCGCCCGAGCCGCTGAGTCCACGCACGCGATCTCCCACCTCTTTCGCAAGCTTTTCGGCCTGCTCGCGGCTGATGCGATCGCCATGCCCGGGCGCATCGATGGCAAGCGTGGCGTAGCCCAAACGCTGCGCGTAATGCCGGGCGCGCGCAGCCAGGGTGTTTATCTTCTTGTGCTGCGAACCGCCATGACCCATGAGGATCAACGGGCGCTCGCCCTTCGCGCCTTCCGGCGCCCAGATCGCGGCCGGCACTCTTTCGCCTGCAACCATCAGGTCGAACAGATATTCGGTGACGCCGTTTTCGGTTCTCTCGCGCGCAAAAGTGATCATGCGATTCACAACCTCGTTGTTTCCGACAGGAATACCTATGCGCCGCCGCAACTGTGCTCTGAATCCATCATGGTCCAGGATTCCATCGTGCGCAGGTCGGTCGTCGTGTACCAGCGCCCGCGACCGTCGCCTGGCGGACAGGGGTGCGGAATCGAGATCAGGCACATCAACACGCGGTCGCCTTTGCGCGCGTGGTGGACCGCGTCCACCTCGTCATACGAAACCTGATAGCCGCCATTGGCGTATTCGAGGGCCGAGCCGGAGTCCGGAACCATCGGTCCGTTCTCGCCGTTCTGCAATCGATGCTCGAGCTTTGCGATCTTCGTCGAGACACATGTGCCTTCCTGCACAGGCAGCCCTGCAGCAAGAGCAGCGCCGGACAACAACATCGAGATCATGATGGCCGCAAGGAACTTCATGAGTCGCCCCCGTTTTTGGCATCATGCCATAACGCCGTGGCGGCGGCCATTCCGCGGCGGCATCAACGCGCGTGTGCTTCCGCGCAGTGCGCAGGCATGTGCGGATCCGCTGGCCGTAACTCGGGACCTGCGGCATGTTTCGCCCGGATCGCAAGAAAGGGCGCAGGTCGATAGCCCGCGCCCTTTCCAATTTGACTCGCTGCTTCGAAACCGCAGCGGGTACGACGTCACTGGGACGGAGGCGTTCCGCCCTGCGCGCCGTTGTTGTTCAAAGGCGTCGGCGCGCCGTTGGCCGGTGGCGGACCATAACCCTGCTGCGGCGGCGATTGCGGCGGCGCCATTCCAAACCTTTCCCGCAATTCTTCGCATTTGCGCGGGTGGTTGTTGCACCAGGCCGGATCGTTGACCTTGGCGAGCTGGTTTTGCTGCTGCCGGGTCGGCGCCTGACTTTGCGGCGCAGACGATTGCGGCGGCGCGTAGCCCGGGGGTGGCGTGTCGTATCCAGGTGGCGCCCCGGCATATCCGGACGGCGGCCCGGCATAGCCCGGCGGCGGCCCCGCGTAGCCCGGCGGCGGTGGGCCGTAGGGCCCGTACATCGCCGCACATTTGTTGGGGTGATTGTTGCACCACCCCGGACCGTAAGCGGCGTAAGGCCCGTCCGGATAATAGACGCAACCCGAAACGGCGAGGCTCAGCCCCAATACACCAAGGCCAAGTGACAAAGCGCGCATGACAACCTCATCGCAAAAGGATGCCCATCCACCGGCAAGTTTACGACCGGCCGCTCTGTGCTGGCAACAACATGAGACGTTGCGATTTGTTCAGGTTTACCTCGGCCGGGGGCCTACTCGATCAACGTCACCTCGAGGGGACGCTCGTCGCTGCGGCCCCGATCATCGACAGCCCGCACGCGATAGTCGCCTGCCGCAGACGGCTGCCAGTAAAGGGCCTCGCCGGGCACGCTGTGGCCGATATACGTATCGTCGACGAACCAATAAAGCGCGCGCGCATCGGCATCCGCCGTGGCGTTGAACGCGATGCGATTGCGGTCCAACTGCGTCAATCGCATCGCATAGGCGCTGCCCCGCAACGGCGACAGGATGCGCGGCCCATCGCCTTCCGGCGCGCCTGCATTCGCGCAGGCGGGATTCTGCGGCGGCCTGCGGCGCGGGATTCCCGCCTCAGCGAAAACCTGTTCGAGGTCGGAGGGCCAGAACTCGAAAATCTCCTCGTGCACGTGCTTGCCGGCATAAGGTGGGCAGGCCGGCAGACCGGTCGCGTCGTCCATCGTCACGGGCCTGTGCACGTTGCTCACCCGGATAGGAGATTTTCCGGGGATGAACCAGGTCATGCCCTTTTGCGGACACCAGCGATTGGGAAGTTCGCCGCTGGCAAGACAAATCTCCACGCGGCTGAGATTGGATGGTCTGCTCTGCAGGGGCTCGCTGAGACCCGGACGTTCGGCTTCCACATTGTCTACGATCTGGAAAAATAGCGGCGCCGCCGCATCGACGCCAACGAACGCCGGATTGCCCGTGCCGTCGAAATTGCCGACCCACACGACGAGCACATAGGGTCCGAAACTTCCCGCGGTCCACGCATCGCGAAATGCCCAGGAAGTGCCGGTCTTCCAATAGATGGGCGTCTGCTGCGGTTGCGCGCCTGAGGATTCGTCCGGGCGCACATGCTGGCGCAGCATGTCCATCACCATGAAGCTCGCTTCCGCGCTCACGAGGCGCGTGCCCACGCTTTGCGGTTCGTCGGCGCGAAAGCGCAGCGGCTTGAGCACGCCGCGATTGGCGAGCATCGCATAGAGGCCGGCCAGTTCCTGCATGCTGACCTCTCCGCCCCCCAACACCAGCGCGAGACCGTAATGCTGTTCGCTCGCCAGATGACCGATACCCGCGCTTTGCAGGAATTGGTAGAGGTCGGGCGCATGCAGCTGCGATGCGATCCAGACGGCCGGAATGTTGCGGCTGCGGTTGAGGGCATCTGTCGCGGTGATCGGGCCCAGGAATCGCCCGTCGAAATTCTCCGGCGTGTAGGGACCGAACGATGTGGGTACGTCGCGCAACACAGTCTGGGGATGCAGGATGCCCTGGTCGAAACCCAGCGCATAGATGAACGGCTTCAAGGTCGAGCCGGGCGAGCGGCGTGCGAGAGTACCGTTCACCTGCCCCAGAAGCACACGATCGAAATAATTGGCCGAACCAATCAGCGCCTTGACACCCATGTCGCGGGTGTCGATGAGGATCGCCGAGGCGTTATGAATGCCGCTCGATCCGTTGCGTGCGACATAGGCGGCGATCTGACGCTCCAGAATGTGCTGCAGATCGAGATCGAGCGTGGTGCTCACGCGCAGCCCGCTTGTGCCGCCCGCGATGCGCTGCGCTTCCAGCACCTGCTCGACCGCATGCGGAGCTTCGAATGGCAATGCGGACAAAGGCCGTATGGTCATCGGCAGAGCGAAGAGCGGCTTGAGAGCGGCGTCTTCTGGATGGACCCAAATCCAGCGCGCAAAGAGCCGGTCGCGCGAGGCCGTGAGCCGCAGGGTGATGATACCCGATGCGCTGCGCGCCGCGGCCAGACGGTTCGTGGGATCCTGTGGAATGACCGCGAGCGTCAAAGCCTCAGGCAAAGTGAGCGCCGCCACGGGTTTGTCAAAATAGATCACGCTTGCGGCGCCCGCGCCTTCCACATTGCGGCCATAGGGCGCGTCGTTGAGATAGGCTTCGAGAATTTCGCGTTTCGAATAGAACAGTTCGAGCTCGGCGGCGCGCGCGATCTGTTCGAGCTTGCCCAGCGGAGTGCGTGTGTTGAGCGGCCATAACAGGCGCGCGAGCTGCATCGCGATGGTCGAGCCGCCCTGCGGATGGCGATGACGCACATAGGTGACCCAAAAGCCACGCGCGAGACCATATGGATTGACCCCGGGATGCCAGTAGTACCAACGGTCTTCGCGCAGCAGCACCGCGTTCACGAGCTGCGGGGACATCTCCTTGAGGGGTACCCAAAGGCGATAGCGCTCGTCGC
>Ga0302326_10013758_pt1 | contig 17143 bp, 12 predicted proteins | sample Palsa_T0_3_FD_202264 | JGI IMG/M metagenome (GOLD analysis project Ga0302326, IMG submission 202264) | Peat permafrost microbial communities from Stordalen Mire near Abisko, Sweden - Palsa_T0_3 | ecosystem: Environmental > Terrestrial > Soil > Palsa > Peat permafrost | place: Sweden: Abisko...
GGTAGTAATGGTGCTTGCGGTTTCCGCCCCCGGACAAGACTACAAGCCCTTGATCGGTAAATGGAACATGACGTCGGAATCCTCTGACGGGGACCCCATAAAATGGACCTTGATCCTCAAGGAAACAGAAGGAAAGTTGACCGCCGCCCTCGACACCGACGAAGGAGAACAACCCGCGAAAGACTTTACCTTCGCCGACGGCGTTCTGAAATTCAAGGCGCCGTACCAAGGTGTTGATTACGACATCGAGCTGAAAGCAACCGCGGACAAGCTGGATGGCAAATGGAGCGGCGAGGACAACTCAGGTAAAACGTGGGGCACAAAGAATTGACGGAATCGCTCAACCAAGGGCGGGTTTTGAATTAGCCAACAGCAAAGCACAGAATTACAACGATGTTGCTGATCCCGTTGGCGGTCCCTGGCAGGATTTTTCTCCACTTACCGCCAATGGCAGCCTGAGCATCCCCAGAATTGTCAGCTTGGACGCCCTCGATTGTGGTGGTGATTAACGATGTCGATGACATTAGCTCCTCCACTTGTGAAATCTCGCCCGAGATTACTTTGGCTTTTGCGTAAGGGGCAGATACTGGTCGCGGAGTTGCGTTTGCCGGCTCGTCATGGGAATAGCAGTTCCTTCGATGAAGACTTGCTGCACTGACGTGCGGACATCCAATGGGTCGCCGTTCGCGATCACCACGTTGGCAACTTTGCCGACATCCAGAGAGCCCAGTTTGTCGCCGACGCCAAACATCTCCGCCGGGTTGAGGGTGATCGCCTTCATTGCCTCATCGTAGGGCAAGCCGTACGCTACCGCGTAGCCTGCCGCATAGGGCAGATTTCGACTGTCGGCGGTAGGGCCGTCACTGAAAGATGAGAGAGCGATCTTGACCCCCCGCTTCTCCAATTCCGCAGGAAGCGAGTAGACCGCATCGTAGCGCTCGTTGGCTTCCGGTGCGTCGTAAATGGATCCAACGATGACTGGCACGTTGTAGGAGGCGATGGTGTCGAGCAGATCTTGCGCATGGGTGACGTGGTTGAGGATGACCTTGAGGTTGAACTCCTTCGCGATGCCCATGGCGACTTCTACCTCGTAGCTTTGATACGCGCCGAAGACGACCGGCTTTTCACCCTTCAAGTAAGGTATGAGGGCCTCGAATTTGAGGTCTATTTTCGCTTGAGGCCCTTTATGGTCAGGCTTTGCCGCTTCAGCCTTTTCGGCCATGTAGTTCTGGGTATCCAGGAAGGTCTGGCGTAGTTGCGAAGCCAGGCCCATACGGGTGGCGGGAAATTTGGAGCTTCCCGGAGCACTCCCTCTTCGCCGCACGTCGCCTTGGAAGTTCATAGCCAGGGCAATATCTGGCGTGAGGATCATGGCATTGCGGTCCTTGCCATAAAGCTGGATCAGCGCGTCCTGGCCGGCAACGGAATCCTCTGGGGCCGGCGCGACGATCGCATTGGTGACGCCGTTAATGCGCTCGATAGGGATGCGCGCTGTCTCGGCGTGAAAAGCATCGACGACACGCATCTGGGGGAAAATTTCATCACTCTTCTCCACCCGGTCGTTGCTGTTCTCATCGGACTCAACCTCGAAAAGCCCAAGTTGGGTTTCTGCGTCGAACAGGCCGGGATACACCGTCATCCCTTTGGCGTTGAAGACTTGCGCGTCCTTTGGCACTTTGGTTGAAGCAGCGGGGCCGACGGCGGCAATCTTGCCATTCTCAAGAACGATGACCCCGTTCTCGATCGTGCCGTGCGTGATGGTGAGCAGCTTGCCTCCGGTGATCGCCACCAGCTGTGGCGGAGTGACCGCCGTGGTATTGGGCCCGTCCGGCCCCGGTGTGCTTGCGCTTGTGGGGTGGGCTTTGGAGTGGGCCGCAGCTTGGGCGTGCACCCTCTGGGGGCCGAGGCAAGCAAACAGGCCAGTTGCCGCGAGGATGGAAGCGGCAATCCATTTTTCAACGCTGCGAGCGTCTGGTTGCCAGTACGTGAAGATCACAGTCCACCTCCATCTTCGTCATCCGCGCCCGAAAACCCACTGCTATGCATCACGCCGTGGAACTGGGTCGTGCCGAAACCGGGAAGGCTGCTGTCGAAGAAGAGCTCACCATCGATGTAGACCTTTTCCGCCCGCGCGTAGATGGAGAGTGGATCTACGTTCCAGACAACAAGGTCGGCATCCTTGCCGGTGTCGATGGAGCCCACACGGTCGTCTACGCCGATGATCCAGGCAGGATTGAGAGTGATCATCTGCAGCGCTTCTTCTTCGCTTGCACCGCCGTAGTGGATCATCTTTCCCGCCTCCTGGTTGAGGCGCCGTACATAGTCGTTGGAGTCGCTTTTCAAAGCTACACGCACGCCCTCACGCATGCTCATGGTGGCATTCCAGGGAATGGCGTCCCAAGCCTCGTCTTTGTATCCCCACCAGTCGGCGAAGGTGGCGATGGCCGTACCAGTGGGAGCAATCTGATCGCCGACCTTGTACATCTCCAGAGCATGGTGGAAGGCGCGAATTTTGTAGCCGTATTGCTTGGCAATCGCCTCTTCGGTAAGGAATTCATCGGCCCGGTAGCAGTGGATCTGGACCAGAAGTTTGCCGCGCAGCACGTCAGCGAGGGCTTCGAGTTTTAGGTCGCGCTTGGGGGCGACGGCATCCTTGTCGTTCCTGGCAACCTTGGCGTTGTACGCGTCCCAGCTTGCCATGTAGGCTTTCGCATCCTCAAAGGACTGACGCATGACTTCGAAATTGCCCATGCGCGTAGAGGGAAGTTCGTTGCGGTGGCCGTATACGCGCTTGGGATTCTCACCGCTGGCGAACTTGATGGAACGCGGCGCGTTGGGAAAGAGCATTTGATCGCGTGGGAGACCGAATTTGTTCTTGATCACCACCGCCTGGCCGCCAATCACATTGGCCGATCCATGCAGCAGCAGCTCGGTCGTAACTCCGGCGGCCAGTGCCCGATAAAGCGCGCTGTCCATGTTGTCGAAGGCGTCGATCATCATCATGGAAGGTGTGACCGGACTAGTGGCTTCATTCACATCATCGCCGAGGGCGGAGTGGGAGTGCGGGTCGATGATGCCTGGGGTAAGAAACTTGCCCGTGGCATCGATGACCGTGGCATCGGCAGGCGCGCTGACAGTGACCCCGACTCCCGCAATCTTGCCCTGGTGAACCCAGACGCTTCCGCGGCTGATGGTGCCATGCGAAGCAGTCATCACGGTTGCGTTCTTGATGACGAGGTCAAGCGGAACATCCGGCGCTTTTGTCTGAGCCCGGAGACTAAAGGGTGCGAGCAGCAGGCCTAGCAAAAGGCCCAGCGCAGGACGCTTCATTCTGAGGTTTGTATTCGATAACAAATCCCTGACCTCCGGGATGAGAATCAGACCACCTGAATGGATAAACAACAAGCCTCATAGCCAAGCTAGAGAGTACCGCGGCGCACCAATCGATGAAACAACTAAGAGCGTAGCAGATCCGAAAACGCAGGTTTCCAGCCGACGGGTGGCCAGCCAGCCCGCGACGCTCCGCGTCAGCCAATGCTTGTCTTCCCCCCGCGCATCTGTTAAGACCTCTATTAAGAATCTCCGGCCCCCAGGGTATTCATGCACTTTATCCGCCGTCGTTTTGTCCTTTGTTCGGCCTTCGCTCTCATTCTTTCTTTGGCCAACTCATCGGCGTATGCACAATCCCTGCCCAATCTTTCGTCATCACAAATCGCCGGGCCCATTGACGATTCGAATCTGCAGCGTCTTACCGGGAATCCGAGTCCCCGCCTCCGCGGGGGTGCGGGACTTGATCGCGGCCGGGTGCCGGATAGCCTGCCGCTGGACCACATCCTGCTCATGTTGCGGCGCAGTGCGGCGCGCGAACAGGAGCTCGAACAGTTTATCGGCCAGCAGTACGATCCTCGTTCCGCAAACTTCCACAAGTGGCTCACGCCGGAGCAGTTCGGCGAGCTCTTCGGGCCATCGCCCGCAGATGTGGAGAAAGTCACCCAGTGGCTTATCCAACACCGATTCACAATCAATCGCGTACCAGCCGGCGGCCTTTTTGTAGACTTTAGCGGCGACGCGGGCAAGATAGCGCAAACCTTCCATACCGAAATTCATCGCTATCGAATGAACGGGGAAGATCACTATGCGAATGCAGACGATCCGCTTATCCCCATTGCCCTTTCGTCGGTTGTCTCCGGTTTTCGCGCTCTCAACGACTTCCATCCTCACCCCCAGGTGCACGAGTTAGGCATTGCCCATTTCGATCGGGTCACCGGGCAATGGTCAAGAGCCAACGGCGACGGCGCACACCTGACGCAAACTCCAGGCACGGTTCCTCTCTATATCGCGGGCCCGCAGGATTTCGCCACCATCTATGGAATCAATCAAGTCTGGAAACAACACACCGGCGCCAGCTCGTCGACGCCATTGGTCATCGGCACGGGGCAAACCATAGGCGTAGTGGGAGAAAGCGACTTGCAAAGCGCCGATATACAGAGTTTCCGTGACCAATTTGGCATCACGGGGCTCGGCCCCAATGGATCGGTGCAGATGGAGAACCCTCCCTCCAGCGTCTGCGCCGCGCCGGATCCCACCGACAACGAGCCGGAAAGCTATCTCGACGCAGAGTGGGCCGGCGCCACCGCGCCAGACGCCACCGTGGACTTCGTTGCCTGCGGCCGGCAGGGTGTTACCTCGGGCGCCGATCTAGCGGCCGCGTACATCATCGCGGACCCGGCTCACGTGCAGAAGATTTCAGTGCTCAGCACGAGCTATGGTGACTGCGAAGCCCAGCCCCAGAGTGAAGCCAACCAGTTTTACGTTTCACTGTGGCAGCAAGCGGCCGTCGAGGGGATTACTGTGGTGGTGGCGGCAGGCGATACCGGAGGTGATGGCTGTCAGTCTGTGGACACCTATGCCACCGATGGGCTAACAGTCGTGAACGAGGCTTCCACGCCATACAACATTGCCGCCGGCGGCACCGACTTTAGCGATGTCTTCAGCGGAACCGCCGCCACATACTGGTCAGCGACCAACAGCGCCAATTTTCAAAGTGCGCTGTCATACATTCCCGAGATGGCGTGGAACGAAAGCTGCGCCAGCCCTTTGGTGCTTGCAAGCTTTGGCCAGAGCTTCAACAGCAGTTTTGGACCCAACGGATTCTGTACCTACGCTTCCCAGCAATCGGTCGATCCCAACACTGGTTTCTCGCCTTACTTCTTTCCTTTCGCGGGCAGTGGAGGTTTGAGCGCCGTCTCTGCGCGACCTGCCTGGCAGACCGGGGTGGCAGGCATTCCCGCGCAGGGTGGGCGCGCGGTTCCCGATATCTCGATGTTTGCCTCCGGCGGTTACACCTGGTCGCAGACCTTGATTCTTTGCGACTCGGGCCTGGCAAATATGCCCGCCGGGACAGCATGCGACTTCACGAACGCAAACGATATTTTCGCTAACTCCGGCGGGGGCACCTCCTTTGTGGCCCCGGCCTTTGCCGGCATCATGGCCTTAATTAATCAAAAAAGCGGTTCGCGCCAGGGGCAGGCAAACTACGTGCTCTATCCGCTCGCGGCCCAGCAATATGTCAGCAACAGCAGTCCGTCTCAGCCCAGCTTGGCCACTTGTGCCGCCTACCTCGGTCCACAAACGCTCAGTTCCTGTTACTTTCATGACATCAGCGCTACGCCGGCTCCCGGCGGAAACGCCTCGACGCCGTTCGTGACTGGGACCACGACCGTGCCCTGTACGGGCACCGCGACAACCCCAGGAACGTTCACCGACAATAGCACTGACCCTTCCTCGAATAACGAGGACTGCTACGATTACCAAATCACCGTTACCCAAAGCGGTGCCTCGCTCACTACCACGCCCAACTACTATGGTGTGCTCTCGACTGCAGAGAACGCCACTTCCCCTGCGTTTCCGGCTGGCCCAGGATACGATCTGGCAACCGGCTTGGGCAGCCCTAATGTCTCTGCCCTGGTCAACGCTCCGGAGTGGTCGGCGCTCTCCATCACCACCACAGCGTTGCCCCAGGGTAAGGCGGGTAGCGGATACTCGCAGGCGCTCACGGCCAGCGGGAGAGTCGCGCCTTACACCTGGAGCGTCATTTCGGGCAGCCTGCCTGCCGGGCTATCGCTTGCGCCTACCACCGGGGTCATCTCCGGAACTCCGGCGGCGGCTGGCGTCTCAACATTTACTGTTCAGGTTGCCGACTCTGAGAGCACACCTGTAACGGCGGTGGCCTCCTTCACTCTGACGGTGACGGCCGCGCCGGTGGCAAGCTCAACAACGCTCTCCGCTTCCGCCCTCACAGTGGGGACAGGTATGAGCGTTACATTTACCGCGGCGGTTTCGAGCAGCGGTGGGGTGCCGACCGGCACGGTAACCTTTTACAATGGGTCGACGTCCTTGGGAACAGGCGTTCTTGCAGACGGCGGGGCCACCCTCACCACCACGTTCGCGGCTGCCGGAACGGCTACGATTCACGCCAGCTACGGCGGCGACGCCAACTTCACCGGCAGCTCTTCTGCGCCTTTGACAGTGACAATTGTTGTTCCAGGCTTCACTGCAACAGCAAACCCGAGCAGCTTGACGATCCCATTCGCAAATTCCGGGCTGGTTGGCTTAACCCTCACGCCGCAAGGTGGCTTTACCGGCTCGGTGAGCTTTTCTTGCGGGACGCTTCCGGCCTATTTTTCCTGTAGCTTCGCCAAGCCATCGAGTGCATTCACAGCCTCTGGCGGCCCACAAACGAACACGCTCACGATCAATACCGCCTTGGTCCCGACGGCTTCAGCGACGCCTTTTGGCCGCTCCCGGAGCGAAATCCTGGCATCAACGGCGTTTTGGCTGCCGGCCTTTGGGTTGCTGGTTGCCACGGCCCGCGGCAAACGATATGGCCGGCTTACCAAGAGAATATGGATGCTCTGCTTGTTTTGCATTTGCTTCGCAGGCTTAACCTTGATGAGTGCTTGCGGTCGTGGCGACCATGAAGCTCCGGCCGGAAGCTATACTGTCCCAATCATCCTCCAGTCGGCGGGGCTGGCAAACCAGACCATAAACGTCCCTGTGACAATTGAGTAAGAAGAGGCTCGACTTTCTGGGCCGCCGCCTTCTTCACCGCGTCTTATTCTCGAACAGGAAAAGCCCGCTTTTGCCACCTACCGCGAAGTCGAGATCGCCGTCGCCATCAATGTCTGCGACTCCGATCTCGATGCCGCCGCCGGTTCGGCCGCCGTAATCGATCACATGCTTGACCCAATCCACGGAGTGGGAGGTAGGATCGAGCAGCCGCTCGTACCAATAGACGCCTAGCGGCTCGCGCTCTCCGGGATCATGTCCGTTATGGGCCATGTAGCGCTTTCCGGTCAACAACCCTAGGTTGCCGGTTTTGCGAAAATCTACAATGACCACGGCATGCGCTTGCGACCAGCTGTCGTCAATCACATGCTTGACCCACTTGCCGTCACTCGTGTGCTCCAGCCAGAAAATGCCATAGCCGTGCGCCATGGAGGAGATAATATCCGGCCGGCCATCGCCGTTCACGTCGCGCACGTAGATAAAGCCGAGCGCATCATCAAAATTCCAATCCGGGTGGAACTTCCAATTCTTCTGCCGTGGATCGGCGGGCGCCTCGAGCCAGCCCTTAGGAGTCAGGATATCGTTGCGGCCGTCTCCGTTGACATCGCCGACTCCAATCCCATGGCCGTAGCTGTGATCGCTGACGACGTGCTCCACGATTCCGCCGTGCTTATCCCGCTCATACCACGCAAGGGGACGATTGTCCCCGAACTGGGGCAAGATCTCCTCGGCCTTACCGTCGTTATCAAGATCGACTAGAAAGGAAAACTCGATGGGCGATCCGGTGGCGATGGGATGCTCTTTCCACATCCCTCCGGCACGTCCGGGATTTCGCCACCACGACAGTTTCTTGGAGAACCATCCTGAGGTAACCAGATCTACGTAGCCATCCCCATCCACATCAAGCGGCAGCGTGGAAAGATCGTCCACGTAATTGTTGGTGTACAGCAGCTCCCGGAAATGGTGCTTGGTCCAGCGGGGCGCCTCATACCAGTATTCGCCCGACACCAGATCGAGCTTCCCGTCACGATTGATGTCGGCGAAGACGGCCGTTTCTGAAGCTCCGAGGTCGATGGTGTGTTTTTCAAAAGGGATTTCGTCGGGCCGGCTGGCGGAGCGGCCTGTGGCACACAGAAAAAGCAGGGCGAACGAAACAAATGTCGAATACCGGCTACGAAACATGCACGATCGATCCTCTCACTCATACGAATTTGTGGCCGCTCACAGCGTCTTATGGAGCTTACTCTTCTTGCTCAGCGGTTTCAGTGTTCCGGAATCTTGAACTCTGGAAACGCCGGCAGATAGGCGTCGCCGTTATATCCAAGCTCTTGCAGCAATCCGATACGCGATGTGTAATATCCATCCGCTGTCAGGCTTTTGATTGCCTTGAAGAAAGCAGCATCGCCTCCAGCTGCGTTTTGCTGGGGAGGCCCCTTTTGTTCGGCGGCCTCACTGAGCGAAGTAAGGATTTCGACCTGCTGCGTTTCGGTCAACTGTAGAAAGGCGCTGGTAGAAAACCTGGATTCACTCATGGTGTCCAAGCGGGGCAGCCCTTGGCGAAAAATGCCCTGCAGTTTCGCATCTTCGTTCACCACCAGATCGATGTATTGTGGAACGCCGGCGGCTGACGCGCCCGGGGTCTCGGTTGGCGGAATGATCAGGTCGGACAAGCGGGAGATCACCAACAGTTCAGCCGGGGTGAAGAACCGCGGCGCAACGGGCGCGTCCGGTTTCGCTTCCTGCGCCACCGCTTCTCCCATGGGGTGGACGTGCTGACCGTAGAGTTCGTTGGCGGAAAACGGGAACGCGCAGGTAACACCGACGGCTCCAATAATTTTGAGGGCTTCACGCCGGCTCGTCATCAGATCTCTCCTCTTTTAAACCGATCGCTGATGTGATCGGCGGTGCGCGCTGCCAGGGCCATGATGGTCAAGGTAGGATTCTTCTCTGAGGAGGAAGGAAAAACGCTGCCATCCACCACGTAAAGATTGGGTACGTCATGGCTGCTGCAAAATGCATCCACCACCGAGGTGCGCGGATCCGCCCCCATGCGGCAACCGCCTAACTGGTGATTGAACGTGGGGTCTGCAAAATTAGAAACAGTGAGCACTTCTCCGCCGGCGCGTTCCAGGATGTCGACAGATGCCTTAGTCATGGCCTCGTAGATCTTTCTTTCATTTTCCAGTTGCACCGCGGTGGCCTTCACCTGGTACAAGCCGTACTCATCCTTTACCGACTTATCCAACTGAATAAAGCTCTGATCATTGGGAATCATTTCCCCGAAGCATTGAAAACTGGCATACGCCGGAAAGCGTTGCTTGACGGACTGCTTGTAGGCGACGCCGAAGCCCGGGACTTCCCGGGCCCATCCAGTGGTGCGGCGAATACCGGTGTAAATCTGCACCCCGAAGCTGCGTGCGTAGTCTCTTTTGTGGGCGTGCATGTACGAAGGCAGGTAGGCATGATCAATATAACCCTCGTCATTCACCACCGGGCGGCCGATCATCTCCGTCAAGAAACCTTCCACGCCGGAGTTGAAGTGTGGAATGTAGTTACGGCCCAGTTGGCCGCTGGAGTTTCCCAGTCCTTGGGGATAGAGGCGTGACTCAGACATCAGGAGCAGCCCTACGCTCTGTATGCAGGAACAAGCAACGGCGACCGAGCGCGCGTGGACCTCACCATCCTGGCCCGTGACCCGGTGAAGATAACGAACCCCAGTTGCGCGGTTTTCATTGGAGACCATCACTTCGCGCACGACCGAGTTCGGGAAGACGGTGAGCTTGCCAGTCTTCATGGCAGGGGCCAGGTGGACGTCAGCAGAGTTGTACTTTGCGGCAACGTCGCAGCCGGCCATGCAATTGCCACAGTAGTGGCAGGCTGGTCGCGTTTGGGTCGCCCTCGTCAGCGTCGCTTTGCGAGTGTGAATGATGGGTATGCCCAGTTCCTTGGCACCGCGTTGCAGCAGAAGATCTCCCACTTTCAGCGACGGTGGGTCCATGTAGATTCCGTCGGGAAGATCTTCCAGTCCGTCGCGGTTTCCGCAGACGCCGACTTCCCGTTCGATCCGGTCATAATAGGGAGCCATATCGGGATAGTCGATCGGCCAATCGGCTCCGGCCCCGTCGATGGTGTAGCCCTTGAAATCACGATGGCTGAAGCGCAGGGACACCGCGTTCCAGAGCATCGTCTTACCCCCGACGCCCCGAGCGCGCTCCCCGCCAAAAACGGGCCTTCCCGGCTTCGTGGTCGGGATGTGCCGGTTGGGATAATCAAAGGGAAGAGCATGGGTGTTGAAGTCGGTTCGGGTGTTCACCGGTGGGCCGCCCTCCACCAGAGCAACCTTCACCCCGCGTTGAGCCAGATGGCCGGCAAGGGTGCCTCCGCCTGCCCCTGAGCCGACGATACAAACGTCGAAGACTTGATTCGCCATTTCACCTCACCAGAATCGTACGAATGCGCTGCCGGCCGGCGACCCTCCATCCGCGCGGTCGAATCCGGCGTACTCAAACCCTGGGGAGCAAAACGAAAGCTTTCGGTTGTCCAACCAGCCGTCATACTTCATGGCCCGAAGGGTTTGCCATACATCGGTCCAATATACGTCTCCGATGGAATGGGAGGGCAAGAAATATGGCTGCTGTGGCGAAATCGGGACTGCTCAGCCGAACGCCAGGCCGGCAGTTCTTCGTTGGGAGCCGGCATGAGAGTTCTTGCCGGAACCGGAGTGCGCCCAGACACCATGGCCCCGGACGCGTCGCTTCCATAGACAATGCTTGACAAACAAGCTGGGCGCTGTTTTCATCGTTGGCGAGATTCGTTGAGTGTTCGCATATGAGTAAACAATCGGTTGTCTTGACCATCGGCGGCTATTTAGCATACGACACAAAGCGGCCGGCGTTTAGAAGAGGAGGCTTCATGAATGCGCGGCTCGCCTTTACGCTGTGTGCGGTCCTGCTTTGCCTGGCAATATCGGCGAGAGCGCAGGAGCCAGGTGACGCTAGGGTGTGGTTGACCACACCGGATCGATCCCAATTGCTGACCCTGCAGAAAGCGCCATTACATTTTTCCCCGTCCGCAAATGCTCTTCCTGCGATCGACGTGAACGATGGCCAGCAGTATCAGCCCATCGACGGTTTCGGTTTCGCCCTGACCGGCGGCAGTGCGCAGCTTCTCATGCGCATGGGTCCGGCTCAGAGGAGCGCGCTGCTGAAAGAACTCTTCGCGAGCTCCGGGGACAATATCGGCGTCAGCTACCTGAGAGTGAGCATCGGGTCATCTGATATGAATGCCCAGGTATATTCCTACGATGATTTGCCGGAAGGTGAAAAAGATGTAGAGATGGCCAAGTTCAGCCTGGGCCCTGATCGGATGGACGTCATTCCCATCCTTAAGGAGATACTGGCGATCAATCCCCATATTCAGATACTTGGCTCGCCCTGGTCTGCTCCAGCCTGGATGAAAACGAATCATAATGCCAAGGGAGGGACTCTGAAGCCCGAGTTTTATGGAGCGTATGCAGAGTACTTTGTGAAATACATCGCAGGGATGAAAGCCGAAGGCATCTCCATCGACGCAGTCACGGTTCAGAACGAGCCTTTAAACCCGAAGAATACTCCGAGCATGGTGATGTTCGCCACACAGGAGGATACATTTATTGCCAAGTATCTAGGGCCCGCCTTTCAAAGGGAAGGAATCGCGACAAAGATACTTCTCTACGACCATAACGCAGACGTCCCTTCATACCCTCAATCGATCCTGGCAGACCCCGATGCCTGCAAGTACGTCGATGGCATTGCCTTTCACTTATACGGCGGCGACGTCTCCATGTTGACGAAGGTGCACGATGACTACCCGAACAAAAACTTGTATCTGACCGAGCAGTCGGTGACAGAAGCTCCCGGTGATCCGCTCGGGATCGCTGCGGCCGTGAGTTGGGTCATGATTGGCGCGACCCGGAACTGGAGCCGAAATGTTCTGCTGTGGAATCTTGCGGCCGACCCGAACAACGGGCCACACACCAACGACGGCGGATGTACGGGCTGCCGGGGTGCGATCACTCTCGACGGCAACCAAGCAACTCGCAATGTTGCTTATTACGCGGTTGCGCACTTTTCCAAATTTATTCCTCCCGGTTCCGTCCGCATCGGGTCAAATGAGCTGGAACAATTGGGAGCCGTCGCCTTTCGTACGCTTGAGGGCAAGATTGTGTTGGTGTTGTCGAATACCGCCAATTTCCCCACAACTGTGAGCGTCCGCTATCACGGTAAAGTATTTACCACCACACTGCCCGAAGAATCGGTAGGAACTTATGTCTGGTGAGCGAGCGGCTCGGAGGCGGACGGCCATCTGCACGGTTATCGCCCTGCTCGCCTATGCTTCGTCCCCGGCTGTGGCGGCCCCGGCCGCAAGCCCGGATTTCGGCCCCGGTGTTCTGATCTTTGACCCATCCATGCCGGCGGCCGCCATTCAAAAGGCGATCGATCGCGTCTACGCGGTACAGCAGCACAATGAATTCGGTACTCAGCGCAACGCTCTTCTGTTTCTGCCCGGCGACTACCATGTGGATGTTCCGGTAGGGTTTTACACCGAGGTGATCGGGCTGGGCGCGTTGCCCGATGACACGCGCATCGCCGGAAACGTGCACGCCGACGCTAACCTGCCGAACAACAACGCGACCACTACCTTCTGGAGGGCCGCGGAAGGTTTTTCGGTTACCCCTACGGGCGGCAACATGCAGTGGGCGGTCTCCCAGGCGATTGCTCTGCGCCGCATGCACATTGCCGGAAACCTGGTTTTGCATCAAGATCACGGCTGGGCAAGCGGCGGCTGGATGTCCGATGACCGGGTGGACGGCCATGTCGATTCCGGAACCCAGCAGCAATGGATCTCGAGGAATTGCGAGTGGGGCGCTTGGACGGGCTCGAACTGGAACATGGTCTTCGTGGGTGTGGATCACCCGCCTGAGGGTAAGTGGCCGTCACCGCCCTATACCAAGGTCCCGGTAACTCCCATCATCCGCGAGAAGCCCTTTCTGCAAGTGAACAGAGCCGGAGATTTCAGTGTTCGCATTCCATCGCTCCGCGCCAATAGCGTGGGCGTCACCTGGCAGGGAGGCGAAACCCCAGGTAGATCCATCGCGATCAGCGAGTTCTATATCGCCCGGCCTGGGGTGGACACCGCAGCCAGCATCAATGCTCAGCTCGCCCGGGGCAAGAATCTACTCTTAACGCCCGGCATTTACGACCTTGACTCCGCCATCCAAGTCACCCGGCCAAACAGCATCGTTCTGGGACTAGGCTTCGCCACGCTGCGCCCGATCCGCGGCACCGCTGCCATGGTAACTGCCGATGCGGACGGCATCATCATTGCCGGTTTACTGTTCGACGCGGGAGCCATTCAATCGCCAGTGCTGCTCCAGGTCGGACCGGATGGGAGCAGGGCCAGCCACAGCAGGAACCCGATCTCTCTTCACGATGTCTTTTTCCGCGTAGGGGGCGCCGGGGTTGGCCGCACGCTGGTCAACTTGAAGATCAACAGCAATGACACCATCATCGACCACACCTGGATATGGCGCGCGGATCATGGATCCGGAGTCGGCTGGAACCTCAATACCAGCGCGAACGGAATCGTAGTCAATGGCGATGGGGTGACGGTCTACGGTCTGTTTGTCGAACATCATCAACAGTTCCAGGTGCTCTGGAACGGCAACGGCGGCCGAACTTATTTCTACCAATCCGAGATTCCTTATGATCCTCCGGATCAGGCGAGCTATTCGAGTGCACCCGGCGTCAACGGCTGGGCCTCATACAAGATAGCCGACGCCGTGACTACCCATGAAGCGTGGGGCCTTGGGATCTACAGTGTCTTTCAGCACCCCAGCGTGCTGTTAAGCCGGGCGATTGAAACTCCGAGAAACCCTGGGGTCAGGTTCCACGACATCATCACTGTCTGCCTCGGCGACAACGGCGAAATTAGCAACGTGGTCAACAACACGGGAGGAGCAACGTCGATTCACCCGCGCGTCACCCCTAAAGTCACTGATTATCCAACGACCACGGATGCCGGTCATTAAGGTGACCAAGACAGCGACATGATGGCGGCAGCAGTTGTGCTTCACGGACGAAGCTCTACTGCATGGGCAGCGGCTTCTGCACCATGAGTGGGGCGGAATGGAGCGGCGGCCAAGGTTAGCCGCCGCTTCTCCCGTGGTTAAGAATGCCCCGTGGGTCCTTTTGCCGCCAGCAATACGAGGCCTATGCTGCGCGGATTAATCTGAGCCGATGTTGTATGCGGGGTCGGTGGCGTGCTGTTCTGCTGCAAAGGCTGAGCAGGTTTCGTTGTAAATGCCACCGCTAAAATCCCGCAGACTGACAAAGCCCTCAGGGTTCTGCTTGCAGTAAACTTTTGCGTTCTCAATAGACTCCTGGACATTGACTTTGGGTTTCGGCTTGATTGGAGTGTCAATGGCGCTCACCTCACTTCTTGCGCAGTCGCGCAGCCCAAGACCTGAGTAACTCCGGGCTTCGAGGAAACATACGGATGTGCAGGGTTTTATAAGCGAACAGGGCCTGCGCAACCAGGTTGTGGCGCCCCTTTGCGCCGATTTCAGTCGACCAGCCAACCTGCTTTTCGGGGGGGATACAGAATAGACCTTTTTCGTGAATCGCGGAATGCAAAAAAGTGGGTCCTGGGCGGGATCGCCGTCCTGCAAGCCCTCCCAAGGCGCGGGCCCCTGCGGGCCGTCACCAAGCAGTATCCAGAACCACAGGAATGGTAAACATGACAGTGCTCGAACGGAGGGGTAACGAGGGGATAGGTAACGAAGGTTCAGTCCCAGGAAATGCGGTCGGGCGGCGCCAGCTTTAGAGATCGGGGCAGGAGCGTAAGATAGAGTTTCATGCAAGATGACAAGCTTCAAGAGCCTGAAGAAGAAAAGCCCGCGGGGCTGACGACCAACTGGGCCGATCTTCGTGCTCAGGCCGAGAAGCTCGGCATCACTTTGAGCCAACTCCAACAGCTGCAGTTTGAGAAAAAGATGAGGCTTGCCAGAAAGACCCGGTCTGGGGTCCCGCCCAGCAAAGACGAGGCTCCAGGTAAACTGTAGCGCTTTCTAGTGAAAGTCGTTCCACCCCGAAGACGCTGCCTTTACACTCCTCTGACCCGCAAATTGCTAGCTTACGCGCAGATCATGCTAGACCGATTTCTCGAGAGGTACGGAAATGGAGCAGCAATTAGAGCAGACATCGACTGAAATGACCTGTCGGGTTTCTCTTTCGGGTTTTGACCTGATCAACTCTCCACGCCTCAATAAAGGTACAGCTTTCTCCGATCATGAACGCGACGTATTTGACCTGCACGGCTTATTACCACCCCACGTAGGGGATCTTGATAAACAGATGGAGCGCCGCAAGGAAGCTCTTGCGGATGAATCGACTCCCTTTACGAAATACAGCCTTCTCCGCGACCTGCAGGACACAAATGAAACGCTTTTCTATGCCCTCCTGGTGCGCAATATCGAAGAGATGCTTCCTCTGGTGTACACGCCGACTGTGGGTGAGGGCTGCCAGCGTTTCAGCCAGATATGGAGAAAGCCGAGGGGTCTGTTTCTCAGCTATCCGAATAAAGATCGTATCGATCAAATCCTGAATCATCCCCGCTATGACGATGTGAAGTGCATCGTGGTCAGCGATGGAGAAAGAATACTGGGGCTCGGCGATCAGGGTGCGGGAGGCATGGGTATCCCAATCGGGAAGATGGCCCTCTACACCGCGCTTGGCGGTATTCATCCGGAGAATTGCCTTCCCATTCTGCTGGATGTGGGAACGGATAACGAGGACAGGCTAAAGGATCCAATCTACATCGGATGGAGGCATCATCGGGTTCGCGGCGAAGAGTACGACGCTTTCGTAGATGTCTTTGTGAATAGCGTGAAGAAGCGGTGGCCCCACGTTCTTCTGCAATGGGAGGACTTTGCCGGGTCCAATGCCGCGCGATTTCTAGACCGCTATCGCGACCAACTATGCACGTTCAATGACGACATTCAGGGCACTGCGGCCGTAGCTGCCGCAACCTTGATCTCTGCAGTCAATGTAACCGGCGTGCCGCTCGAGAAACAGAAAATCGCGATCGTTGGCTTTGGCAGTGCGGGTTTAGGGATCACCAGCCTGTTGGCACAGTTCATGCGGGATAGAGGTCTCACGGAACAGCAAGCGCGCGATCGCTTTTTCGCCATCGATCGCTACGGCCTGGTCACGGAAAATGGCAAAGGTGTGCGGCCCGAGCAGCTACCCTATGCGCGCAAAGAACAAGAAGTGCAGAGTTGGAAGCAACCGAATGGAGAGATCACCCTGCTCGACGTGGTCCGCCATGCGGAGGCGTCGGTCCTCATCGGGGTGTCTGGCCAGCCGGGCGCCTTTTCCGAACCAGCGGTCCGTGAAATGGCAAAGTATTCGGACCGGCCCGTCATCTTCCCGCTCTCGAACCCCACCTCGCGCAGCGAAGCGACTGCGCAGGACCTGATGGACTGGACGGATGGGCGGGCGCTGATTGGCACTGGCAGTCCGTTCGAGCCGGTGAATGTTGATGGAAAGAAGCTTCCCGTCACGCAAACCAATAACTCGTACATATTTCCTGGGCTCGCGCTTGGCATCGTTGCCTCCAAAGCCAGACGGGTCACCGATACGATGGTCAAGGCCGCCGCCGAGGAATTAGTTCGTCAGCTGCCCACACAGAAGGACAAGCAGGCGAGCCTTCTTCCGCCACTTTCGCAAGCGCGTCAGCTTGGTCGCCTGATTGGGCTGGCTGTGGGACGACAGGCGATTCGGGATGGTCAAGCGCAGGTTGCAAACGAAGATGCCTTGAACCGTGAATTGCAGGCAAATATCTGGGAACCGGTTTACGTACCGTACGAACGCAAGTAGCACTTGGGCTGATGACTGTTACAGGCTCGGCATGACCAGGCGGATGCGCTTCACGCGAAGGTGGGATCAATCACGGAGCGTACTGCCTGCACCGAGTCTGCTGGGAACTGCCCCAGCCGGGCGTGCTCTCGTATGGTGGCCTCATCGGGGGCGATGTA
>Ga0302326_10013761_pt1 | contig 17142 bp, 15 predicted proteins | sample Palsa_T0_3_FD_202264 | JGI IMG/M metagenome (GOLD analysis project Ga0302326, IMG submission 202264) | Peat permafrost microbial communities from Stordalen Mire near Abisko, Sweden - Palsa_T0_3 | ecosystem: Environmental > Terrestrial > Soil > Palsa > Peat permafrost | place: Sweden: Abisko...
GGTGCCTTCCGACCAGCTGGCCATGTACTCTTCCTGGTCCGGCGTGAGGCGGTCGAGCTTGATGGCCATGGCTTCGAGCTTGAGGCGCGCGACTTTCTGGTCGAGATCCTTGGGCACGGAGTAAACCTTCTTCTCCATGTTCTTGTGGTTGGCGACGAGGTACTCGGCGCACAGGGCCTGGTTGGCGAAGCTCATATCCATGACCGATGCCGGATGACCTTCGGCGGCGGCGAGGTTGATGAGGCGGCCTTCGGCGAGCAAATAAATCTTGCGGCCGTCGCCCATGTTGTACTCCTCGACAAATTCCTTGGTCGGGCGATGCGAGGTCGCGATGCGCTCGAGGGCGGGGATGTCGATCTCCACATTAAAGTGGCCGGAGTTAGCGATGATGGCGTTGTTCTTCATCAGTTCAAAATGCTCCTGACGCAGAACGCTCTTGTTGCCGGTGACGGTGACAAAGACGTCGCCGATCTTGGCGGCTTCCGCCATCGACATGACGCGGAATCCATCCATGACAGCTTCCAGCGCGCGGGTCGGATCGATTTCGGTGACGATAACATCGGCTCCCATGCCGCGAGCGCGGGAGGCCAGGCCACGACCGCACCATCCGTAGCCGGCAACGACAAATTTCGAGCCAGCCAGCAGGAAGTTGGTGCAGCGGATGACGCCGTCAATGGTCGACTGACCGGTGCCGTAGCGGTTGTCAAACATGTGCTTGGTCAGCGCGTCGTTGACGGCGATGACGGGGTACTTCAGCACGCCTTCCTTGACCATGGCGTGCAGGCGGACGACGCCAGTGGTCGTCTCTTCCGTGCCGGCGATGACGTCGGTCAGGCCATCCTTGCGCTTGGTGTGCAGCAGGTTGACGAGGTCGCAGCCGTCATCCATGGTGATGTGCGGCTTGGTGTCGATGGTCGCAAGAATGTGGTTGTAATAGCTGTCGTTGTCCTCGCCCTTGATGGCGTAGGTGGAGATGCCATAATGCGCGACCAGGGCAGCGGCAACGTCATCCTGCGTGGACAGCGGGTTTGACGCGCACAGCGCAATTTCAGCGCCGCCATCGCGCAGCGTGATCATCAGGTTGGCGGTTTCAGACGTGACGTGCAGGCACGCGGCTACGCGCATCCCCTTCAACGGCTGCTTCTTGATGAAGTCCTTGCGAATGCTTTGCAGCACCGGCATGGATTGATTGGCCCACTCGATGCGCTTGCGGCCTTTGTCGGCGAGTTCGAGACTCTTAACGTCACTATTGATCTGGGTAGTTGTTGGCATGCGTCCTCAGCAGAAAGATTTCTAGGCTTAAGGATACCATCCGGAAACCCGGCTCACTGTGGGGATTTCCGCGGAGTCTGTGCCGTCGCCGACATATCAGTCTTGGATTCAGCGGCTTGCAGTTTGCGCTTTCTTTCTATACCCCAGTAGTAACCGGTGAGCTTGCCGTCGCTGGCGTTGACGCGATGACACGGAACGGCGAGCGCGACGCGGTTGGTGGCACAGGCACGAGCTACGGCGCGGGTGGCCGATGGCTGGCCGAGCTGCGCGGCAACTTGCGAGTAAGAGCGCGTCTCACCTTGCGGGATTTGTTGCAACGCGCGCCAGACTTTTTGCTGGAAGGCGGTGCCGCGGAGGTCCAGCGGAATGTTTTGTGCGTGTTCGCCGGCGGCCAGGTGTTGCAGGGCAGGGATAGCGGCTTCGAGAATCGTCGCGGCCGGTGCGTGCGATTTTGGAGTCTCAGTTTCCGTAGCGCGAAGAATTTCTGCCGCGTGAAAAGCTTCGCGGAAGCTCTGTAGTTCTGCAGTAAGCGAGCCTGAGGTGTCGGCGAAGGCGACGCGGCAGAGTCCGCAAGCGGTTGCGGCGGCCAGCAGCTTTCCAAGCGGCGTGGGGATGACGGTGTAGACGATGCACTCTCCGGGAGCGCCCTTGCTGGCGCGGCGCGGTGGCATCGCGAGGGTGCGGGCCGCGTCCTGGTAGGCGGGCCCCGGGGATTCGTAACCGGAATCGTACAAAGCCGTGGTGACGGAGCTGGCGTGCGGAAGTTTTCCTGCGAGCGATTGCGCGCGGTGTGCGGCTTGGTAGGCGCGGGGGCTCAGTCCGAAAGCTCTTTTGAAGGCGCGTTGCAGGTGCGTCGGGGAGATACCGGCGAATTTTGCTAACTCCGCGAGTGAGACGCGGGAGTCGGCGTGGCGATCGAGGTAATCGCGGCAGGCGGTGAGCCATGCGGCGTCCGGCGCGGCGGGGTTCTGCGGCTTGCAGCGAAAGCAGGCGCGGAAGCCGGCGGCTTCTGCTGCGGAAGTGGTCGCGAAGAAGCGGACGGACTCGGGACGCGGGCGCCGGCTGGGGCAGGTCGGCCGGCAGTAGATGCGCGTCGACGTAACGGCGTAGTAAAAGCGGCCTTCTGCGGAGCGGTCGCGCGTCAGGACCGCTTGCCAGAGTGCTGCATCGGGAGGAGTGGCGGGCGCGGGCATCGGTTGCGTATTCATGTTGCCATGATGGGCCGGTCGCGCGACAGGCGCATGCGGATTCTTGCGGTCAAAGTGCGGCCAGGCAGGTGAGAGTGGCCTGGTGGCGGTAGGCGAAGGTGGCGCGGAGTTGGCGGCGAACGACGATCGCATTAGCCATCTCGCCGAGGGGGCCGAGCGGGAGAGCGTATTCGACCTGATCTGTGATTAACGTGCCGCTCAAGTCGTTTTCAGAGATAGCAACGAGGTGGTGGCAGTGCTTCCAGTAAGCGAAGGGCCCGGCTTCCTGTTCGTCGCAGAAGCTTTCGTTCCACGTAAAGGCGGTGATGTTTGCGATCCAAGCGACGCGGAAGGGCGCGTAAGGAAACAGGCGGAAGCTGATGGTCATGCGGGAGCCGGGGCCGGCGGCGAACGCTTTTTGTTGTGGATTGGGCGGGGGCGCCGTGTAGTGCGCGGATTCAATGCGCGCTTTTTGCCAGGCGGGCATGATGCGCGGCAGGTTTTCCGGCTGCGCGAAAAAGCCGAAGACTACTTCTATGGGGAAAAGCACCCGCTGTTCCGATCGAAAGTGAAAATGCGGCCGCATCGCTACTGGGAGAGTAGCAGCGAAAAAAACGCAAGGGCGAGGACGTTGTGTCCTGACCCTTGCGAACTTGCGGGCGCTGTGGTCGTCCGCAAGAGCTTCCCAGAATTACTCGAGGAGAGACCTAAGGAAGCGGAGGAAACTTAGTTGGGCATCAACACGGTGTCGATCACGTGGATGACGCCGTTGGATTGGAAGACGTCCGCGATGGTAACCGTCGCCATGCCGCCTTTTTCATCGGTCAACATGACTTTGCCGCCGGAGATAGTTGCGGTGATGGTGCCGCCCTCAACCGTGGTCAGCGTCGCTTTGCCGTGACCAGCCTTGATCTGCTTGGCGATGTCCTTGGCGGAAAGTTTGCCGGCAACGACGTGGTAGGTGAGGATCTTGACCAGGGTGGCCTTGTTTTCCGGCTTCAACAGGTTGTCCACGGTGCCGGCGGGGAGCTTGTCAAAAGCCTCGTTGGTCGGCGCGAAAACGGTGAACGGGCCAGCGCCCTCGAGTGTGTCAACCAGGCCAGCTGCTTTTACAGCGGCGACCAGGGTGGTGTGGTCCTTGGAGTTGACCGCGTTCTCGATGATGTTCTTCGAGGGCGACATCGGGGAACCGCCGACCATCGGGTCTTTGGAGGAGGACATACCGGACATTTGCGCGACTGCGCCGATCGGCGCGAGTGCAAGCAGAGCTGCCATTGCGGCGTAGATACGATACTTCTTCATGATCAAAATCCTTACCTTGCGAGATTTGAATATGAGCATTTGCTGCTCCGTACATAGGAACGGGCGCTAGAGCAAACGGATGCAGCAGCGAGCAAATTGTTTCCCGTGACGCACAAATCCAGTGCCAGAGTGTTGTTGGTATGAACAGTTCGGGTTAGCAGGGAGGCGGGAGGTAGGATTGCAAGCGGGTAGGGATTCGACTATTCCTGAATTTGCGATAAGCAAAGCATGAGCGAGACGAAACAAATTCGCGGAAAAGGGCATGACGCCGTCTGGCTGCGCGTGATCGGCGCCGGCAAGGTGCTGAAGGCGCTGACGCTGATCGTCATCGGGATCAGCGTGCTGCGGCTGATCCACACTGGCTTTGGCGACCAGATGGCGCAGCTCGCGGACCTAATGCGCTATAGCCCGGAGTCAAAGGTCATCCACTGGATTTTTGATAAGGCGTCGCTGCTGACCGACAAGCGGCTGGAGCAGGTTGCTGCCGTCGCGATGGTGTATGGGGCGACGGAGCTGGTCGAGTCCTACGGGCTGCTGTTTCAGCGGACCTGGGGGGAATACCTGACGATGATTCTGACGGCCGCCTTCCTGCCGCTGGACGTGTATGAGCTGGTCATCCACTTCACCTGGGTCAAGCTGGCGTTCACGATTGCGAACGCGCTGGTCGTCTGGTACCTGGTGTGGCTGATCCTGAAGAACCGGCGCTTGCGCGCGGCAGTTACTGCGTAATTTCTGATGCAAGGCGCAGCGCTGCGAATTCTGCGGGTGCCTCGTTGCTGCCCTCCGTAAAGGTGGCAACCGTCACTGGATTCGCAAGGTCGGGAAAGTGATAGACAGCGTTGGCGGAGAAGGGTCCCGCTCCCGAGTGGCCGATGGCGCGTCCCGCTGCGTCAACCTCCGCTGACATCAATCCGAGTCCATAGCCATGAGAAGTCCAAGGCCGTCCGGGAATTGTTCCGCCGAGTTGACAGGCATCCATCATGGATCGCAGGGTGGCCGCTCTCAGGAGCTTGCCTTGGAAGAGAGCATGCAGAAGAGTGGCTGCGTCGCGAGACCTGCCGATGAGGCAGCCGTGATAGACCCATCCCGGATCGTAATTTTCCGTCGGCCAAGGTGTGCGGCGGAGGTCAGACGATGTCGTTGCCAGTTCGACCGACTGCAATTGCAACGGGGCTGTTACGAATAGCTTCACCGCTTCGGCGATACCCAGTCCGGACGCTTGCTCGATAGCCTCGCGGACGAACATGTATCCCACATTGCTGTAGGACCAACCGGTGCCGGGTGCGAAGTCCAGCTGGTCGGCTTGGACTTCATCGAGTAACTTCGCACGCGACCAGGGAGCATCGCCGCGAGCTACCGCATCCTGATATGCAGCCCGCCAGCCATAATCAGGAACGCCGGCGCGATGCTGCAGCAGCTGGCGGAGTGTGTAGGGCTTGCCTGGACGCGGCGCGTCCAGATCGATGACGCCTTCTTCTGCAAGCCGAAGAGAACAGATGGCCAGAACTGTCTTCGTGAAGCTCCACCAGGGAAAGATCGCGGATGGGGAACCCACGACCGTGACGGTCCCATCGTTCGAGAGTCGCGCTGCGTGAACGTAATCCGCCATTCGTAGATGTTATGTCGCTCACCGGACTTTCGCCTTATATTCACCCCTGAGATTTTGCAAGGGGGTCTGGCAAAAATGGACCTAGGGAGTAAACCGCACAATTAGTGTTGGCATATGGGGAAACCACTAGATGTGGTGGTTTTTCGGGGTGCCCACAAGAAATCCACGTCTTTTCAGCAACTTGCAAACTAATTGACTCTGGACAGGATGAAGCTCTCGACGGATGATTGTGGTCGAAAGTGGTTAAAAGTGAAGCGGAGTGGAAATGCTCAGCAACTTTCAGCCCGACAACGGCTCAGTTTCCACCAGCGAGGCGGAAATGGCAAGCGGAGAGAAGAACGATGTTCCGAGGCAATCACCCAACCCGCGTGGACGAGAAAGGCAGGCTGAAAATGCCAGCTGATTTCAAGCGCGTGGTGGATGAGAAGTACGGGACGCAGTTCTACATCACCAGCAAGGATGGCCGCGTTGCCGAGATCTACCCGATGCAGGAGTGGGAGCGGATCGAAGAAAAGCTGGCAGCGATTCCAAACATGAATCCTGCGAAGAAGAAATTTCTGGACCGGGTGAACTATTACGGCCAGGCGGCGGAGATGGATGCGCAAGGGCGGCTGCTTCTACCGCAGATACTGCGCGAATCCGCAAAGGTGTTGGGCGATGTCGTCGTGTTTGGCATGCAGACGTATCTGGAAGTGGCCAACCATGAATCCTTCCGTCAGCACATGGAGAGCAATCCGCTGACCGAGGACGACGAAAAGGCGTTGGCAGGGCTGGGACTTTAGGTGGACACCCCCCAGGGGGAGCACGCGCCGGCAGGTCGGCATGTGCCAGTTCTTTTACAAGAAGCGATGGAGTATTTGAACCTCCAGCCGGGCGGACGATATATGGACGCGACGCTGGGGCTGGGCGGACACGCTGCGGCGATAGCGGCGGCGATCGGCGTCCAGGGAGAGTTAATCGGCTTTGACCGCGATCCGGTGGCATTCGCATCGTCGCAGGCAAGGCTGGAGAAGTTGGAAGGCAAACCGAAGCTGCGGTTATGGAATGCAGCGTTCTCAGAAGCGGCAAAGGAAATCGCGCCGCACAGTCTGGACGGGATGCTGGCCGACTTCGGAGTGAGCTCGCTGCAGCTGGGCGAGGCAAGCAGAGGATTTAGTTTTCAGGCGGAAGGACCTCTCGACATGCGGATGGACACGCGCAGCGGAGAGACCGCCGAACAAGTGGTAAATCAGGAAGACGAAAACGAACTCGCCGACCTGATTTACGAATTCGGAGAGGAAAGGAGGTCGCGGAGAATCGCCAGAGCCATTGTCCGGGCGCGGCCGATACATACGACGGCAGAACTTGCCAGAGTGATATCGGCTGCGTCCGGGACGATGAAGTTCGAAAAAGGCAAGCACCAGATTCATCCGGCGACGAGGACTTTTCAGGCGATCCGAATTCGTGTGAACCGTGAGTTGGAGGAAATAGAAGCGCTCCTGGGGATGGCTCCCCAGTTATTGAAGCGCGGCGGGCGGCTGGTGGTCATAAGCTTTCACTCGCTGGAGGACAGATTGGCGAAAGATGCGTTGCGCGAGGGTGCGCGACAGCAGGTTTGGGACGTGTTGACGAAGAAGCCGGTGACGGCTGGTGACGACGAGATGGAGCGGAATCCGCGGGCCCGGAGTGCGAAGTTGAGGGCAGCGACCAGGTTATGAAGTTTAGTAGCAAGTAATTGCAACAGGTTTAGTTACACAAAGCTCATGGCGGCCGGGAGGGACGTCCCACCTGGAATGTAAGGCGATGCAGTACTCCACAATGTTGGACCCACCTCCGTAGCGGCCCTCCCGGCCAGCCGGAGAAATCAAGTGGGAGATGTGGCAAGGCAGCAGCGGGACGGCGCAAGAGTACGTAGCAAGTAAGACGAATCGAAGAAACAGAAAGGAGCGGCGCGATGGCGACACAAGCACTAGTGATGGGCGGAATCCGGCAGCACGTGAAAGAACGGGAGCTCTCGCAGGAAGAGTGGAACTCGTCGTTGTATGCGGTGCAGCAACGCGCGCGCCGTGGACCGACGCCGGAAGTTTTCTACACCAAGCATCTGGACAACTCGCGGTTGCGGACCGAAGCCGATCCGCAGCGGGCGCGGGAAATTCGCACCTTTGTCGCGGCGATGGTTGTGCTGTTCGTGCTGGTCATGGTCTACGTGGTGCAGCATTTCCAATCCATTGAAGCCGGATACCGGATTGAAGCGCAGAAGCAGCAGCTTGATGAATTGGATGAGCAGAATCGCCAGCTTCGTCTCACCGACGCGCAGTTGAATGGCCCGCTGCGGCTCGATCAGTTCGCGCGCGGCTATGGCATGGATGCGCCGACGCCGGCACAGCTGGTGCGTCCGGATGCGATGCCGGGCGACGGAGTGCCGGTGCTGGCCAGGGCAGTGACGCCGGAGTCGCCGGCAGGAGCGGGAACGGCCGCACAATAATGTGCAAGTTTTCACTGAAGACAATTCGCAATTCCGCAATATCCGGTACAGGCAAAGAAATGTAGAGGCAGGCAGGACGAGATATGGCGTTTCAACCGCAGCAAACCGGGCCCGCACCAATTCGACGCGCGAGATTTGTGCCGCTCGCAGCAGTGCTCTGCCTGTGGATTGCGGTGGTGGCGGCGCGGCTGGTCTGGCTGCAGGTTTTTCAGCATCAACATTATGTAGTTGAGGCGGCGCATCAGCAGATGCGGACGTTTGAGGTCGCGCCGATGCGAGGCGTACTGTACGACCGCTCGCTGCACGAATTGGCGATGACCATCCAGGTGGACTCGGTGTTCGCGGTGCCGAGTGAAATTTCAGACAAAGAGCAGGCTGCGGAAATTCTGGCGCCCCTCGTCCATCAGGATCCCGCGGACGGGTTCACGACCAAGGCGCAGATCCTGGCCCGGCTGAATGCGCAGAGGAATTTTGCATGGGTAGCCCGGCGGCTGGATCCGGCGATTGCCGAGCGTGTGCGCGAGATGCCGCTGAAGGGAATTTATTTTCAGAAAGAGTTCAAGCGCTTTTATCCGGACAATAATCTGGCGGCGCAGGTGCTGGGTTATGTCGGCACCGACGACAGTGGTCTCGGCGGATTAGAGCTGCGCTACGACGACGAACTGCACGGCACGCCCGGCCTGATGCGGACCGCGATGGATGCACGTCGCCACACGCTGGCAAGTTCGGAGCGCGATCCTGAGCCAGGCGAAGACCTGGTGCTGACCATCGACCAGAACATTCAGTTCATCGCGGAGCGCGCGCTGGACAAGGCGCTGGAGAAAAATCACGCGCTGCGTGGCACAGCAGTGGTGCAGGATCCGCATACCGGCGAAATTCTCGCACTGGCGACGCGGCCGACATTTAATCCCAACGACTTCAGGCATGTTGACCGCGACCTGCTGATGAACCGCGCGGTCAGCGATGTCTATGAGCCGGGGTCAACGTTCAAGCTGGTCACGTACTCCGCGGCGATTGATGCGGCGGGCGTCAAGCCGGACGACATTGTCGACTGCCAGGGCGGCGCGATCACGATATACGGCCGGACGATTCACGACGACAAGTCGGACATGGGCATGGGCAAGGTCACGGTGCAGCGCGCGCTGGAGCGGTCAAGCGACGTTGCCGCGGTGAAGATGGCGCTGAAGCTGGGGAACGAAAAGTTCTATCAATATATGACGGCCTATGGCTTCGGCGGGCGCTCGGGGATCGAGCTGCCGTCGGAAACGCGTGGCCTGCTGCGGCCCGTCCGGCGTTGGAGTGCGACCAGCATCGGCTCGCTGGCAATTGGCCAGGAAGTCGGGGTCACTCCGGTGCAACTCGCCGCAATGGTGTCGACGATCGCGAATGGTGGAACATATTTACCGCCGCACGTGCTGGCCGGTGAAAAATCGATTGCGAACGGCAAGCTGCGAGCGGTGCCCTACATGCAGCGCAATGCAGTCATATCCCCGCTTCCAGAAGGCGCGCATCGCGTCATCAGCGAAATGACATCGGCGGAAATGCGCAAGATGATGGAAGGCATTGTGCTGAACGGCACCGGCAAGGAAGCGGCGTTGAACGGCTACTCCTCGGGCGGCAAGACGGGCACGGCGCAGAAAATCGACGTCGTGACGCATACTTACTCGAAGACGAAATATGTGGCGTCGTTCGCGGGCGTGGCGCCGATCAGCAATCCTGCGATCACGGTTGCAGTGGTAATTGATTCTCCCGGCGGAGCGAGCTATTACGGTGCAGCGGTATCGGCGCCGGTGTTCCGCGAGATCGCGCAGCAGACGCTGGAGTATCTGCAGATTCCGTATGACCGCGACGTCAAGGCGGTGCGGCCTGTTGCGCCAATTGTGATGGAGACAGCAGATTCGCATCCTGCCGAGAGGCTGGCCGAAGATGGTGCAATGTTTGCCGCGGTGAGTGATTTGCCGAAGGATGATCCGCTGCGCTCGGCATCGGAGTCTGCGATCGCTGTCGCGCCCAGCGCGAGCGCTAATAAAACGAACGCCGCGGCGGCAATGCCTGTGGCGACGACTGTCAGGAATTCGGCGGCTGGAATTGCGGTTGCAAGTGGCGTAACTCCAGCCGCGGCCCAGACACCCGCTCCGACAGCTGCACTGGGCCCGGGAATGGTGGCGGTCCCACAGTTTTCCGGCAAGACGCTGCGGAGTGCGGCGGAAGCGGCGATGGCAGCCGGGCTGCGTCTCGAGGCGGTGGGTAGCGGGTTGGCGCGATCGCAGGAGCCGGCGGCGGGGACGGTGCTGCAGGCCGGGGCGATGGTGGCGGTGCACTTTTCCCGATGAACGCTTGCGTACGGGCAGATCGCGAATTCCGGTTGGACAGCGAATTCGTGCGGCGCCAGAAGCGTATCCAGAGAAGCTAGAATCAGGGCGGACATGCTCTTTTCCGAAGCAATTCGCGGCGTTGCGTTGACGGCCCAGGTTGGGCCGGATGTCGAAGTCGTGCGGGTGGATTACGACTCGCGTCGCGTCGCCCCGGCCGGGATTTTTCTCGCGATGCGCGGCGAAGCAGTCGACGGCAACCGATTTATTTCCGCCGCCGTGGAGCGTGGGGCTTCCGCTGTGGTCACGGACGATAGCGACGTATTTGGAACACTTCAAGTTACAAATCCAAGCCTGGCCCTGGGATTATGCGGGCATGGGCGGCACGCGCTGGCAGGCATCGCGGCAAATCTCCTCGGGCATCCCGAGCGGCGGCTGAAAATCTGCGGCGTGACGGGTACAAATGGCAAGACAACAACAGCGTTTCTGCTGGAGGCGATGCTTCAAGCGGCCGGACGAAAAACCGCGCTGGTCGGAACGATCGCGTATCACTTGAACGGGAAGGTGTTGCCTGCCTCGCACACGACACCGGAGTCCAGCGACTTGGTGGCGTTGTTTAAAGAAGCGGCGGAAGGCGGCGCGACCGAGGCGATCATGGAGGTGTCGTCCCATGCACTGGCGCAGGGGCGGGTGTGGGGCATCGCGTATGACGTCGCGATTTTTACGAACTTGACGCGCGACCATTTAGATTTTCACGGTGACATGGCCGCCTATTTCGAGGCCAAGCAGCAACTCTTTTTGCACGGCGGAACCGGTGTGGGGGCGCCTCGCATCGCGATTGTCAATGTCGATGATGCGGCGGGGAGACAGTTGCGCGAAGCGATGCAAAACAGCGCTACGCAAGTTGTTATGTATGGATGGAGCGACGCGGATTTTTCTGCGCGTGATGTCGAGCTATCTGCCACCGGGACAAACTTCACGATGGTGACACCTGTGGGTAAAATCGCGATCGAAACGCATCTGGCCGGACGGGTCAATGTCTGGAACATTCTCGGAGCCGCAGCTGCGGCGGTGGCGCGCGGCGTCAGTCTCGATCAGATTGCCGCGGGCGTTCGCGGGCTGGCTTCTGTGCCCGGGCGGTTTGAGCAGGTAGCCTGCGGACAGCCGTTCGCGGTGGTGGTGGATTATGCGCATACCGACGACGCGTTGCGAAATTTGACGCGGATGGCGCGCGAGCTTGTGGCTCCGCAACATGGCCGCGTCATCACGCTGTTCGGCTGCGGGGGCGACCGGGACCGCGCGAAGCGTCCACTGATGGCGAAAGCCGCGGCGGAGAACAGCGACTTCGTGGTGCTGACGTCGGACAATCCGCGAAGCGAAGATCCAGCCGCCATTTTGCGCGATGCGGAGGCTGGCTTGGCGAGTGCGGCGAAGTATGCCGTCATCGAAGACCGTGCGGCGGCGATTCGCGAGGCGATTGCGCAGGCCCGCGCCGGAGACATTGTGTTGCTTGCGGGCAAGGGACATGAGAAAACGCAGACGACGCGGGAGGGGGTTCACCCGTTTGACGATGTGGTGGTCGCGCAAGGAGTTTTGCAGGGGCTGACAGCTGAGGCGCCGATAATATGCAACTGACTCTGAGCGAAATCCGCGAGACTCTGCAAGCCTTTGGACCAACGGCGGAGGCCGTCGCGACCGGCTATTCAATTGACTCGCGGACATTAAAAAATGGGGATCTATTTTTCGCGATTCAAGGAGAGAAGTTTGATGGCCACGCATTTGTCGCTGACGTGGTGCGCAAGGGCGCGGTCGGCGCGGTGATTGCACGATCGCATGCCGGCAAATTTACGGGAGTCGATGCAGCGCGGTTGATCGTAGTGGAAAGCACGCTGGACGCGCTGCAACGGCTGGCTCGCGCCGTGCGGGAGCGCTGGCACGGCCGCGTCATTGGCGTAACCGGGAGTGTCGGGAAGACGACGACCAAAGAGGCGATCGCGAAGGTTCTGAGTTCGCGGTGGAAGGTTCTGAAGTCGCACGGCAATTTGAACAATGGCTACGGCATGCCGCTTCAGCTCTTAAAGGTCGACGAGACCGATGCGATGGCGGTGCTGGAGATGGGCATGAGTAGCGCGGGGGAAATCGCCGCGCTGGCCCGGATTGCGGAGCCGGACTGGGGAGTGGTGACTGTAGCGGCTCCCGTCCACATTGAATTTTTTGCTGATGGCATGGATGGAGTCGCCCGCGCGAAACGCGAATTGGTAGAAGCCCTGCCGGCCAGCGGCGTGGCATTTTTGAATGCGGATGATGTGCGGGTCGCCGGGTTCCGCGAGTTCACGAACGCGCGGGTGGTGACGTTTGGCTGGCGGCAAGCGGTTGATATCTCGGCGACTCATGTTCGAGCGACAGCCGTGAAGGATTTGGGCGCGGAAGGGAGCAGCTTCACGTTAGAGAGAGCAGGCGAGCGTGCCGTTTGCCGGCTGCGCTTGCTGGGTCTGCACAACGTGACGAATGCACTGGCGGCCGCGGCCGTGGGGGTCGAGGCGGGATTATCGCTGGCCGAAAGTGCAGCGGCGCTGGGCGAGATGGTTCCTCCGGAGAGCCGCGGGCAGACGCTGCGTCTCGGCGGCGCCTTTTTGATCAACGATTGTTACAATTCGAATCCTTTGGCGCTGGAAGCGATGGTAGACGCGCTGGCCAGCGTGACCGCGCGGCGACGGATCGTGGTCGCGGGGGAGATGCTGGAGTTAGGGCAGGAAGCGGAGACTCTGCATGCGGCGAGTGGACGCTATGTCGCAGCAAAAAAGATGGACTGGCTGGTGGGCGTTCGCGGCCATGCGCGCGCGATGGTGGATGCGGCGAAGTCCGTGGGGATGAAGGCGATTTATTTTGAGACGCCCGAGGAGGCTGGCGATTGGTTGGCGAAGAATCTGCGGCAGGATGACGCGGTGTTGTTGAAAGCGTCGCGCGGTGTGCGGCTGGAACGAGCGCTGGAGCGCTATATCGAGAAAAAAAAGAAGGATGCGCGATGAGAAAGCTCTGGGTGTTCGCAACAGCAGTGATTTTCTCGGTGTCCCCGAGTCTGAGGGGTCAAGCTATCTCGAATTCGCCGCAGGGATTTCAGCAGCAGTATCAGAGGGCATGGACAGCGGGGCGAACGGGGATAAACGACAAGGCGGAAGAGCTGATGGGTGAATTTGCTCTGCCCGATGGCTGGTTTGATGTCACGTTCGGGCCAGATGTCGGACCCGGATTGAAGCAGCAATACAACGGGGAGTTCGCGCAATTCAAGAGACAGATGTTGTTCGTCGGACTATTAAATTTGTTGGTGAAAAGAGGGCTACCGTCGGAGAGCGAGGGCAAATATCTGACTGTGGAAACAAAACTCGAGGATAAGCAGAGCCCGCTACCATCGGCCCACGCTCCTCCCCAGTCGAGCCTTCCGCTCCCTGCGGCTCTCGAATTTGAGACGCAGGTGATCCGGCCAGCTTCAAAACAGCCGCGGATGATGGTGTCGAGCTGGGCAAATCTGTACGTCTACGTCGACGGCCGCTTTCGATTTGCAGGCCGAGGAGCTTATCCGTTCTGGGATCCGCCGAATATTCGGCGACCTGACCCGTGCGCCAAGCCCGGAGATGTGCCGGGAGGTAAGCTGTTGAAGCGCGTTGAACCTGAGTATCCGGCGAAGCATTGCAAGCAGGTGCAGGAGGTCGCGTGAGCATGAAACTAACAATCGGACCGGACGGCAAAGTGGAAAAGATCGAGATCCTATCCGGGGTTGCGGACGGGCTGATCGAGGCCCAGGATGCAAGGTTAATCGCCGCGGCAAAGACGGCAGCGATGCAATGGGAGTAGACGCCCTTTACAAATTGTGGCATGGCGGTTGAGATGGGCACTTTGGCAGCGATAACTTTTCAGCTGGCTGACAAATCGGTTCATTGATTGCCAAAAGAGCAAAGCGAGTTACAGATTAGCGGCATAGGAAGAAACGCGCGGAGGAAGATTGCTTTACTGGCTGCTGTATCAAAAGCTGTTTCCATATTTCCGACCGTTCCGGATATTTCGCTACCTGACGTTTCGGACGGCGTTTGCCAGCCTGACGGCGCTGTTGATTGCGCTGCTCATTGGGCCGTGGGTGATTCAGCGGCTGCGGGAATTTCAGATCGGCCAGTACATTCGCGAAGAGGGTCCGAAGGACCACCAGAAAAAAGCGGGAACGCCGACGATGGGCGGCGTGTTGATTGGCATCGCGATCATTGTGCCGACGCTGCTGTGGTCGGACCTGGGCAATCCTTATGTCTGGCTGGTTCTATTTGCGACCGTGGCTTTTGGCGCGATCGGATTTACGGACGACTATCTAAAGTCAGTCCACCGCCGGAATTTGGGGCTCACGGCGCGCGCCAAGCTGGGATATCAATTGTTGGCGGCAGTGGTCATCGCGGTGGCGTTGATCGTGTTGCAGGCGCAGGGAAGTTATTCGACGCGGCTGATGGTGCCGTTCATGAAGCGCTTCCGGCCGGAGATGGTGATCACGTCGCTGCATCATTCGACCTACTTCTGGCCGCTGGCATTTTTGCCGTTCGTGCTGTTCGTCATGCTGGTGCTGGTGGGCGCGAGCAACGCGGTGAATCTGACAGACGGGTTGGACGGGCTGGCGATTGGCTGCACGATCATCGCGGCGGCGGCGCTCGCGGTGCTGACCTACGTCAGCGGTCACGTTGTGTTCGCGGATTATCTCGAACTGCAGCGCATGCCGATGGTCGGCGAGCTGACTGTCTTTTGCGGGGCCATGGTCGGGGCAAGTATTGGCTTCCTGTGGTTCAACGCGCATCCGGCGGAAATTTTTATGGGCGACGTTGGCTCCCTGGCGCTGGGTGGCGCGATTGGCACAGTCGCGGTCATCATCAAGCAGGAGTTGCTGCTGCCATTCATCGGAGGAATTTTTGTTCTCGAGGCGCTGTCGGTGATTCTGCAGGTGGGCAGTTACAAGCTGCGGAACGGCAAGCGCATTTTCAAGATGGCGCCGCTGCATCATCACTTTGAGTTGCTGGGTTGGAGTGAGTCGAAGGTAATCACGCGATTCTGGATTGGCGCGCTGGTGTTTGCCTTGTTTGCGCTGACGACTTTAAAGCTCCGATAGCGCTCGGCATGGGAGAATGGAAGCCGATGCAGCTGAAGGGCAAGCGAGTTCTGGTGGTGGGGCTGGGGAAGTCTGGCCTTGCGGCGGCGCTGTTTTTGCGCGAGCGCGGGGCGCAGGTCACGGTCAGCGATGTGCGCAGTGCGCAGGCGCTGGCCAAGGAAATCCCGATGCTGCTGGACCATGGCATCGCGGTCGAGACCGGCGGCCATGGCGTGCTGACGTTTCGCCGACAGGATTTGATTGTCGTCAGCCCGGGCGTTCCGCTGGATACGCCGGAGCTGGTCAACAGTCGCGCGCTGGGGCTGCCGATTCTCGGCGAGCTGGAATTGGCGGCGCGATTTATCCAGGGACACATTCTGGCGATCACCGGATCGAATGGCAAGACGACGGCGACAACTTTGTGCGGCGAGATTTTTTCGCGAGCGGGCAACAAGACCATCGTCGGCGGAAATATTGGCGTGCCGGTGATCTCACTCGCCGAGCAGACAACGCCCGACAGCTGGAGTGTGCTGGAGGTTTCGAGCTTCCAGCTGGACACGACGGAGGATTTTCATCCTCAGATTGCGGTGATTTTGAATATCACGCCGGATCATCTCGACCGGCACCACACGTTCGAGAATTACGTCGCGGCGAAGGCGAAGATTTTTCGCAATGTTGGCCCGACGGACAAGGTCGTGCTCAACGCAGACGACGATGTCACGCATCGGCTGGCTGCAGGAACGCCGCATCCGGTGCAGGTGTTCTGGTTCAGCCGGCGCAAGGCCGTGCGGCAGGGCGCATTCGTGCATGACGGCGTCATTGTTTTCAAAGGCAGCGAACTTGGCGCAGCGAAGCCGGTGATGCCGGTGGCGGAGATTGGTCTGAAGGGCGCGCACAATCTGGAAAATGTGCTGGCCGCAGTTTGTGCGACGCGGCTCGCTGGGATTGAGGCTGAGATCATTCGTGCCGCGGTCAAGGACTTTCGCGCAGTCGAGCATCGGCTGGAATATATTGCGACGGTCGGTGGCGTGGAATACTTCAACGACTCGAAAGCGACGAATGTTGACGCCGCGGCGAAGGCGCTGGCTTCCTTTGGTGACGGGAAGACACCGACGGTCCACCTGATCCTGGGCGGCAAGGATAAAGACTCCGATTACACCGAACTCCGGCAGCTGCTGAAGGAGCGCGCCGTGGCGGTGTACACGATTGGTTCGGCTGCGGAGAAAATCGAACGGCAGCTGGCGGGCGATGCGAAGCTGATATCGTGCGCGACGCTTGAAGTGGCGGTGGCCAGGGCGGGGGACGCGGCAAAGCCAGGCGAAGTTGTGTTGCTGGCGCCCGCGTGTTCCAGCTTTGACCAGTTTGAAAACTACGAGCATCGCGGCAGGGTATTCAAAGATTTGGTGCGTGGCCGGGCGGGAGCAACTCCCTAGCGCACGGCGCGAGGGACGATGGCAAAGCGGGTCGGCGTAGACAAATGGATGTACGGCACGGTGACGGTCCTCGTGCTGCTCGGGCTGGTGATGGTGTTCAGCTCGTCGGCCGTCGTGGCGAGCGAGAAGTTTCATTCCGCATCTACTTTCGTGGTCAAGCAATCGGTGTGGGCGGTGCTCGGGTTGGTCACCATGTCGCTGCTGATGCGGGTCGACTACCGCCGCTTCAACAAACCGAACGTCGTGTTCGTGACACTGGGAGTGACGACGCTGCTGCTGCTGGTCGCGTTCACGATGCGGGATTCCCATGCGACGCACCGGTGGATCAAGTTCGGGCCATTTTTTTCGCTGCAGCCATCGGAAATTGCGAAACCAGTGCTGGTTTTGTTCCTAGCGTGGTTTTTGCAGGACCGCATTCATGCGATGGATGACTGGCGGCATGCGGTG
>Ga0302326_10013764_pt1 | contig 17139 bp, 18 predicted proteins | sample Palsa_T0_3_FD_202264 | JGI IMG/M metagenome (GOLD analysis project Ga0302326, IMG submission 202264) | Peat permafrost microbial communities from Stordalen Mire near Abisko, Sweden - Palsa_T0_3 | ecosystem: Environmental > Terrestrial > Soil > Palsa > Peat permafrost | place: Sweden: Abisko...
CTGCTCGTGTGTCCACGTTTCCAGCCCATTTACAATAGCAGCGTCGCTCATCGCCCACAAGGCATCGAGCAACTTCTTCTTTTCTTCGTAGGAACTCACAGGTGAGATCGGCGGCAGGTCGTTCACCTGCTGTACTGCCAAGTCGTATGAGGTGGCTGAACGCGTAGAAGCCATGTTGAATCGGGGCGTCTGAGCCCGGTTACTCATAAGATACGTCGGCAGTATAGACGAATGAACCGTAGTCACGGATCTTAGAATAAGTCTGGTAGCGCGTTACATTGCTGGGCCCATCCTGGGCCACGAAGACGCGCCTGATCGAATCTGCGAGTTACCCGCGCTCGGGTTAGCGCAAACATGCCGCGAGGTTCTTTCTAACCGCCCTAAAGGACCTCCTACCCCTTCGCCCCCGTCGTCGCGATGCCCTGGATGAACGTCTTCTGGGCGAAAAAGAAGAGGACGATGATCGGCGCGGTGAACACGGTCGCGCCCGCCATCAGCAACGTCCATTCGCCGCCGTTCTTGGACATGAACTGCTGCAGGCCATACGCCACCGTGTACAGGGAGGGCCGGTTGAGATAAATGAGCGGGCCGAGGAAGTCGTTCCAGGTCCACATGAACTGAAAGATCCCGCAGGTAGCTAGCGCGGGCTTGGAGAGCGGTAGGACCACGCGGGTAAAGATGCCCCACTCGCTCGAACCGTCCAGCCGAGCCGCCTCCGACATATCTTCCGGCAGCTTCTGAAAGAACTGGGTCAGCAGGAAAATGAAGAACGGCGCGCCGAAAAACGCCGGCACCGTGAGGGGTAAATAGGTTCCGTACCAGCCCAGGGCACGGAACAACGCAAACACGGGCACCATCGTCACCTGCGGCGGCACCGCCATGGTCGAGATCATCAGCACGAAGAAAAAGTTTTTCGCCACGAAGTTCGTTCGCGCGAACCCGTATGCCACGATCGCGCTCGAAAGCACAACCCCGAAAACGTTGATGAGGCATAGCATCACGGTGTTGCGGAGGTACGTCCGGAACGGAACGGCGGCGAGGGCGTTCGGGTAGTTTTTCCACTGAACGGGGCTTGGTACGAGGCTGTGGAGCGAGACGGTCGGCGTTCCTTTACCCTCCGTGGCAAAGACCTGCTTGTCCGTCTTAAGCGAAGTCGAGACCATCCAACTCATGGGCAACAGGGCCGGAATCGCCAACGCGATAAGTACAAGATAAATCGCAATTTTTTGATAGATCGTCATTCGGCGGGCTCCCCTAGATCGCGAAGCCGCTTCTTTTCGTCAGACAACTGCTGCATCACTTTCTGGAGCGCGGCCTCTGGAGTAGATTCACCGCGCGAAACCGCATCTTCCGCTTTGTTGATCTGATCTGTCGCGAACCCTTGGAGAGGCCCTTGCGGCTCAATCTCCAGGTTGGGACTCGCCATGAGGTCGACAAACACTTTGTATTTGGGATATTTGCGGAGGTAGGCCAGGTAGCTCTTCGCCTTCGCAATTTCAGGGTCGTCGGGGAGCCAGCCCATCTCGCCCATGTTCCTGCCGCCATCCTCCGGGTGTAGGAATCCCACGCAAAACTTGGCGAATTCCCACGCCCCTTGCTTCTCCTTGGCGGCGGTTGGGATCATCAGGTAGTTCGGGGCTGACATGCTTGCATTCGGCTTTCCGCCCTTGGGCGGCGGCATAGGGGCAAGATAGTAGGGCAGATCGGGTTGGTATTGAGCCACCTGCTTGACCCTCCACTCGCCGTCGAACATGATCGAGAAGTTGCCCGCGATGAGCGGCATATTCGGGCCCGCGTCCGCCGCCAGGGACTGGGTGAAACGATCCACTGCGTCGAAGCTGTAAAAGTGGTTGGCATCCCCGATGAAGCTCATCGCAGCCAGATCCCCCGGCGTATCCGCCACGATGTGGCCGTTGTCGTTGAACTTGCCACCAAAGGTCGGGGCGAGGTTGATAATCCCCTTCGGGAGAAATCCGATCCGCCTCAAGTGGCCTTGACCGTCGCGCTTGTCCAGTTTCCGGCCAAGCGCGACTAAATCCTCAAGCGTGGCCGGCAAGTGCTTCTCATCGACCCCGACATCCTTAAGATCCTCCGCTCGATAGTAGACCGCGAACATGTCCAGCCCGTCGACAAGGGCCATAATCTTGCCCCGGTACATTGAGTTTCGCTTGACAATGGGATAGGTCCGGCGAAGGAACTCTTGCTTTTCGGCGGGAGACATGATGTCGTCAAGCGGAGAGATCAGACCCTTATCGGACCACATCCCGAGCACCGGGTCCCAATTGAGGATGATGTCCGGGGTCGCCCCGCCAGAGGCGGAGAGTAGGAACTTGGTGGTCAGTTCCTCGCCCGGTACCACCACGCCGATCACCTCGAACTTGTCCTGAGACTCATTGAATCTCTGGATCATTCCGTCGTAGATCGGAAACCATTCGCCGGAAAAGGCGTGCCAAAAGATCACTGGGATGCGATTCTTCCGATGCAGTTCTGGCGGAGGCGGGGGCAGCAGGTACGCCGCAACCACCACCACAAGAATCGCTCCCAGGACTGCCTTGAGCTTGTCGAGTGCGCTACCCTCCAAAGTGGACCCACCTTCGCCGGCTGCGGAAGACGATCACGGTCAGCACCATCACAATCACGAACACGATCCACGCCATGGCGCAGGCGTATCCCATGTCCAAGTAGGTCCAGGCGCGCTGGAAGAGATACAGCGCGTAAAAGCTGGTCGAGCCGTCGGGCCCGCCCTTGGTCATCACATACGCTTCCGTGAAGTATTGGAAGGAGCCGATGATCCCCATGATCAGGTTGAAGAAAATCACCGGGGTCAAAAGCGGCAAGGTAATGCGGCTCATTCGCTGGAACGCGTTCGCCCCGTCCACGGTGGCCGCCTCGTAAAGGTGCGCGGGGATGTCCTGAAGGCCGGCCAGGTAGATGACCATGCTGTTCCCAACCCCCCACAGCGACATGAACACAAGGCTCCATAGCGCCCAGTGGGGATCCGTCAACCATGACGGCCCCGTGATGTTCAGCATGCCGAGGAGGCCGTTGATCAGCCCGATCTCCGGATTCAAGATCCACATGAAGACCACCGCGTTGGCGACCGTCGGGACGATCGACGGCATAAAGAAGATTGTTCGAAAGACCGCCTGGCCCCTGACCTTTGTGTTCAGCAGCAAGGCCAGCCCTACTCCCACCAGGATTCCTAGCGGAACCGAGACGACGGCGTACTTGACCGTCACCCCCATCGACGACCAAAATAGCGGGTCCTTTTGAAGCAGGGTCGTATAGTTCTTCGGGCCGACCCATTTGGGCGCATGAACCAGGTCGTATGTGTTGAACGACAGGTAAACGCTCGAGAAGAACGGGCCAACCGTGAAGGCCAAGAATCCTAGCAGCCAAGGGCTGATGAAAAGAAGCCCGGTCGCGTTTTGGCGCAGCCATCTTCTGACCGGAGAGGTGCGGTGCAAGGCCTCGGTCGTAATGTGCACGGGATAAGCGTGATCTTACACGCTCTCTCGCGGTTCGTCCTGCGCTTCGGACGGCCGCACGGCTGGACAGGGATACTGTCCACAGGCCTTGAACCCAATGAGCGCACTCTTCACCCTCTGTCCGATCTTCCTGGCGCTCGCCAGCCTCGCTGCTCCGATCGATCGGCACGCGCTGGTCAGCCGGCACAACGTGGTTCTGACTTCGTTCGACGGCGACCGCCCGCTCCAGGTTGGGAATGGCAACTTTGCCTTTGGGATCGACATCACCGGTCTGCAGACATTCGCGGCGTTCAACACGATGTCGGACTGGGGCTGGAACAGCAGCCCCCTCCCGCCGGGAACCGCCGTGTCGGACTACCAGGGGCAGGTTTGGGACACTCATGGCCGGCCCGTCCGCTACCCGATGTTCGATCCGGCTCACCCGGCGATCTCCGAGTGGCTGGCCGGAAACCCGCATCGCATCAACCTCGGGCGAATAGGATTTGTGCTCAAGCGAGCCGACGGCTCGGACGCGGAAGTAGGCGACCTTCAAGCGACCCATCAGGAGTTGGACCTATGGACCGGAACCGTGACCAGCAGATTCGAATTGGAAGGTCAGCCCGTCAGCGTCAAGACCGCTTGCGATCCGGACATTGACTCAGTTGCGGGTTCGGTTGACTCGCCGCTCGTTTCGTCAGGCCGGCTCTCGGTCTTCTTCGAGGTTCCCGGCGATGACGGCGCTCAGTTCGCAAATCGGGTGGGTGATTGGGCGCACCCGGCTACGCTCAAACAACTGCCCGAGTTGGAACCGAACCGGGCAAGTTTCACCCGAGAACTCGGTCAGAACTCCTACCACCTGGACGTCGCCTGGGATGGCTCAGGCACAATGCAGCGGCGAACCCCCTCCGAATCTCCTGTCGTGATCCACGCCGAATATGGGGCCGGCTCCCAAAATGTCGACGTGACGGATGTCGCGCGTCGATCGGTCCAGGACGGCCGGTTGTCGATTCGGGCAGGAAACAGTCTTGCCGGCGATCCCGCGCCCAAGAAGGTGAAAACCTTGAGCGTCACGTACTCGCTCGGCGGCACGACCAAGACCGTAACGGTCAACGAGAACGAGGACGTGATCGTCGACCCGATGCCCCATCGGCTGGTTCTACAGCCGTCCGGGAAGAGCACTCATTTCTCGTTCGTCTGCCGCTTTGCCAAGACTGTCTTCAAAGACCGCCCTCCGAGCGCCCAAAGAACGTTCGCCGACTCCCAACGAAGCTGGCCCGCATACTGGAAGACCGGCGGCGCCATCGACCTTTCCGGAAGCAAAGACCCGCGCTGGTCCGAGTTGGAGCGGCGGATCGTGCTCTCCCAGTACCTGATGGCGGTCAACGAGGCGGGGATTTACCCGCCACAGGAGAGCGGCCTGGTTAACAACGGCTGGTTCGGACGCTGGCATATGGAGATGTACTGGTGGCACGCCGCGCACTGGGCGCTCTGGAACCGATGGCCCCAGCTTGAGAAGAGCCTGAACATCTACGCCGATCTACTGCCCAGCGCCGAGGCGTTGGCGAAGAAGGAGGGCTACGAAGGCGCACGTTGGCCAAAGTGCATCGGACCCAACTTGGTGGAATGGCCCCACGTCATCCACTCCCTTCTCATCTGGCAGCAACCTCACCCACTCTTCTTCGCGGAGCTGGACTACCGGGCTCATCCGACCCAGGCAACCCTTAAAAAGTGGTGGCCGGTCGTCAAAGCGACCGCCGACTTTCTCGCTACCTACGCCTATTGGGATTCCGCGACCAAGCGCTACATTCTCGGCCCGCCGGTGGTGCTCGCCTCGGAGAACACGGAGCCAACCACGACGTACGATCCAACCTACGAGCTCGGCTACTGGCGGTTCGGACTGCGGGTCGCCCAGGAATGGAGCAGTCGCCTCGGGCTGAGACCCAACCCAGCATGGGAAAAGGTGCGGCACGGTCTTGCACCGCTGCCAGTGCAAGACGGGGTTTATGTTCTCCACGAGGGTGTGAAGGAGATGTGGACCAAGTGGAATTTTGAGCATCCGGCACTCACCTCCGTTTTGGGGATCCTGCCTGGCGACGGAGTGGACCCAGCGACGATGAAGAGAACGCTCAGCAAGGTTCAGAGCACCTGGCAGTTCGAGCGCACCTGGGGTTGGGACTACCCAATGCTCGCGATGTGCGCGGCGCGGACTGGCGATCCCGCTGCCGCGATCGACTTCCTGCTGACCAAGTCCGGTGGGTTCCAGTTCGATGAACGCGGGTTAGCCACCGGCGGCCCGTTTCCTTATTTCCCGTCAAATGGCGGCCTACTTTACGCGGTCGCGATGATGACGGCAGGGTGGGATGGAGCGGCTTCGAAGCACGCCCCCGGATTCCCCGCTGACGGCAGTTGGCAGGTTCGATCGGAAGGCTTGTCGGCCGTGCCGTAACCATTCTTTGCAGCTATGCGACGGAAGCGGGTGCTCGCAATGTGACGCGAACATTTGGGATGACTGAGTAATCGGCACCCCGGCGACCTAGTCGGGAGCCGCACTCTAGAACTCAATGGTAGCCGGCCAGACTCAATGCAAGAATAATACTACTGAATTAGATATCGTATAAGATTAAATTTAGTCGCGTTGATGAAAACACGGTTCCGTTCACGGTAAATTTGGGCTGGTTATATGTCAAAACAACGAAGTACCATTGCCGTCCTGCTTGCTGCGAGTCTCGTCACCGCCGCTCTAGCAGCTTCTCACTACCTATCATCAAGTTCGACCGAACCCACCGGATCCGCGACAAACGTGTCGGTGGAGGGCTGCCAGGACTGGTTAGACCCATCGTACGCCGAACAACTCGATAAGAAGGTTACGAGCAGCATAACGCACTGCAGCGGCAATCTTGTTGCAAATGATTTCGGGTTCTCCATTCCTGATGACGCAACGATCACGGCCGCAGAAGTTACCTATACAGGCTATCAAAAGACACCCGCCGATGAAAAGAGCTTGGATGACTTTAGCATTGCGTTGGTTGGAGAATCGGGGACTAACCTTGGGATCTATAAAGCCGGGGCCGACTTCATTGGCCCGAAAGGCCCAGGCGGCCAAGAGGTTACAGCCACGTACCCGGGGGACGAGTTGTCCGACTGGGGTCTGTCTACGTTATCCGTCGATAACGTGAACTCCACAGACTTTGGGGTAACGCTGAACTTGCATTACGTGTCCACTCTCGCTGACAGCGTCTACATCGATTACATCACGATGACGATCACGTACACCACCTCGGGGCGTACCGCCGAGAGGCAGACCCGAACAGCACGTGTCATTCGCTAGCTGACCATGCCGAATCATCGCCTTCGGACTCGGGACGGCGATCGCCCCTTCGTCCGAAGGCGGGCTAAACTAAAACCTTATCAGGCCAACTCGGTCACTTCTTGGCCGGCGGCTGCAGGACGTCCCACCACTTCGGATCTTCGGAGCCTGCAACCCACATATAGACACCCCGAATCCCGAGCGACTTGGCCAAATCCAGCTTTGGGGCCTCGGAGACAGAGTCGCAAAACCAGGCCGCGCCGTCGGTCGTGGGAAGCAGCAGTTCGCCGGATGCCGGGTCCCGCCCTGCTTTGTCCGCTCCGGGCAGAGAGGAGAACTGGGTCCAGTTGACCCCGTGCGCCTTTGGGCTCGACCAGTTATAGCCGTAGGAGGGAATACCGAGTTCCAGCTTTTGCCGGGGAATCAGGGTAAGCGCGTAATTCATCACACCCTTCACCCACGTAATGTCGGCAACGGGACCCGCCGGGCCGCTCTCCTCGTGCTGGTCGTAGGTCATGACACGCGCTCGGTCGACCGCTTTGCCGATCCGCGCGTAATCCTCCGACTGGGAGCCGCTCCAGTCGCCTGGCTCGGAATCCTTTGCGCAGATGGCGATGGTGAGTAGCTTGTGCCGTTTGTGCAGGCTTCTGGCAGCAACCTCAACAAATGTGCTGAAGTTATCCTTATCCTCCGCCTTCATGCTCTCGTAGTCCAGGTCGACCCCTGCCAGCTGATCGTCCACCGCCGCCTGAGCCAGAGCGTCCGCGTGCTTTTGCATCCTAACCGGGTCGTTGAGGAAGTACTCGACCCCGGCCGAGCCGAGCCCGCCATCTCCCACCAGCCCGAACACCGCGACGTGGTTCTTGTGCGAGAAGTCGACAAAGTTCTTGATTACCGCCTGATCGATTCCTCGGTTATGCTCGACAAGACCATCCTTGGTGCAGGAGTAGAACGTGCCGGTCACCGAATCGAAACACGAGACGTGGTCCCGGTAGCGGGCGAAGGAGGTCCCATCGTCGTCGAGAAGCACCCACGCGCCGAACTTGGGGTGGGGGGCCAGGGCCAGAAGCGCTAGAACTGGAAGCACGACTGGGAGTATACGGCGTGGGTAGATTGGTTCGGTGTTCCCGGCAATTGAACCGTTCCGAAGCGGACACCTGGAAGTCGGCAATGGCCACCTTGTCTACTGGGAGGAGTGCGGAAACGCTAACGGTAAGCCGGTAGTGGTGCTACACGGAGGACCCGGCTCCGGCTGCACATTGGGTAGCCGGCGGTCGTTCAATCCGAACGTCTATCGCATTGTCCTTCTTGACCAGCGCAACTGCGGACGGAGCCTCCCGCACGCATGCGAACCGCAGGTCGACCTGAGCCATAACACCACCCAACATCTGATTGGAGACATTGAGCTGGTGCGTGAGTCCTTGGGGATCGAGAAGTGGATGGTGCGCGGCGCGTCATGGGGCGCGACGTTGGCCCTCGCGTATGCCGAGGAGTTTCCAAACCGAGTCACGGAGCTGATGCTGCTTTCGGCGACAAGCGGCCGTCGGATGGAAACCGACTTGCTCACAGTCGGGCTCGGGCGGATGTTTCGCGGCGCCTGGGCGGAGATGGACGGTTTCGCAAGTCGGGCCGGGCCGGAAGGTGGTGTGCTCGACCGGATGCACCGGCTACTCTTCGACCCTGATCCCGAGGTAAGGGAAGAGGCGGCGCTCCAGTGGTGCGCGTGGGAGACGGCGATCCTACCCACCGCTTCAGCGCCCAGCCCCCGGTTCGATTCAGCCGAATTTCGGCTGGCGTTCGCGCGCCTGGTGACGCACTACTGGCGGCACGGATGTTGGCTCGACGAGGGAATCCTGCTGAAACAGGCCCACCGCATCTCCCACATTCCTGGCGTGATCATCCAGGGCCGGCTTGACCTTGGAAACCTAAGTGGTACCCCTTGGGAACTCGCGGCCCGGCTGCCGAAAATGGAGCTCGTCTTCATCGAGGAATCCGGCCACGAGGGCAGCTCGACCTTCGCCGAAGTGCTGGACGAATGGACCCAGCGCCTTTCACAGAGTTAGGGTGAAGAAGAGGCTGTTCGGATCCGGTTTGTAGTCGCCGAACGGTTCGCACTCCACAAAGCCGTGCCGCCGGTAAAGCGCATGGGCCGGCTTGAAGTAGTCCCACGAACCCGTTTCCAGGCTCAGGCGGGCCAATCCCGTCGCCCTTGCGGAGGCGAGGATGTGGCACACTATGGCGCTGCCGACGCCGTGGCCACGATGCTCGATTGCGGTGTGCATCGACTTGATCTCGCCGTGATCCTCGGACAGCTTTTTGAGCGCTCCGATTCCGACCAGGGTTTCGCCATCCCATGCCGACCAGAAACGGACCTCGGGGGCAGTGAGGCCGCTCAAGTCGAGGGCGTGAGCGCTGCCCACTTCGGTTTGAGCGCGCGCTGCCTTGCGGTGATAATCCACCAGGGCGATCACCCGCGGGTCGTCCAGGCCGCCGTTATCGATTCGGAAACTCATGGCCGCACAATTGAGAGCAGATAGCGAACGGGGGCATCTCCCACGCATTCGAAACGGGACGGACCGAAGAGACGGTATCGGGCGCAATCTCCGGCCTCGAGCCATTGACTTTCCGCCCAGACCGTAAGATGCAGCGCTCCGCCCAGCATCCAGAGGTGGTGCTCCAAGCCCGGCAGGGCGGGCCGTTCATAGCTCACCACGCCCCCGGCTGGGATTTCGATCTCCACCAGTTCGCCCTTCATCTGGGCGTCGGGTGGGGAGACGAGCCGCCTCGTGTAACCGGTTTGCGGATCAGTCCACGTCATCTGATCTCCTTTGTGTATCACCGAGGAAACCCCGTCTTCCGCATCGGCCATCAGCCGAGAAAGAGTCCAGCCGAACTCGGCGCAGAGAGTGGTCAGCATCGTGGCAGTCGGGCTGAGCTCGCCCCGCTCCAACCGGGAAAGACTCGCCCGGCTGATTCCCGTGCGACCAGCGAGGTCGTCCAGCGTCCACCCGCACTCCGCACGAAGAGCGGCGATGCGCTGGGCGATCCGGGCGTCGACGGTGCTCTCCAGTGTCGGTGTTCTCACGGCTGAGATTGTATCTCATATTTGAGATCGACCGGATGCCAACCCGTCCAAGTTGGCGGTGGGTCTCTGGGCGTTCAAACCAGGAGAAGCCCTTCGAGTGCCTCTCCTCCCGCCTCACGACTGATACGTCGAAATCTCGATCAAATTAAGGTCCGGGTCGCGCAAATAAACTGACCGGATTGGTCCCAAGGCGCCTTGCCGGTCGACGGGGCCGAGTTCGACCTCGATTCCATTTTCTTCCAGAACAACAACAACCAGTTCCAGCGCCCTGTCTGCGATCAGGCAGACGTCGGCGCTTCCCGGCGTTGGGGACTTGGCGCGCGGCAAGATCGCCTCTCCGTCTGCCTCGTGGATGTTCAACTTCTGCTGACCGAAGCAAAACGCAACTCGCCGGTCGCCAAACCGCTGCTCAGTCATACCAAGCACGCCAACGTAAAACCCGCGCGACTCCTCGATGTCGCGAACGGTGAGAACGAGGTGGTCCAGTCGATCGACCATGCTCACCCGTGTACCCGACATTAATCCGACGTGGGTCTGATCAATTATTTACGCAATTTCGAAATTTCGAATATACTTGATCAATGCCCAGGATTGGAATCGCCGACGCCCCGCTCGAACCCGATCTTGCTGAGTCCCTGAGACGATTCAAGGCCGACGTGTTCCAAGTGCTCGCCCACCCGACCCGCATTCACATCGTCGAGCTGCTTCGTGATGGAGAGCTGTCGGTTGGGGAGCTGTTGGACCGGATCAAGGTCGAGCCTGCCAACCTCTCGCAACACCTGAGCGTGCTTCGCTCCAAGGAGTTGGTGCTCAATCGGAAGGAAGGCAATCAGGTCCATTACCAGCTTCGCGACCCAATGCTTGGGGAGGTGTTGGACACTATGAAGCGGTACTTCCAAACCCACCTCGAGGAAGCGCTCGCGATGCTTCGCGTGATCGGCCAGTGAAGGCATCGATTTCTCCAGGCGCCTTCGTTCCGAAGTCGGTCCAGGCACTTCGCACGTACGATCTGCAGAAGTTCAGCCACGATCTGGTAGCGGGGATCACAGTTGGGCTCGTGGCGCTTCCGCTCGCCATGGCGTTTGCGATCTCGTCCGGGGTCTCACCCCAGGCCGGGCTCTACAGCGCGGTCGTCGCCGGCTTCATCATCTCCGCCTTGGGCGGCTCGATGACCCAAGTCGGCGGTCCGACCGGCGCATTTGTGGTGGTTGTGGCCGGCATTGTGCAAAAGAACGGTCTCGACGGCCTCTTCATGTGCACTATGATGGCGGGGGTGTTTCTGATCGCGCTCGGCGTAACTGGACTCGGCACGGCCGTCAAGTACATCCCGCGTCCGGTCGTGATCGGATTCACCAACGGCATTGCCGTGCTCATCGCCAGCACCGAAATCAAGGACTTTTTCGGGCTCCGGGTTGCTGTTGTCCCCAGCGACTTCATCGGCCGCATGGGCGCCCTCATTAGCCACTGGAGCAGCTTCACTCCGCAAGCAGCCATGATGGGCGGCGGCGCGCTCGCGGTGATCCTCGTTATCACCAGGTTTGGCAAACGAGTTCCAGGCTCGATCATTGCCCTGTTCGTCGGGACCGCTATCGCCTGGAAGATGGCGATCCCCATCGACACGATTCAGAGTCGCTTCGGCGGAATTCCAGGCGGATTCCCGAAGCTGCAAATCCCGCATTTCAGGGCAGATCTCATTCTGCCCCTGCTGGGTCCCGCGTTCACGGTGACCATGCTCGGCGCGATCGAGTCGTTGCTCTCGGCGGTCGTCGCGGACCGAATGTCCGGCGACCATCACAACCCGAATGTGGAGCTCTTCGCGCAGGGAGTCGCCAATGTGTTATCGCCGCTGTTCGGTGGTCTTCCGGCGACCGGCGCCATCGCTCGTACCGCGACCAACATCCGATCCGGGGCCAAGACTCCGGTGGCGGGGATGATCCACGCGGTGACCTTGCTTCTTATTTTGGTGGTTGCGGCGCCGCTCGCCAAACACATTCCGCTGTCCATCCTGGCCGCTATCTTGTTCGTCGTCTCTTACAACATGGGCGAGTGGAGCGAGATCCCCGACATCCTCAAGCTAGGCAAAGCCGACATCGCGGTATGGCTGATCACCTTTGCCCTGACCGTGTTCGCAGATCTAACCGTCGCGGTCGAGGCCGGCATGATCCTCGCCGCCCTGCTCTATATTCGGAGGGTTACCGAAACGACGAGCGTCAGCCGGGTCAGCACGGAATACGTCCGGGACGGCGTTCGGCACAGCCTTCAGAACCACCCGATCCCACTGGGTGCGGTTATGTACAGGATTCACGGGCCATTTCTGTTTGGATCCGCCGACAAACTTTCGGTGATCACGGACGAACTGCCCGATCTGCCCAAAGTGGTGATGCTCCGCCTGCGGAATATGAACGCGATCGACGCCACCGGATTGAGCGCGCTGGAAGAGTTGGCGGACAAGCTCCACGCCTCCGGTCGAACCCTGCTGTTGTGCGGGATCCGAGACCAGCCGGCCAACCTGCTCAGCCGCGCGGAGTTCCACGATCACATCGGAGAAGAAAACATCCAACCGGACCTGGACGGCGGTATTCGGCGGGCGAAGGAGGTTCTCGCGGATGAGAATAGTAAGACTGAGCGGTTGGTTGCTTCTTCTGTCAATTAGAGAAGGGCTTACGGAAAGTCGACCAGTAACGCGACAACTCGCTCATGGGTCAAAGTTGGCGCCCCGGGCTCGGCAACAAGAACCGGCCATCCCGTGACCGGATCCGTTTCGATGGTGACTTTGTATCGTCGCTGGTTTGCACCTGGGACAACTTGGCCTTCGTCGAGTTCAGGGTCAATCTGGTCATCAGTTATGGCTTGAACGGCAATGCTTTCGTGCTCGCGTCGATTTTCGCGATCCCCGGGAAGCCGACCGCGGCGAGATTGTACGTGCTGGCCGAGGTCCGGCAGTAGTCGTACGGTTGGTTGCTCACCGGATCGACCGGGGCACCGATCTCGGCCAAGCTCGCGGGAAGCCGATGGTGGGCCAGTCGGCATGGGCAGATTTTGCTTCGACGACCGCGAGCCGAGCAGGTACCCGGTCGGCAAGGAAGTAACGAGTGGGGGCAACAGCCCGATCCGCCGGTTCACTCAACCGTTGGGAAGTCTGTCCAACGTTATGTTAGGAGGGACTAAAAATACCTTTACCAAGTAGTTCTGAGTGTTTGTTGAGGATAAGCTACTGCGATTCGAAGCCACCCTGTTTTCCGGCGCAGCATTCCCTATGATCCCTATTAGGCCGCAAGCGAATCACTGGCGGGGAAGGCTTTATGCAACTGGTTTCAGATGGTCCCGAAGCGTGGATGATACGCAGTCCGATTCTCGTGGTCGACTCTGATCGGGAGAGTCTCAAGTTGCTTGCCCGGGTACTGGAGTGGGCCGGCTTCATGGAGGTCCGTTTCGCCTCCAACGCCAAGGAAGCCTTGGCGGCACTCAGCGCGAGCCTCCCTCATGTTCTGATCTTTGACTTGAAGCTACCGGACATGGACGGTTACGAGTTCCTGAAGCAGGCGGCGGAGAAGGGCCATAACCGAAGCTTCATGCCGATCATGGTGTTCACGTCGGAGCTGGCGCCCTCGGCAAAGATCAAGGCACTGGAACTCGGAGCTTCAGATTTCCTAAATAAGCCAGGGGACGCCGTCGAAATCCAGGTTCGAATTCGAAACTTTTTGCGTTCGCGGCGCGCCCACAGCGAGCTACAGAACTACAACCAGATACTGGAAGCAACGGTCCAGCAGCGGACCGAGCATTTGGTTGACGCCAGGAAAGAGACGGTGGAGCTCCTGGCGGCGGCAAGCGAGTACCGAGACGACGACTCAGGACAGCACGCGATTCGAGTCGGCGAGGTCAGTGCCGCCCTCGCCCGGTTTCTGGGGCACGACGACCTCTACATCGAATCAATGCGGATGGTCGCTCCGCTTCACGACCTTGGAAAGCTCGGGGTCCCAGATTCTATTCTCCAAAAGCCGGGCAAGCTCACCGTCGAGGAGGAAGCGCGCATGCGCCAGCACGTTGTCATTGGTGGAGAGTTGCTTCAGCACGTCCGGTCTCCTCATCTCCAGTTGGCTCGGGAAATCGCTCTGTATCACCATGAGCGCTGGGATGGTTCCGGGTACGCGGCCGGGCTCAAGGGTTGGGAGATTCCAGAAAGCGCCCGAATTGTTGCGGTTGCCGATGCATTCGACGCCATGACCAACGACCGGCCGTACCGCAAAGCCCAATCCGTCGCAATTGCGCTCTTGGAATTGAAGGCGGCCGCCGGCACTCACTTCGATCCAGATATCGTCGACGCGGCGGTGGCTCTGTATGGGACGTCTCAGCACGCGGCGGCTGCGGCGTAGGATTTGGCGCTCACATCCTGATCGGCCGGCACATTGTCGGACACTGCTTGTGATGGTATGAAACCGAGGCCCGCGAGAGCCTATAACTCTCTGGACATCTACCGCTCAAGAATTTGATGGTCGGGTCAGGTCGGGTTCGGCCATTGTTAGACCACTGTGATCGAAACCAGCATTACCGACGCCAAGGCGCATCTGTGCAGCCTTGTGGAGGCTGCTCTTCGTGGCGAAGTCGTGATCCTTGACCGGGGTGGGAAACCGGTAGCCCGAATTGTTCCGTTTCGCGACCCAACAAAAACACGGAAACCCGGCGGCCTGGAGGGCCTCGTGGTCCCGGATGACTTCAACGATCCCGACCCTGAGATCGAAAAACTCTTTGAGGGAGAGTTGCCCGCATGAGGCTCCTTCTCGATACAAGCATTCTTCTCCGATGGGTGGGAAGTGCCGGTGGGGTCTTGCCTCGGATGAGAGATCTAATCGAATCGGAGAGCAATTCCATTGCCTACAGCCCACTCTCACTTTGGGAGTGCAGAATCAACGAAGCCAAAGGCAGGCTTCCTCTCCCGAAGGACTTCCTGGCAGTCATCCGATCAAAGGACTTCGTCGAACTGGGATTTGCCGCGGACCACGCTAACGAGGTGGGGCTTCTCCCAGCCATCCACTCAGACCCGTTCGATCGAGGCCTAGTGGCCCAAGCGAGATTTGAGGAGCTTACGATTCTTACCGAGGATCGCATCCTTGCCCAGCACGAGGTCCGAATTCAAATGGTCTAGTGACTCAACCGTCGGCCAAGTGCGAGCACAACAAAGATGTGTTCAAGTAAAGGAGGTCCAGAGAGCCTCTTGCGTAAAATATTAGGCAACGGAGTCTCTCCATGATTGCCCCAACACGTTCCGCCGTCTGAAGAGTCCTCGGCGCCGATCCGAACCGGCGGTAACTAGCGGATGGCTGGATCGGTCAGCTGTTTGTTTTCCAACCCCACCCCTCCCCAGGGTCGATCGCAACCAGCAGCTCGCACTACAGACCATGCACCAACCGTCCTCACATTAGGTGACCACCCGAACGCGGCTGATCTGGACAATGGTAGCGACGCCGATCTGCGGCTTGGCGTGCTACTGGTTCGCCGTCACCTCATGGCTCCAAAGCGACCCCTATCGGTTCCTCGCCGGCCATCGACCCGTCGCTACCGGAGTGGTTCCAAGAGTTGAGGACAGCTCCGGAGGCTTTACCAACGAATACCGAATCTATAACTGGGTCGCGAACGCCAACGACGTCGAGGCGGCAGCGGCTCGCGAGTTGCCGAGATTTGGCTTTTCACCTGATCGCAACAAGAATTGGACCCGAAAGAATGGGTCGGTGGTAGAGATCTATCCTGGACGTAGCCAACGACTCTATGGGAAAGGATTCCCATCAGACGCTGGAGGCGTAACCGTGATCTGTTCCAACAGAGCCGACAGCTCTTGGATCTCTCACGCGCGCTACACGCTCGAGCCAGATGAAAGATGATTTCCAACGCGGTCGGCCCGGTCTGCGCACCGAGTTGGACGACTCAATTGTCCAGGTCCTCCCGAACCTGAATACAGCCGCATGACGAAACACTAGATGAGGGCTGCATTTTGACCTGGACTCTGAACAAGCTCTTTGCGCAGCCGGCTCGTGTCCTGGGCGGGCGGCGCACCGAACAGCCTTCGATACTCCCGGCTGAATTGGGACGGGCTGTCGTAGCCCACTTTGATCGCAACGTTCGCGGCGCCCTCGTTCTCGGCGAGCAGTTGCCGCCGGGCCTCCTGGAGCCGGATCCGTTTCTGGAACTGAATGGGGCTCATGCCGGTGACCGCCCGAAAGTGACGATGAAAGGTGGGAGCGCTCATATTCGCCAACTCTGCCAACTCTTCCACCCTGATGGCCCGATCGTAGCGACGCCGGATGAAGTTGATGGCCCGATTGACCTGAGAGAGTTGGCTGCCTGGCAGCGCGAGTTGGCGCAGCATGTCGCCTTTGGGGCCGAGCAGAAGTCGGTACATAATCTCCCGCTCCACGAGAGGGAACAGGGTAGCAATTTCCTGGGGTCGGTCGAGGAGTCGGACCATGCGAACGACCGCATCGTAAAGCTCATCGTCCAAGACTCCGACGCCCAACGCGCGTGTAGCCGTGCGGTCCAACTGCCGGGGCGGCATGCCGACCACGAGTTCCGCGACGACCGCAGGGTCTATCTCAAGGCTAAGGCCGAGCATGGGGCCAACCGTGATCTGGGCGGCGACCGGCAGATCGGCGGAGGTTATGAGGTAAGTCTTCGGATCGTAGGTGAACTCTTCGGTGCCAAGCGCGACTCGTTTCGACCCTTGAGCGACCACGCAAAACAGCGGGGGAGGGGTGCCCATCCTGTACTTGGTGGGGCTGTCCGCACGGTGAAGAAGAAGGCGCGGAACGGGGGTTTGGCCGACCTCGCCAAAACAGTGGCGGGCGATTAGCTCGCTCATTTCGTTCATAGTTTGATCTTATCCGGTTTGCTCAGTCCATCTTCCCCTGAGTGATCGTTTTAGGCAAGTAATTGAGCGTGATGGTCTACCCCCTGGTCCCGCCGCGATCGTAAATTGCAAGTTGTGAAACCCATGAACTATCAGCTTCTCGGCCGCAGCGGCCTCCGCGTCTCCGATCTCTCCCTCGGCGCCATGACGTTTGGTGAGGATTGGGGCTGGGGGACGGCCAAGGAAGAAGCGCGCAAGATCTATGACGCCTACCGCGAGGCAGGTGGCAACTTCATCGACACCGCCAACGTGTACACCCAGGGCAGCAGTGAGAGTTTCGTCGGCGAGTTCATTGCCGGACATCGGGAGGAAATCGTGCTCGCCACCAAGTACTCCAACGCCGCGCCGGGCAACGACGCCAACGCGGGCGGTAACCAGCGGA
>Ga0302326_10013767_pt1 | contig 17137 bp, 38 predicted proteins | sample Palsa_T0_3_FD_202264 | JGI IMG/M metagenome (GOLD analysis project Ga0302326, IMG submission 202264) | Peat permafrost microbial communities from Stordalen Mire near Abisko, Sweden - Palsa_T0_3 | ecosystem: Environmental > Terrestrial > Soil > Palsa > Peat permafrost | place: Sweden: Abisko...
CCCCGGTACAGCACGACCACACCCCCCGGTACAGCACGACCACACCCCCGATAATGATTGATGATTTTGATTTGATCCCGTTTCTAAAAACGAACTACGGACTAGGCGCCGCGGACGCCGCGGCGGTCGCGCAATCCATGCCCCCCGAGCGGCTGCGCGAGCTCATCGCCTTCGTCGACGCGACGCCGACCATCGCGCATCCAGGCCCCTACATACTCGCCGCCGCCCGGAACGAGCTTCGAAAAAAAGCGCGCAAGCCGCGCCGCGAACAGTTACCGTTGGCGCCCCCAGCGCCGCTCGAGCAGCGCCGCGCGCTCGCGGCCGTCGAGGATTCGGCGACGCCGCCCGCCGACGCATCATGGCTCACGGACGAGGAGCGCCGCATGGCCGCCGTGCGCGCCGCCAAGGCCGCCGCCTTCCCGCAATTCGCCCGGCAAGGAGCGTCATAGAATGGCCCGCCAGAAATGCGCCGTCCCGGTCTGCCCCGAAACCGCGCGACGCTATATCGCCGCGACCGGCGAACGGTACTGCCTCCCGTGCGCGGCGTCCGTCGAGCAGGCCGCGTACATGGGTTCGCTTCCGCCGAAGGCTGCCGAGCACGTGCTCTACCGGCATACGTTCGCGACGCAGGCGCCGCCCGGCGTGACCATCCCCGAACCGCTCGCTTCGATCGCGCCGCGCACGGGTTGGCGGTCGCGCCGATGAACGCCGAGCTCGAGTTTCGGGGAGGGGGGCGCCGGCCGCCGGCGTCGGCCGGCCGATTGCCGGTGCGTTATGCGCTCACGGATCTAGGCGAGGAAGTCGTGCGCGCCCAAGACTACCGGCTGCACAGGCGCTGCCGGTGCGGCCGCGCCCTACTCCCGAGCGCCCCCCGGTTTTGCTCGGCTGCCTGCTTTGTCCAGACGTTCCCATGAAAACCGACGCCGAGCACGACGCTATCCCGCAAGCAGAAGCGGCGCATTTGGCGCAGGACGCGCCGAACGAGGTTCCGCCGACCCAAGTGCCACGCGATCGGCGAGAAGCGCGTCTGAGGGCCTTATTCGCGCTCCTGTTCCACGAATCGGGGCTCGAGCCGCCGGAAACGACGATCAGCGCCCTTGCGGCCGCCGCGGTACGCAACGGCTACGACGTTTTCGTAGGCCGGCCGTGAGCGGACTAGGGTTTGACCCGCAGATCTTCGGGGCCGCCGCGGCGATCATGGTCGTGTGTACCGTTGTGCCGCGCATCGCGGCGCTGCTCGAGCGCATTGCGCTCGCGTTGGAAAAGGAGTGAGATGATGAGCGAAGCGCGTTACCCCGGCGAACCGGGAAGCCTCGCCGATCGGCAGCGCCGGCAATGGGCCGCACAGGACGCCGACGAGATGCTCGCCGCCGCGCGCGCACGTGCTCTAGCGACCGCGACGGCGAGCAGCGCGTCGATGGAGGTCACCTTCCGCGTTCCGGCGCCGCTTGATTCGACCGCGCGCGCCGAGCTCGTTCTCGCGATCGGTCTAACCGCGGCCGCGCTTTGGTCCGTCGACCCGGCCGACATTCGCGTCGAGCTCCGTATCGACGAACCAACGAAAGGGGCGGTCAATGGGACGTGACGCGATAACGGTCGATGAGGACGCCTGTAGCGCGACTTGCAATTACTGTCCGTGGTTCTGCACCGATTCGGACCCTGCAGCCGCGGCGAAGCAAGCCGCCTCACACATTCGACTTTCGCATGCCGACAAAGTGCCTGAATTGCTCGCGCAGATCTCTCGGGAATGGGGCGGTTAATGGGACGTGACGTCGAGGCCGAAAACGACCGCGGAACGCGCGTTCGCGCCATGATCGCTGCCATTGAAACGCTTAAAGACATGCTCGAATCGACCGCGATTAGCGATATGGATCCGGACGAATACCTCGCGTTCCTGCGGCGCGAAAAGGAGCGGTTTGACGGACGACGAGCGCGCCGAGATGCGCGATAAGGTCCTCGCCGATGTGTTGGCGATCGAAGGATTGACGCCCGACCACTTACTCCAATTCCGCCGGGTCGCCGATGCGCTTGCGGACGGAATGATTTTGCTCGGACCAGGACCGCTTTTTCTGCGCATCGCGCAAGGTTACGGGCTAACAGAAAAGCAGGCTCGTTCGATGTTCACCGCGTTCGTCGCCGAATTGAAAGTCCACGGAACGTGAAAGGGGACGGTTAACGGGACGTGAGCCATCGCTACACGGTCCGGATAAATAAGACAATCCTAGTCACGACGACTGACGACGTTGACGAGGCGCTCGAGGCGCTCGAGGAAATTGACATGCGGCGATTCTCGCTCTGCGAAGTGTTCGACCACAAGAAAGGCGCGACGATTTACTTGCGAACCTGGGAGGCGCGAACCGACGAGCGCCGGCCGCATTACGAAACGGACGAGGCGTCCCAATGAAGCGTAAGGTTCCGTGCCCGCATTGCGGATACATGGTCGATTCGCAAATGGGAGTCGCGATGAAGGGGACTCCGCACCGGAAGGCCGGCCCCGGCGACGTCAGTATTTGCATAGAGTGCGCGGGCCTCGCGATTTTCACCGAAACTATGGGCCAACGTAAGATGACCTACCTCGAAGAATTGGGACTCGACGCCGAAACGAAAAATCTCGTCGCGATCGCGCGCTCGCAGATCCGCGCGTTGCCGTCCCGATGAAAGGGGAGAGCTTTCTTGAGCAGGGTCCCGCTTCGGATATTGACCCCGGATGAGTACCTCAAGCGCGCCGTCGTGATCGTCACAACGGACGAATATCCGGGGGGCTTCGCATTGGTGCTGACCGGCGCGCTTCTCATGGCGATGGCCGACGCGATTCGCGACGCCGATCGCCGGAATGGGGCGGTTAACGGGACGTGACGGGGACGAAATGCGGAACCTGCCGGCGCCGCTTCCGGCCGACGAGATCCGACGCGCTAACGTGTTCGCCGAAGTGTCGACAAAAGGGCTATCGGCGGCGCCTATCCGTAACGCAAACCGTTACGGGTAACGTGCATTTTTCAAGCCAAACCGACCTATGGGAAACGCCTGCGGATCTGTTCGCGGCGCTCGACGCCGAGTTTGGTTTCACGCTCGACGTTTGCGCGATCGCGGAGAACGCGAAGTGTCGCGCGTTCTATTCGCCGGCCGACGACGGCCTCGCGCATGATTGGATTGGCGCATGTTGGATGAATCCGCCATACGGCCGTGAGATCGGCCGCTGGGTAGCGAAAGCGTATGAAAGCGCGCAGGCCGGCGCGACCGTCGTCGCGCTCGTCCCCGCGCGCACCGATACGGCATGGTGGCACGACTATGTGACGCAGGCCGAGGCCGTCCGTTACTTCCGCGGCCGCATCCGGTTCGGCGAGGCCGCGCACGGTGCGCCATTTCCTAGCGCCGTCGTCGTATTCCGGCCGTCCCAATGACCCCCGGATGAGATGGTTTCAGAGCGCAATTTTCTCGTCCATCGTTCTGGGCGCTTGCGGCGGGATTCTCATCATGCAGGGCGCGGGCTCGCCGGAGGGGTGGTATCACTATTTCATGCCGGCGATCGGCGGCGCGCTGATCGCGATCGCAGGCGCCACCGCGGGCCGCACGTCCCGATGACCCTCCCCTCATGTTAGTCGGGGGTCTATGTAAATCGCGCGGTTGCCCTGCTAAATTTGCATTGTGGGGTGCGTGAAAAAGGAGCGTCCAAGTTGGCAGGGCGAGCGGCAAATTTTCCTGCTAAAAAAAGTCTCACCTAATCGCGGAGTCTCACAAGCCCTGCGCTCTTGGAATTAAGGCAAACGAAAGGGTCCCCTTAATATGCAAGTAGGTCGAGCCCGCCCGGTAATGGTTCCGGCCGCGCAAAAGGCCCGAACGAAAGTCCTCGGCTATTGTCGCGTGTCGACCGACGATCAAACGACCGCGCTGCAATCCGACGCGATGGCGCGAGCCGGCGTCGACGTCGTGCTGCTCGAGGAGGCTTCGGGCGCGGATCCGAGCCGGCCGGTGCTCGCGCAGGCGCTCGCCGCGCTCGAGCCCGGGGATACGCTGGTCATTTGGCGGCTCGACCGGCTCGGCCGATCGCTCGCTCATCTCATTTCCGTCGCGTCGACGCTTCGCGATCGCGGCGTGTTCCTGCGATCGCTCACCGAGGGTTTCGACACGGCGACGGCTTCGGGCCGGCTGCTCTATCATGTGCTCGGCGCCGTCGCCGAATTCGAACGCGAGACAATCACCGAGCGGACCGTCGCCGGAATGAAATCCGCCAAGCGCCGCGGCGTTCACGTTGGCCGGCCGCGCGCGCTGACCGGCGCCCGGCTGGCCGAAGCGCGCCGGATGCTCGAGGAGGGTCACACAAAGGCGAATGTCGGCCGCATCCTGCGCGTTTCGCCGACGACCATTCGCCGTGCTATCGTCTAGCGCGTTGCCGGCGCTTCGCCGCGGTCGACCGATGACGCGGCCCGCAATAATCCGGCCATGTTCCGCGCTGAATTGCGGCGACGAGCGTCGCGAGGGTGACCGGCTCGGCACAATGCGCACAGGTGAGCTGCTCGGCGAAGAATTGCACGACCGGCGAGCTCGGCGAAATCATCGGATCGGGGTGCCACGGCCGCCAAGCCTCGCCGAAACCCCGCGTCTCCGGTCGACGATCGCGCAGCCGATAGCGTTGGCCGCCTTCGCTCGGTGTGCTCATTGTCCTAAGTATAGCTGAGGACCGAAACACGCGAGGTCCGTAGGTCCTGGTCCTTAGCTTACCGTTGGTGTTGCCGGTCGCATTGGTGCGTCGGTCGAGCGTCGACCGCCGACCTGGGTTGTGCCGCCGGCTCGCCGATCGGCGAGGAGCCGCTTCATTGCCGTCGTTTCGCGCTCGAGCTCGGCGATGAGTTTGAGCATCTGCTCGTCGCTCGCGTGGAGGTCGACGATCGCGCGGCTGTTCTTCTTCTGCCCGCGGCGTGCTCGGATCGCGAAGTAGAGCGCGACGAGCTGCGACGCGAACAGCACCGCGGCCGACCCGGCCCCGAAGTAGAGATCGAGGGTCGACAGCACGTTAGATCCGGACGTACCCCGTCACGAACAAAACGACCAACACGATGAGCAGAAGGCCGCCCAGGCCGAGGCCGCCGGTGCGGTAGGCGCCGCCATTGTAGAAATTTCCGCCGACGCCGAACACGACGACGAGCACCAGGAGGACGACGAGCAGCGTCATGCGGTTCCGCCTTTTTAGCCGGGGGTCGCGAACAGTTTCGCCTCGGCCGCGCGTCGCGCGACGAGGCCGGGGAGCGCGGCGCCGCCGGCATAGATCCAGCGCCCGAACTGCGCGGCCGCGCCGGCGAAGTCGTGCGCGTTTATGCACCGCTGCAACGTCGAGCCGGCCAGGGAGCCGGTATTGTACTCGAACGAAACGAGCGCCGAAAACTCGTTCGGAGTGAGGTCGACTTCGGTCGCCGCGACGACGGCGAGCTCGGCGCCGTGAACGTCGTTGACCAGGAACGCCGACGCCTGTTCGATTGTGCATGTCTCGCCGGGGTGCACGTTGGCCGTGTCTCCATAGCCGATCGTCCAGGGATCGCCGCCCGTGCCGGGATCCGGATAGGCGCGCAGCCGCAGCCCTTCGGCGTTGCGGATTAGGTCGAGCCCTGCGTCGTTACAATGCGGCATTAGACGGCTTTGGAAATGGTGAGCACCGCGCCGGATTCGCCGACGGTTACTTTGCCGAGCCCTTCGGCGGTGAGGTCGAGCGTGATCGATTCGGCCGGGACCGCGATCGTCACGGGCTTCCCGGCTTCGAACGCTGCGCCTTGGCCGAGCGCCGACACGATGACAGGCACGAGTTTTTCCACGGATGACAGAAGCGGCATGGTCTGCTTTCGCGCCGCGCGGCCGCGCGCGACGATGTGAGCGAAGGTGGTGAGCAGCGCGACGAACGCGACGACATGATCCCAGACATACGATACGACGTGAATCACGCGGCGCGCTGGCCCGGCGGGGTTATGTTTCGGCCAAGCATCATTTCAGAATTGCGCGTAAGTGACATTGAGAAACAGGCCGATGCTAACGGTCGCCGGCGTCCCGACAGATCCGACGAGGAATCCGAGATACTGCGCCTGATAAGCGCCCGCGTAGAAATAGGGGGGAACGACGAGCAAGGGGAGCGGGCCGCCGCTTTGCGCGATGTTCACCGAGCCGTAATCAGATCCGACGATAACCGGGGCCAGACATCCCCAGAGCTCTTGCGTTCCGCCGATGGATCCCGCGGCGCACAAACTAATCTGCGCGACGGCCGTCGCGGTATTATTCTGCGCCGAAACGCTAATGGAATACACGTAAATTGACGCGCCGAGCACCCCGGGAACGAGGCTAACAGGTGAGCCGGTCGTGATCGGAACGACGGCGCCGTACGCCATCGCAGATTGCATTTGCGTCGCGGCCGGAAAAACGCCGGCGCCGCCGACGACGCCGGGAAGAATCGACGACGCCGCGGACAGCACCGTATCGACGAGATTGACCGTCACGTTTCCAGTCGTCGGATACGTCCGCAGTTTGACCGTCACGACGCCGGCGCCGGGAATGGGATACGTCGCGACAACCGAGGGGGGGACCGAAAAACTCGGCAGACCGAGCGCGCCCTGCTGGCCAACGTACACATCGACGAACGTGCCGCTGGTGTTGTAGACGACGATTGATCCGAAGTCGTCGCCGCCGCCCGGCGAATTGTAGGTTGTGACCTGGGGGCCGGCCGATCCCGAAATCGGGCCGCCGGCGTTGAGGATCACCGCGCTAGTCTAACGTGCGGCCCGAAAACGTGAGGGGCAGATTACTCGACAGCACGACGATACCGTGATTGAACAACAGGCCGGCGGAAGGGAGCGGCGCGAATCCGCCGGCCGGAATCGTTACTTGAATTTTCGGGAGCGGGTCGCCGTCGAGCTCGCCGAGCGCGACGACCGCCGGCGTTGTCGTCGACGGGTTGTGGATGCAATCCAACAGGCAGCGCGCCGGCTGAATGGTCGCGGCGCCGCCGGTGCCGGCGCCCAGGCCCATGCCGGCCGCCGCGCCGCCCGTCGCCGTCGCCGCGCCGCCGCGGCGTTCCCAGTAGCGCGGCGTCAATTTCTCCCGAACGCGCATGAGGAAACTGTCGAGCCGCATGAGTTTCGCGAGCTCGGCCGCGATCGCGGCCGCATCGGCGGCCGTCGGGCCGGGGATCCCTTCGGGAACGAGCCACGGGTCGATTTTCCCGCGGTGAATCGACGGTGTGAGCGGCGACGTCCAACGGTTCGACGGCGGTGCACCGATCGGCGCATGGGGGGGCGGATTGTGGTCGTCGATGCGCTGCATCTCGAGGCTATCCGGATTCGAGGATTTGTTTCCGTCGCCGGTGACGGTCGGGCCGGTCGGTTGCGCGAACGCGCCGCCGGCGGTCGTGACCTGCGGCGTCGAGCGAAAGAATTGCGACAGATCCGGCACCTGGGTTTCTCCTATGCGGCCGCGGCCGCGGGCGCTAGCGACACGTTGACGTTGGAGCCGCCGCCGCCGGCGAGCAGCGCCCACGCGATAAGCGCGAGCACGACGCCCGCGACGATGATGGTCGCGGGGTGCGCGGCCCAAAAGGTCGACCACGACGTTTGCAAGGTCGCGAGCGCGGCGTTCGCGCCGAACATATCGCCGGGAATAAGCGGCGCCGCGCTCGTCGTCCCGACGGAGGTTCCGGAAACGCCGGCGGTGCCGTTCGCATTTCCGCCGACGCCGGGGCCGACGAGCAGGTGAGTAATGCCCGCTTGAATGGGATTCTGCGAATAATTCGGCGGGGTCGGCTGCGCGGCGACCGCGGTCGCGACTTCCGTCGACGACGGATCCGGCGCTAGGCCGAGGAATTGCTCAAACGTCGGCGCGGCGCCGTTCACCGATTTGGTCGACGACCACGCGCCGAATCCCGACGACTTGTAAACCGCGACCGCATCGGCCGCGTTTTGCGCCGGCGAGAAAATCGTCGCGTTCTCGGCTTGCGTCAAATAGCCGGGGTGCGCGTTCGGTGCGACGTTGATTTGCCACAGGCCGAACGATTGATCGCCGGAGGCCTGCGTCGCGTTATAGTCAAGCGCCTGTCCGCCGGATTCGGCCTTCGCGATCGCGGCCGCTTCCGGCGCCGCCGATGTCGGGCCGCCGGCTGCAATCCATAGGCTCTCGAGCTGCGCGAGACTCTCCGTGACCGAGCCCGAAAACGTGCCGGATCCGCTCGCAACGCCGTAGGACGTTTGCAGCGCCCAAGGGTCTTGCGCCATTATGAGCCGGGGAGGTTCCCCTTGACCCAGTGCGAGTAAACGAACCACGCCGCGACGATGAACGCGACGAGCCACAGCCACGCGATCGGGGATGAAGGCATTATCAGACCGCCTTTTCGAGCTCTTTGAGATTGCGAACTTTTTTGAACACGACGAAGTAAATGATCGCCGCAATGAGGCTGCCGACGACGCCGATGATGAGCAGATCCGTCGTCGACGGCGAGCTCGCGCTCGTCGACGTCGAGCCCGTCGACGCATCCGGCAGAATGGTCGAGGGGGGAAGCGAGGTCCCCGCGCTTTGGCCGTATTGCGATCCGCCGCTTGCGCCGGATAGCGCGGAGATGAGCGCGGCGAGGTTCGGGTCCTCCGTGCTCGAGAGGCCGGTTCCGGTCGTCGTCGTGGTGGTCGGCGTGGTGGGGGTCGTCGGCGTCGTCGGCGTCGTTGCGGCCGCCGGCGGAATGAGGGTCGCCGAGCCTGGCCCCAGGCCGATTGCGACGGGCGCGGTTCCTGCAAGCAAGCCGGTGAGCGCCTTATTAGCCGGCGAGCCGGGGGTGGTCGCAGCCGACGGGCTCCCCGGCGTGCCGGTTGGAGCGTCGGCGACGCCGGGGACCGATTGCTTTTGGATCGGCGCGGTTCGAACCGCCGGAGTCGACAGGAGCGGGGCCTTCACCGGCGTTACGGTCTTCGGCGCGGCCTGCGCGACGCGGCCGGGATAGTCGGTTTCCCACAGGGAGATAGCCTGCGGAAGCGTCGACGCGCTTACCGCGGTGCCCGCGACACCTGAGCTCCCATTGAACGTGTAAATGCCCGAGCCGTACGTGAACGACGGGTCGAGCCCGGGCTCGCCTTTCATCGTGTAGGTGGTGAGGCCAGAGGGTCCTTTGCCGAGCGCGACGGCGCCGGTCGGAATGGGGCTGCCGGCGGCCGCGGTTGCCACCTTAGAGCCAACTCAGAATCGAGCCGAGGCCGCCCGCGATCGAACTAATGATGCCACCGGTGGAATTGCCGGGGTTCGCGTTCTTGGCCACGACGCCGGCGGCCGCGCCTTGGGAATTAGCGACGCCGATATTTGAGGCCGCCTGGGACTTTGCGACCGCGATCGCGGCCGCGTCCGCGGCGCTCGCAACGCCGACGTTGCTCGCCGCTTGGGATTGCGCGACCGACGTCGCCGTTGAACCTTGGATGCCCGCTACCGTATCGTCGGTGGCCGCCTGGAAGCCCGCAATCGTGTTCGCCGATTGCGTGGTGAGCGCCGAGATTTGCACCTGTGCGTTATCGGTCGCCGCGTTTATGTCTTGGGCCGACGTCGCATTTATTTGCGCGGATTGCACCCCGGCCTGCGTCGTCGCGAGGGCCGAACTGAGCGCGTCGGTTTGGCTCAAATAGTCGCCGAAGGCGGTGGTCGCGTTGTTCGATTGCGTCGCGGCGAGCGAATCCTGTGCGGCGTCCGCGGAGGCTTGCGACGATAGCGCCGCGGTGGTCACGGCGTCGCTCGGGCCGATCACCTGGAATCCCGAGCCGCCCGATTGCGATTGCGACATGTAAACGACGATGCCGACGACGATGATGCCGACGACGAGGCCGATGACAATTTCCGACTCCTGGGTTTTCTCGGCCATGATTTATCCCGCGTATCCGCCGACGGCCGGCTTCGCGAGCATGGCCGTGAGCGCGTCGCTTTGCGAGATGAGCGTCGACGTATAGCCGGGGCCATACCATTGAGCGGCCGGGTTGATTCGCGCCGCCGCGGCGCCGGCAATGATCGGCCGCATCGGATAGTTTGCGCGCGGTGAGCAACGGTCGTAGCGCCCGGTGTGAAAGCGAGTCGCGTCGGAGAGGTCGACGAACGTCCCCGAGGTCGGAACGCCGGTGTTCACCCCGCACAGGCCGATGGTGCCGACAATCCCGTAGCGCGAATCCTGATTGTATCGCATGACTTGGTTTTGCCAGAGCGCGGTATCCGGCGCGACGTGCAACAGATACGGGTTCGGGATGCCGGTCGCGCCGATATAGCCGGCGCGATTGCTCCCCAGGTAGGGATAGGCCGTGTTCGGCAGATCCGCGTAGTTCGGCGCGTTCAGGCCCCGCATTTGGCCTCGCTTGACGAGCGGCCCGACACGGCGAGCAACGATGCCATGCCGTTCCGATAGCCGAGCGCATAGATCGCGCCCAACACGATGATGAGCCCGTAAATTGCATACGGTCCGTAGAGCAGCGCGAAGTCGCGCCAAGAAATTCTCATCCGGCTTTTTCTAGCGTCGTCAGCGTCGAATTGAGGCCGCTCATAACCGTGTTGAAACCCTGCGCGTCCTTGAGCAAGAGCCCCAGAATCAAGACGGTTCCGATGATCCCGATTATTTTCATCGCGTCGATATTCACGTTAGTATTCCCCCGAGGCGACTTTGAGCACGACGACGAGCGCACAGATCCCGAGCAGCCAAACCGCGATCATGTGGGTTTTCTGAAAGGCGCCCAAGCCGATGATGAGCACGGCAAAGAGCGCGAAGCTTTCGAGCTCCTCGACGACGGACGTCGAGCCGGTCGCCGGCGTGTTCGCAATCGTGTTCGGCATTTACGCGACCCCGGCAACCGGCACGGCGGCCGCGGCGGCCGCCGAATCATTGCTCGAGCCCCACGGCGAGCTCGCGTCGGACGTCGCGCTGCCCGATGGGTCATCCCAGGAGCCGAACGACGCCGTTCCGCCAACCGATCCGCCGCCGATGCCGAGCGGGTCGAGCACGTTGAGCAGCCAATTCGTCACGCCGCTGTTCTGCAAGGCGCCGGGGCCATAGCCGGTCGTCGCCGGAACGCTCGACGTGTTATAGAGCACCGTCGGCGTTACTTGAACGCCGCCGCTTTGCGCGCCCGCCAGGGTAAGCCCCGCGATCGCGCTTGCCGGCGGGGTGGTGATCGCCGGCGAGGTGTTCACGAATTGCGGAACGGCGACGCTCCCAATCGTCGCAGCCGGCGTCGCGGCCGCGACGACGGGGCCGGTCGTGTTCGAGCCTTGCATGTAGGCGGAGGGGCTCGTCGCGGCGGCTGCCGGCGTCGGTGGCGTTGCAACGGTCGTCCCCGTCGCCGCGGCCCACAGTTGGGCCGCGTTCCCCGAGGCCCACAACCACAACAGAAACAGCGCGCCGAGCCCGACGAGCACCCCGAAAATGCTCTTCGAATCGGAGCCATTCATCGCTAGGTGACGGTTTGCGCCGGCGTCGACGTCGCCGGCGGGACGTACGCGGGCTCTACCACCGTCGCCGCCGGCGCGACGTACCCGGGGGGCTCCACGGGAACGTACGTCGTCGACGTCGCCGGATCATACTTTGCGTCGTCGGTCCCCGATGCGTTGACGCGCGCGAAAAGATGCTTGACGAGCGCGAACAAATGGTGCACCGCCGGATGCGGGGCGCTCGTTCCGACGGCCGTCTGATAGTCGGCGACTTTCGCCGATAGCTCGGCGTCGGTCAGCGCGCCGCCGGTGAAGGTCGCCTCGTTCTCTTTGGCCTTGTGTTCGGCGACGATGCGAGCCGCCTCCGCGTCGGACGCCGCGCGCAAATTCGCTAATTGTTCGTCGAGCTCTGACATTACTTAGGTACCCCCGACAATGAGATCCGACAGGCCCGGCACGGTATAGCGCGCCGCGAAATAGCGTATGACGATAAGGAAGATTACCGCCATGAGGCCGACTTTGAAAATGTTCGTTCCGTCGACCCGGATTTTCTGAAATGCCTCTTTGCCGCCGCGGTGTTCTTCGATAAGCTTCCAGGCGACGAGGAACAGAACGAGCCCAAAGAGCCACGCGATCGGCTGCGCGAGAACCGAGCCCTGCAAACCTTGCAAGACGTTCGTGACCGGCACCGCGCCGGAGCCGCCGACAACCGCGCCGCCGGCGCCCAGGTTCGTGCCGGTCGAGCCGCCGGGGCCGAGCGGCGCGGCCGACGTCGAGGGAAACATAAGATTCGCGCTCGGACCGTAGACGTCGGTTATCGACGCCGCAATTCTGGCCATCGTTCTACCCGCCGAGCGCGACGACTTCGCGATAGAAAACCGCGATGAACGAGTTTGCTCCCGGTGTGCCCAAATAGTTTACCCAGAAGTCGAGTTGCGACGATGCGTTTGAGTTGATGAAATCGCGCATTCGCGTGACGTTCACGGCCGTTCCGCCGCCGGTGTCGTCGAAGAAATCCTCATGCACGATACCGGGCCGCAGTAGCTTCCCGAGATGCTCGGCGTTGTCGTAGCGCAGCCGATAGCCGGTGCGATTATCGACTTCGTTCGCGAGGTTCGCGAGGAACTGAATATAGCCGAGATTGCCCGGCTGCACGGTGTTCGTCGGCGCCGTCGAATCGACCGCGCCGGCATTCATCGGCCGGATGAGCGCATCGGTAAGAACGGGTCCTTGGTCGTAACGTAAGTCATTGTTGCCATTGACAAGCGCCGACGTTTGATTTGAGCGCAGGCGAACGATATTGGTGAAATTGGGCGGCTGAACGGGGCCATTGACCGACACCGCTTCATAGTAAATTTCTTCGACAATCATTGTTCCAGTGAACGCCGAAAACGCGCCCGTTCCCGCGCCGATTAGATCCGTGATTGCAGCCATTTGCAGGGTCAGGTAAAATTGCGAGTTTGAGATTTGCCGCATGAGCAAACCCATATCGAACTGGTCCCCGTCATTGAACGAAACCGGGATGCGGTAGCGCATCGAAATAGGATACGTGCCCGCGGTCAGCGCCGAAAACGTCTGGAACGACGGGTCGAAAACGACCGGGCCGCCTTGCGCCGTCGTGCCGGGCGCCGCCGACGGTTGGCCGGCTAATCCTTGCGCCCCGTAAAATAGGCGGTACTGGAAATCGTATACATCGCGCGCGTTTGTCGTCCAAACTTGCTCGCCTTGCGGCGTCTGAAGATTGATAAACGGCAGCATGTTCGAGTAGAGCGCCTGCGGATCGGTCGGCGCGAGCGTCGTCGAAATCGTCATCGAGAGTTGCAGCCATATTTGGAGCTCGGCGAGGTACCCGACGTTGTTCAGAGGCAGCATGACGCGCTGGCCGGAGGCCCAGGGAATCGAGTAGACATTGCTTTTGCGGTGACGACATGCGCCTGCGCGGAACGGAATAGCCTGTGCTGCCATTTTTAGACTTCCCGCGGCCGCGCCGCCCACACCCTATGAGGCGGTGGTCATTCCTGCCGGTGCTGCCGCCACCGTTCGCCGCGGCGCTTCTTTACCTAAGATATACGGACCATCTAATCCGTCATTTGTGCCATGCACGAAACTAAAGCGGCGCGCGCGCAACTGCTCCCAATCAACGGCCGGGTCGTCGCCGATCACGTCGTCGATGCGCTCCCGGTCGCTCGCGTTGCGGAGGTAGAATACGTATTGATGCTCGGATTCGGTGAGCGAAATAAGCGGCACGCGCGCCGGCCGCTGAATTGACGACCACAGGCCGACGCCGCGGGCGCGGCCGCAGGTGATTGCGTCCTGGTAGTTAGGCAATTTGTTAAAAGCCTGTGAATTACGCGCAACGAGCACCAGGTCGTCGATATAGCACAGGGTTCGGCCGCGCGCGTAGACCAGGCCGAAAACTTCGTCGATCGCGTCAATGTTCGACGCGCGTAAATGGGCCGCCGGCGGCTGGTATAGGATGGCGCCCCCGGCGTCGCGCATCTCGTTGAGCGCGCGCTCGAGCGCCGGGAGGGTATCCGCATACTGCACAGCCGGGTTTTTCCGCCATCCGCCCCACGTCGCATTATCGTGTTTGGCGTCGACAATTACTACTTGCTCATATTTGCTGAGCAGCCGCCGCGCGAGGTGCGTTTTCCCCGAGCCGGTCGGGCCGACGAACACGACGCGATCGGCCGGCTTCGGCCAGATCACAACACAGGCAGGCCGTCCGCGACGCGCCCGCTCGCGTCGACGCTCCACATCTCTGCGGCGAGATTCAAGTCTTTCGGAAAACCCGACGGCGGAGCGTGGCCGTTGCTCGGCGCGGGCGCCGGCGGGACCGTTTGCGCGCCGGCCGCATAGGTTGTCGGCGGGGGAGGCGGCTGCTGCGCCTGTGCGCGCGCGGCCGCGGCCGCCTGCCGAAGCATCTCGGCGTGATAGACGCGATCCGCGACAACGCGCGGACCAACGAGCCACACGACCGAGGTAATGAGCGCGATTGGCGCCGTCGACGCGAGCACCTTTTCGGCCAGCGCCGGGTATTGTTTGAGAATATCGTTGAGCGGGCGGCTGATTTGGAGCGCGTCGACGGGTTCGATTTGCCATCCGGGATACGATCGAACGGCCGCGATCGCGCCGAACGCGCCGACAATGAGCGCGTTGAGTTTGCCGACGTCGCCGGCGTCCTCTAGATCCAGTGGTGCCACGCCGGCTTGACCGGCGGTGGTTTTTCCTCGTGCTGCTCGGGGCCGGCGTCGGACGAATCGGGGACTTCCAACTCCGCTATCTCCGGTTCCGGTTCCGGGTCCGTCGTCGCCGCTATCGACGCCGACAGCGCCAATTCCGTCGTCGCCTTCATCTCCGCGCGGAGCTGTTCGTTCTCCGCTTCCAGTTTTGTGACGCGCGCGAGAAGGTCGCCCATGAAGGCGTCGCCACTCGGCGCGGTCGGATTCACGACTACCACCGGAGCTGAGGGGCTGGAAGCTTCCGTCGTCGGCGGTCCAGAATCCGGCGGGAGCTCGACGTCGACGCTTAGATTTGGCACGTTTTTTCTCCATTTCTAACCCCGCAAAACGATGTGGCCGGCTAAATAGGTCGAGGCGTCCTTGTACTCGGTGCGGCCGGTGCGCGCGTCGGTGTACGGCATAGGCCGACAAGGCGCGAGCCGCATGGTGATCCGCGTTTCAGGACAGGTATACTGCTCGACGCCGCCGGGGTCGAGCGTTATGATCACCCGCTTCGCGTACGTGCAACAGGTGCATTTATAGCGCACATCGTTTTCGCGAAAATTCGGCTGCGAAATGAGCTGCGGCCCGGCGGCCGGCTTGGCGAATTTCCGGAAAAAATTGAGCGGACTAGGAATGGGCATAACTTACGCCCGCTTTTCGGTCGACTTCCTCGAGCAATCGCGACGCCTCGCGCTGCGTTTCGCGATCGCATTTGCCAATCATAAACGCGATCACGAGGTTGATTCGAATAAGCTTGTATTCGAGCAACGTGACGCGCTGCTCGAGGTCCTGCGAAGCCACTAGCCGAGCCCGCCTTTGGTGTAGAACTGGCCGACCGGCGAAATGAACCCGCCGACCGACACGGCGGCCGGCGCGAGTCCGCTTCCGATCGGGCCGCCCTGCGATTGGATCGCGACGCTTGCGCCGCCGTCGCCGCCGACGAGGGCGGGTCCGCCGGCCGTGAGACCGGCGGACCCCGTGCCGGCGTTCGTGGTGGCAAACGCCGGCGACGAATTGCCGAAGCTGTTCGCCGCGACCGTGATCGCGAGCCCGTTCGCGCTCGCCGTGTAGAACGGGGAGAACGTCGCGAGCGCGTTCCAACCGGCTGCGATGCGCGCCGCCGTCGACGCGACACCGCCGGCCGTGACGTCGGCTGCGACCGCGGCGTAAACATAGGCGACGCCGTTGATTGTGACCGTAAAGGGGTCGCCGAGCACGACCGAGCCGGCGCCGAGCAGCGCCGTTTGTTGCGGTTGGCCGCTAGCCAACGGTTTCGACCCCGGTTTCGACGTATGAAATGCGGTTTTTCAGGAAATCGAGAATCGCAAGCGCGTTATCGTCGCTCATCTCGTCGACGACCGGCAGAATCATCGGCAAAAACGGGCGAATTACCATCGCGAAGGGCACCGCGCCCATGTCCGCCAGCGCTTGGCCGATGAGCGTTTTAAGGAGCGCGCGGAAGCGGACGGCGGTCGCCGATCGCGCCGTTATGAGCTCGCCGGTCACGGGCCGATCGGGGACGACCCGGAGCGCGGTTGTCGACATGGCCCGTTCAATGCGCGCGGGCTTTTGCAGCGCCCGCCAAGGGGAGCGTCGGTTTACGCCTTCTTAACTGCCGGTCGGCCGTCTTGCTTTCACGGTCGCGGAAGTGTAGAGGCGCTTTTACGCGCGTTTCGGAAACCCCGGAAAATCGCTTTTCGCCGGTGAGGTTTAGAGGTGCCGAAACTGCTCGTCGACCACATGGCAGACCCGAAATTGTCGTTCTCGGCGCGGGTCGCTTTGTTTCTCCTGAATCGCAGCCGCAAGGCCGACGGCTATTCGTATTTGACGAGCGCCGAGCTCGGCCAAATGCTCGGGGTTGGCCCGCAATTTGTGAGCGTGATCGCGCGCGAATTGACCGACGCACAACTCGTTCGGCGCGAGCCGGCGCCGCGGGGAACCGGCCGCCGGCGTTGGATGATTCTCGGCTTCGTCGCAGCGATGGCGAGTCAAAAAGCCGCTTAAAACCTAAAAAGCGCCCCCTCCCGGCTGGTAACTGAGGGGGGCGCTTTTTGCGACTAAGGAGGTCGCTTTATGAGCAATTCGAGCCCGAGGTCTCCCCGTCATCTCCGGACCTGCGCGCCATACGAACCCGAATGGGTGCCGTTCCCGAAGGGGTTCGTCCGAGATCCAGAAGTGACGCCGCTCCTAAAAGGCATGATGGCGGTGCTTTGCGACTTCATCGACGCGGCGACCGGCTATGGAGCGCCTACGTATCGCGCCCTTGCCGATGCGGTCGGACTCCAAAAATGGCGGATCCGCCAGATCATACGGGGCCTTGAATCCCTCGGTTACGTCGACGTCGCCGCGCGCCCCGGAAGCGGCCTGGAATACCGCCTAAAAGGGGGTCCCCTCAGACTCGTTTTTGAGGGTGGGGGGGTACAGCACGACCACACCCCCCCGGTACAGCACGACCACACCCCCCCGGTACAGCACGACCACACCCCCCGGTACAGCACGACCAC
>Ga0302326_10013768_pt1 | contig 17137 bp, 19 predicted proteins | sample Palsa_T0_3_FD_202264 | JGI IMG/M metagenome (GOLD analysis project Ga0302326, IMG submission 202264) | Peat permafrost microbial communities from Stordalen Mire near Abisko, Sweden - Palsa_T0_3 | ecosystem: Environmental > Terrestrial > Soil > Palsa > Peat permafrost | place: Sweden: Abisko...
CCAACACCCGCAACGGTACACCCTCATCGGTCAAAAGGTGTGGTTGTGGGCGCCGCGACGCGGCGGATGCCGTGAGACGGAACTTCTCAATCGAGAATCACTGCTGTTTTCTGTTGGCGTGCAACGTGTATCGTCGGGTGGTGGGCCTGATGTCGTGGCCAGCGTCACTATCGTCACACAGCGCCAAGCCTGCTGAGATCGATCCTGACCGGCAAAGGTTCGGTCCACACCTCACGATTTACGCACGCTAACAACGAGTTTGAACTCCTACTGGCTGGCTTGGGCGACGCGCAAAGCACGCACCGCTACTGCTCCCGCTTCAGAGCCGCCCCACCCCAGAGCGCCGTGTGGACTTCCGCATTCGGCAGCGCCAAGGCGGGTGTCCGCACTACGTCTGCATCGGCTGCAACTACTTGGTCCAACAACAAAAAACCCCGACCAAAGGCCGGGGAAATCTGTCCTCGATGTCTCGCGACATCACACGGTGTCCGAGGGGGGACTTGGCCATCTGCGACACGGGTCCTGAACTGGCGAATCGGTATCTGATCGTGGTCCGTGCTGGGGTTGACCCACTCGAATGTTGAGCGGCCGGATTACGGGTCGAGTTGGGCGGGTGCGACTCGGCAGCCGGCGGCTTGGGCTCCGGTGTGCAGGCGTCGGTCCCAAACGGCGACGATTAGGCCGGGCTCACCGACAGCCAACGCGCTGGCCAGATGAACAGCGTCGGCTCCGCGCAAGGCATGGGCTCGGGCGAGGTGGCCGGCGTGCTGTTCAACCGTCGCGGTGAGTTCGACTGGGAGGGTGGCAGCCCAGAAGTCCTCCCAGTCACGCTCGGCATCGGCGAGCTCGGATTCGGCTAGGTCGTGATTGCGGGCCGCTGCAGCGAGTGCGGCGCGGACTTCGGGGTAGGCCAGACGGCTGGACAATGCGGCGTCGCAGCCGTCCCAGAGCGCGGACGCCAGCGAACTCCCTGTCTCGGTGGTGAGAAGTTTGACGAAGGCGCTGGCGTCGAAGTAGACGAGCGGCACCGGTCAGCGCCGCTGGTCGCTGACGCGGTCAGACACCGGCCGCCGCGGTCGGGGTCCGGACCGTCCCGCAGCGACGGGCCGCTGCGCGGTGGCCTTGCCAATCACGCCTTCGGCCGTGAGACGCTCCAAGGTGCCTGCGCTGTCCAGCGCAGCGAGTCGCGCGACCGGAATCCCGCGGTCGGTGATGACGACCTCACCACCAGCCCGAGCTCTATCGAGCCAATCGCTGAGATGCGCGCGCAACTCGGTTACGGATACATCCACACGTGAACTGTACACTTACTGAACGATGATTTGTACATGTGGCTACTGAGTGCGGCACCGACGACCTGAGAGCGAGGATCATTCTGGAACGGATCGACGCGGCCGACGGCGAGGCAACAATCCGGCGTTTAATCACCTCCAAGATGATTGAGGGCGCCGACCGGAATTCCACAAAGCTCAAACCCCGCCACATGGCGTGGCGATGCCATTGCGGCGCACCGCTTTACGCGCCGCAATCCGGGCCTAATTGCCGAATCCGCGATCGGGGCCCAGGTGTCGATCCATGAGGACGAGCAACGTCGACCCACAGGACGCCGGGGCGGGTGAAGTGCCTGTCGGTTCCAGGTTTATGTCTGGGCCGCAGGAGCATTCGGCGCGGCGACAACAAGGAATGATTCCGTAGTGGTGGCTTCGTCGAATCCCGCGACCGCACCCCGCCACTGGTAGCGGCCCGGGGCAAGTGGCATGCCGCCACCTACGTTGACGCTCAACGGTTGTCGGATTGACGTTCCGTGAATTGTGCCAGGGGGACGGCCAGCCTCGAGCTGCATCTCGAAGCGGAGGGGTTGCGTGCCAACCGGGCCGCGAACGTCAACAGGCTGGCCGTCGTCGTCCAATAGCTCGCAGGTCAGTCGGTGGAGCTGATTGGTTTCGCTCCAATCAATGTCGAGGATGATTACCACGGCAAACGGCGGTAGCGGCGTTCCGATTGTCGTCCATCCCAGCCCAATCGCGTTGACCTTCCCCTTGTCGTCTGTTTGGGCGTAGTCGGCGAGGAACAGTGAAACTTTCACGCCGGCTGGGCAACGTCAGTCCGGGCGGCCGTACTCGTCGATGCCGTCACGTCGGGGACTGATGCCGGCCGCTGCGGAATCATCTCGACGCGGCCCCTCACGTTCATATCGGTAGCAGGAACGAGTGTCGCGCCGCTCAGCCAGAAATTCTGCCCAGGGGTATTCACGGCGACGGATGTGACCGTTTCCACGGGCGTAGCAGACTCCCACATCGCGTGAAATTCATCCGCCGTGGTGTCAGATTCGTCGTAGTCGCCTATTTCATTCGGCATCTGTGCAATTTTCCCCTCGTTACCCATCCTCGGCAATAGCAGTCTTCAGAGCCCATCTTCCCAGGTCAACGTCTACTGGATGGAGAATTATCAATAACGATCTACCCGCCGGTGTGCGACCCATCACAAGGAGGCGCCATCCGCCGTTGTTGGGGTCATTGTGCCAGCGGGCGTTGTGACGTTTGCTGTCGTAACAGACATCCCACACCTCGTCAGCGGTGACGCCGGGCTTTTTCGAGTTGATCTTCGCGTTGACCCACGACGTGATCTCCACGTCGTAGATCGGCACGGACACGCCCCAGTGTCGCACCGGGACGCGACCTATGGGTCACTGCGAGCCGCAAACATGCTCAGCGCCCGATCTCACCGATGGGGATGTGTGCCGTTGGCCGAGGAGTCGGGCCGATATGCAGACTCGGTGCTGATCCTCGCATTCACCGGGTTGCGGTGAGGTGAGGCGATCGCGCTGACCGTCGCTGATGTCGAGTTCCTGAGACGTCGTATCTCGTTGCACCGCAACGCTGTCCAGGTCGGGCAGGACTTCGAGGTTGGGCAGACGAAGGGCAAAGAGAGCCGGACGGTGCCGGTAGCGGCGTCGCTGCTGTCTCCGTTAGCGGTACGGTGCGAGGGTCGCTCGACGGGCGATCTATTGTTTCGAGCGCGGAGCGGCGGGTACCTGAAACGCCCGAGCTATGACTCAACGGGGTGGTTCAATCGGGCGGTCGAACGTGCGCAGGTGCAGAAGAGCACGCCGCACGATTTGCGGCACCCTTGCGCGAGTCTGGCTGTGAGTTCTGGCGCGAATGTCCTTGCGGTGTCACGGATGCTCGGCCACAAAGATCCGAGCATCACGTTGAGGATCTATGCGGATCTTTTCGACGGTGATCTTGATGCGGTGGCCGTCAATCTCGACGTGAGGATCGCAAGGAGTGTCCAAAGCGTGTGCAAAGCACCTGTCGACCGCCGGCGCAAGCGTCGGCAAACCGCGATCTAGCTGCGCTGATGTCTCAGCACGTGCGGTGTCCGAGGGGGGACTTGAACCCCCACGCCCATTAGTAGGGCACTAGCACCTCAAGCTAGCGCGTCTGCCATTCCGCCACTCGGACCGGGACCAATCAATTGGCAGCTAAGGCTATCGGACAGGCGTGCCGGCACTCAAACGGGGAAGCCGACCACGAGCGCCGCGCGGCCGCGGCGGCGTCAATGGTAGGAAAGGTGACTGTGACGGTGCCAGCCGAGACTGCGATCGACGATGTCGTAGACGTTGTCAGCAGGTTGATCCAATTCGACACCACCAACACCGGCGAACTCGAAACCACCAAAGGCGAGGCCGAATGTGCCCGCTGGGTCGCCGCTCAGCTGGAGGACGTCGGCTATCAGGTCGAATACCTGGAGTCCGGCGCGCCCGGACGGGGCAATGTGTTCGCCCGCCTCAAGGGCGCGGACAACTCGCGCGGCGTGCTGCTGATCCACGGGCATCTCGACGTGGTGCCCGCAGAGCCGGCCGAGTGGAGCGTGCATCCGTTCTCCGGCGCCGTCGAGGACGGCTACGTCTGGGGCCGCGGCGCTGTCGACATGAAGGACATGGTCGGCATGATGATCGTCTTAGCCCGCCATTTCCGCCGGACCGGCGTCGTGCCGCCGCGTGATCTGGTGTTTGCCTTCCTTGCCGACGAAGAGAACGGCGGCAAGTACGGGTCGCAGTGGCTGGTGGACAATCGGCCTGACCTGTTCGACGGCATCACCGAGGCGGTCGGCGAGGTCGGCGGGTTCTCGCTCACGGTGCCGCGCCGCGACGGTGGAGAGCGCCGGCTCTATCTCATCGAGACCGCGGAAAAAAGCATGCACTGGATGCGGTTGACGGCCCGCGGCCGACCGGGGCACGGCTCGATGGTCCATGAGCACAACGCGGTCACCACGCTCGCCGAGGCGGTCGCGCGGCTGGGCCGCCACCGTTTCCCGCTGGTGCCGACGGACAGCGTCGTGCAGTTCCTGACGGCCGTCGGCGAGGAGACTGGATACACCTTCGACACCGATTCGGCGGACCTGGACGGCGCCGTCGAGAAACTCGGACCGATTGCCCGCATCGTCAAGGCCACGCTGCGCGACACTGCCAATCCCACGATGCTCAAGGCCGGCTACAAGACCAACGTCGTGCCGGCGAGCGCCGAGGCCGTGGTGGACTGCCGAGTCCTCCCCGGTCGCCTGGCGGCGTTCGAGGCCGAGGTCGACGAGCTGATCGGGCCCGATGTCACGCGTGAATGGATCACCACCCTGCCGTCGTACGAGACGACGTTCGACGGTGACCTGGTCGACGCTATGAACGCGGCGCTGCTTTCCGTCGATCCGGACGCCCGGACGGTGCCGTTCATGTTGTCCGGCGGGACTGATGCAAAAGCCTTCGAACGCTTGGGTATTCGCTGCTTTGGCTTTGCCCCGTTGCGGCTGCCACCCGACCTCGATTTCGCGGCCTTGTTCCACGGCATCGATGAACGGGTACCCGTCGACGCACTGAGATTCGGCACCGAGGTGCTGGCACATTTCCTGACGCACTGCTAGCCGAAAACACGAGAGGGAACGATCATGACGACACCGCCCGACCCTTACGCCGCGCTACCCACGCTGCCGTCGTTTCATCTGGAGTCGGCGTCGATCACCGACGGGCAGTCGTTGGCGACGCCGCAAGTCAGCGGGATCATGGGCGCGGGCGGCGAGGACGTCAGCCCGCAACTGTCGTGGTCAGGGTTTCCCGACGAGACACGCAGCTTCGCGGTGACCGTCTATGACCCGGATGCCCCGACGGCGTCCGGTTTCTGGCATTGGGCGGTGGCCAATCTGCCCGCCTCGGTCACCGAGTTGCCCGCCGGCGCAGGTGACGGCAACACCCTGCCGGGTGACGCCCTGACGCTCGTCAACGATGCCGGGGCGCGGCGCTACATCGGAGCGGCGCCGCCAGCGGGCCACGGACCGCACCGCTACTACGTCGCCGTGCACGCGGTCGATGTCGAAACACTCGACCTGAGCGAAGATGCCAGCCCGGCCTTCCTGGGCTTCAATCTGTTCCAGCACGCGATCGCGCGAGCCGTGATTCACGGGGTTTACGAGCAGAAGTAGGCCGGCTTCGCCGGGCACCGCGGCCGTGCGCCCTCCTCAGGCCCGCTAGGTCGACTGCCCGGACTGTCCCGGGGTCGCGGACCCGACAGCATCGGCCAAAGAGGTGAACCCGCCTGCACGCAGCCGAGCGGCAAGGCCGTCGTGGATGTGTTTGGCCCACAAACCTCCGCCGTAAATGAAGCCGGTGTAGCCCTGCAGCAACGACGCTCCCGCGGTGATCCGGTCCCAGGCGTCGTCGACGGTCTCAATGCCGCCGACGCTGATCAGCGTGAGCCGGTCACCGACACGGCCGTAGAGCCTCCGCAGCACCTCGCCGGCCCGGCGAGCCAGCGGCGGTCCCGAGATGCCGCCGCTGCCCAGTCGATCGACCTCCGGCGTAGCCAGCCCGGCCCGGGACACCGTGGTGTTGGTGGCGACGATGCCGGCTAGACCGAGCTCGACCGCCAGGTCTGCGATGTCGTCGATATCGGTGTCGGCGAGGTCGGGCGCGATCTTCACCAGAACCGGTGCCGAGGTCTCGGCCAGAACGGCGGACAGGATGCCCCGCAGTGACTCGATGCTCTGCAGATCACGAAGGCCCGGCGTGTTCGGCGAGCTCACATTGACCACCAGGTATGCGGCGTTCCGTCCGATCAGCCGGGCGCTGGCCCGGTAATCGTCGGCGGCGTCCCCGGCCGCGGTTGTCTTGGTCTTGCCGATATTGACCCCGATCGGCACGTCGGGCCGGTGGCGGGACAGCCGGTACGCGAGCTCGGCGGCGCCATGGTTGTTGAAACCCATCCGATTGAGCAGAGCGCGGTCGGCTGGCAGCCGGAACAGCCGCGGACCGGGGTTGCCCGGCTGGGCGTGGGCGGTGACCGTACCGACCTCGGCGTAGCCGAACCCCAGTGCGCCCCAGGCTTTGAGACCGGTGCCGTCTTTGTCGAAGCCGGCGGCCAGGCCCACCGGTCCGGGGAAGTGCACCCCGAATACCGTGCTGGCCAGCACCGGGTCGGTCGGCGCCAGCCGAGCGATCAGCTGCCGTCGTACCGGCGCGGCGGCGGCGACGCCGCGCAGCGCGCCGAACACCAGCCCATGGACGCGTTCGGCGGGCACCAGGAACAGCAGCTGGCGCAGCGAGTCGTACATCGCGTTCTCTCCGTCAGCGATCCGGTTGATCGGGCCCGCCGCTGTCGAGACCTACTACGCGAGACTTCTTGCGGCGCAGCAACACCCGTCTACTCCCGTCGGTGTAGAGCCGGACCCGGGTCAACTCCCAGCCGCGGTACTCCGCTTCGATGGACAGTCGAATCGAGGCACTGAGCCTGGTCACCTCCGGCGGAAGACGCAACGGCGCCCACTCGTACTCGTCGGACAACTCGGTGTCCCAACCCGCCGGCATCCGGCCGTGCCGCGCCGCAGTCAACGTGGCCCCGTCGCCGCGTGTTCGATGATCTGAACGCCTCCGCCGTCGCCGGAAACCACATACAACGTGCCCGCCGCATCGTCGAAGGCCAGCGTGTCAGGTTGCCGCAAGGTTGGGTACCGCGCCTTTTCCAGTGGTATTCCGGTCGACAGATCGTAACCAATCACGATATTCGCCGAAGTCTGTGACACCCAAGCCAGCCCGCGGGATCCGATCACGCCGTACGGCGACTGCGCCACTGGGAAGGCCTGACGCAGAATCAACGGGTCGACCCCGAACGCCAACAGCTCACCCCCGCGGGTGTCGATCACCAGCAATCGGCCGGCCGGATCGGCGACCATCGTTGTCGCTCCCTGGCCGGCGCGCAACGATTGCCCGATTCTGCCGTCGGCGCCGACCGTGGTGACCGACGTCTGCCCGCGGTCCAACACCGCGACGATGTTTCCCTGTGCTGCAAGGGAATCGATGCGGGCATGTACATTTGTTCGTTTCCCGCTCGTCGCGCCGGGGGTCAGCGTGTACAGCGTGCCGTCGACGGTGCCCAGCACCAGCGCTCCGTCCAGGCGCCGGGTGATCGCCGTGAAATCGACGTTGTCGGCGTCGCTGACGCTGACCCGCTCGGCCCGTCCAGCTGCCAGATCGACCACGAAATATCCGCCGCGGGTGGGCAGATACGCCGTGCCGTTGTTGTCGCCGGCCAGCCCGGCGGCCGGCCCGGGCAAATCGACGACCCGCTGCGGTGTCTGCGCAGAACCCAGCACGATGAGGCTCGCCGATGCGGCGTCGGTTGATCCAGGAGCCAAAATCACCAGCTGTGCGGTGCGCCCGTCGACGATCGCCGCTTGCGAGCGGCGGTCCAACGGATGGACCACACCCGCCGGAGCCTGCGCGAGAGGCGGGGATTGCGCCGGACGGGCCGGCGGGATCGGAGCCGGTGCCTCGTCAAAGGTCTTAGCCGAACACCCGGCCGCGAGCAGGGCAAATAACAGACCAATGACCTGCAGGCGAGGAGCACAGCCCTGGTGTTTGCGTTGTACTGGCACGGGGTAAGTTTCAGGTGTTCAGGGGGCTCACTGCTACACGGGGGGTGGTCCAACTGACGTTCGATCCTAGGGAACATCGTCGATTTGCACTCGGGTATATTCCGCTTACCGTCGTCGGACGGCGAGGTAGGGTCGCACCGTGAGCGTTGCCGAAAACGGCCAATTCACCGATGGTCAGTTCGTTATCGAGGACATGTGGCTGCGCGTCTTCTCGGCCCGGATGATGGCCAGTGGTTTCGGGCAGGTCGGCGACGGCCGCGGCTTCGCTTTTGCGATCCGAGGGCAGTGGCTGCTGGTCGAGGTGTATCGCCCTCGGCTGCGGGGTCCGGTTCCCCAGCGTGAAGACGTCGTCGCTACGGTTCGGCGCAGGGTCTTCGACGTCAACATCACCGACGAGCGCAGCCTGGCCGCGGCCGTGCGCGACGCGGTAGCCGTCGCACAAGCCTCCGGCTAGCTGCAGCGGCAGCAGCACCCGGTACGGTCGTCGTCGTGACTGCGACGCCGGCGATGTCTTGGTGGCAGGTCGTCGTGCTGGCCGTCGTGCAAGGTCTCACCGAGTTCCTGCCGGTATCCTCGTCGGGCCACCTGGCGATCGTGTCGCGGGTCTTTTTCAGTGGAGACGCCGGTGCGTCGTTTACTGCGGTAACGCAATTGGGCACCGAGGCCGCGGTGCTGGTGTACTTCGCCCGGGACATCGTCCGGATCGTCAAGGCGTGGTTTAAGGGTCTGCTGATCGCAGCGCATCGCACCGCGGATTACCGGTTGGGCTGGTACGTCATCGTCGGCACAATCCCGATTTGCGTCCTCGGTCTGTTCTTCAAAGACGAGATCCGTTCCGGCGTCCGCAATCTGTGGGTGATCGCCACGGCGCTGGTGCTGTTTTCGGCGGTGATTGCCCTAGCCGAGCGCTGTGGCCGGCAAACCCGCGATATTGACCAGCTGACCTGGCGTGATGCAATCGTCGTCGGCATCGCCCAGACGTTGGCTCTGGTGCCCGGGGTGTCCCGATCGGGGTCGACCATCAGCGCGGGACTGTTTCTCGGTCTCGAGCGTGAGTTGGCGGCCCGGTTCGGATTCCTGCTGGCCATTCCGGCAGTGTTCGCCTCCGGGTTGTTCTCGCTGCCAGACGCCTTCCATCCGGTGCTGGAGGGAATGAGCGCGACAGCTCCGCAGCTGCTGGTGGCGACCGTGATCGCGTTCGTGGTCGGCCTGGCCGCGGTGACGTGGTTTCTGCGATTTCTGCTGCGCCACAGCATGTATTGGTTCGTCGCCTACCGGGTGGCGGCCGGCGCGGCAGTGCTGATCCTGTTGGCATCCGGGGTGGTGAGGGCGACGTGACCCTGCTGTTGCTGCGGCACGGCCGGTCCACATCCAACACCGCGCACGTGCTGGCCGGCCGCACCGAAGGCGTCGAGCTCGACGACAAAGGTCGCCGGCAAGCCGCGGAGCTGGTCGAGCGGGTCGGTGAGCTGCCCATCCGGGCGGTGGTGTGCTCACCGCAACTGAGGTGTCGGCGCACCGTCGAGCCGCTCGTCGACGCGCTGGGCGTCGAGTTGAGCGTCGACGACCGATTCGCCGAGGTCGACTACGGCGAATGGACGGGCCGCAAACTCGGCGATTTGTTCAAGGAGCCGTTGTGGGCCGTGGTCCAGGCTCATCCCAGCGCGGCGGTGTTTCCCGGCGGCGAAGGGCTGGCCGAGGTGCAGAATCGCGCTGTTGCCGCGGTTCGCGAGCACGACGCGCGGCTGGCCGAGCGGCACGGCGGCGACGTGCTGTGGGTGGCGTGTACTCACGGCGATGTCATCAAGGCGGTCGTCGCCGACGCGCTTGGCTTGCATTTGGACGGCTTCCAGCGAATTTCCGTCGACCCGGCATCGATCAGTGTGATCCGTTACACCCGCCATCGCCCGTTCGTGTTGCACGTCAACCACACCGGCGCGCGGCTGACGAGCGCATTGATACCTGCTCCGGCATCCAACGGTGACACGCCGCCCGACGATGGCGTCGTCGGCGGCTCCACTGACTGAGTTACGACTCAGCTGCGACTGCCGGTATTTTGGAACTGCCATGTCTCGTGCGATCCATGTATTCCGCTCACCCGACCGATTCGTCGCCGGGACCGTTGGCCACCCCGGAAATCGAACCTTTTATCTCCAAGCAGTGCACGAAGCCCGGGTGGTGTCAGTGGTATTGGAGAAACAGCAAGTAGCGGTGCTCGCCGAGCGCATCGGTGCCCTGCTGGTGGAGGTCAACCGCCGGTTCGGCACCCCGGTTCCGCCGGAAACCGCCGAGGTTGAAGACCTCAGCCCGTTGATCACGCCGGTCGACGCAGAATTCCGGGTAGGGACGATGGGTCTGGGCTGGGATTCCGAGGCTCAGACAGTGGTCGTCGAGCTGCTGGCCGTCAGCGACACCGAGTTCGACGCGTCCGTGGTGCTCGACGACACCGACGAGGGTCCCGACGCCGTGCGAGTGTTCCTGACGCCGGAGTCGGCGCGGGCGTTCGCTACCCGATCCAACCGCGTCATCTCGGCGGGCCGCCCGCCGTGCCCGTTGTGCGAAGAACCGCTGGACTCCGAGGGACACATCTGTGCACGGACCAACGGCTACCGACGCAGCGCGTTCCTCGGGCCCGACGATGACACAGAGGCCTGACGGTCGGGAGGTCCTGCGGCGCGGCGAGCTGACGGTCCTGGGACGCATCCGGTCGGCGAGCAACGCCACCTTCTTGTGCGAAGCGACGCTGGACGATCACACCGTGCACTGTGTGTACAAGCCGGTGTCCGGCGAGCAGCCGCTGTGGGACTTTCCCGACGGCACTCTGGCCGGTCGCGAGCTCAGTGCATATCTAGTGTCGACACATCTGGGCTGGAACATAGTGCCCTACACCATCATTCGTCACGGGCCCGCCGGTCCTGGCATGCTGCAGCGTTGGGTGGACCAACCTGGAGACGCGCCCGATTCAGACCCGGGACCCGAACTCGATCTGGTCGACCTCGTTCCGGCCGACCGGTTGCCACCCGGCTATCTTCCGGTGTTGCGAGCCTACGACTATGCCGGCGATCCGGTCTCGCTGGTGCACGCCGACGACCTTCGACTGTGGCGCATGGCGGTGTTCGACGTTCTCGTCAACAACGCCGACCGCAAGGGCGGCCACATACTGCGGGGCGTCGACGGCGACGTTTACGGAGTCGACCACGGGCTGTGCCTGCATGGCGAAGACAAGCTGCGCACGGTGCTGTGGGGCTGGGCCGGCAAATCCGTCGACGACAGCATGCTGGAGAAGGTGTCCTGCCTGCTCGACGGGCTGGCCGGCTCGCTCGGGGAGGCGCTGGCCGAGCACATCACCAGCGCCGAGGTCGCGGCGCTACGGCTGCGTGCCCGCGCGCTGCTGAAGAATCCGGTGATGCCCGGCCCGGACCGGCACCGTCCGATTCCCTGGCCCGCGTTCTGACGTAGCCTGCGGTGCTATGCCGCGTTCATTCGAGTTATCGGTGGACTCGCCGGCCCGCGTCGAGCACATACTCTCGGCGTTCGGCGACGCTCAATACTGGAAATCGCGGTTGGCCGCCTTCGACAATGGCACTGCCACCCTGAATGGGTTGACGGTCGACGCCGGCGGGGTTGTCACAGTGGCCCTCACAGTCAGCCTTTTCGCCAACCGGTTACCAAAAGTGATCACCGCGCTGACGCCCGGCGACCTGGAGATGGCGCGCACCGAGACCTGGCACTCGATCGGCGATGGTCAAGCCCGCGGGACGATCGAGGTCGCGGTTCCCGGAGCGCCGGTGACCGCGCTCGGGAAGGTGCTGTTGACCCCGCTAACTAGTGGTTCGCGACTGAAATTCAGCACCACGGTGAAGGTAGATATTCCATTGATCGGCGGCCAGGTCGAGAACTTCATCCTCGGTCGACTCGGTGACGAAATCAGCGCAGTACAGCGTTTCACCAACGTCTGGATCTCGGAAAACCGCTGACCAGGTAGCCGGCCGCGATGCGCGGTTGGCACGGCGGCGCCGCCGGTCGGCGATACTTGACCGGATGACCCCCGAAGTGACGGACGCAGCGCTGGCCGCTGACCTTGCCGAAGAGGCAGGCAGGTTGTTGCTGACCGTCCGCGATCGGGTGGGATTCAACCACCCTTGGCTGCTCGGCGATGAGGGAGACAGCCAAGCCAATTCGTTGTTGCTGAAGCGGCTGCGCGCCGAGCGTCCCGGCGACGCGGTGCTGAGCGAAGAGGCCTACGACGACTTGGCCCGGTTACAGAACGACCGGGTCTGGATCGTCGACCCGCTGGACGGAACTCGCGAATTCTCGGTCCCGGGATGCGACGACTGGGCCGTGCATGTGGCGTTGTGGCAGCGCCACGGCGGCCCCAACGGCGCAATCACCGATGCGGCGGTCTCGTTACCCGCGATAGGTGAAGTGCACCGCAGCGACACCGTCAAAGCCCCCCCATCCAAACACTCCGGACCGATTCGGATCACCGCCAGCTCGAACCGTCCGCCCGCCGTGTTGTATTACCTGGCCCGACAACTGGACCTGGAATTCGTGCGGATCGGTTCGGCGGGTGCCAAAGCGATGTCGGTAGTGCGCGGTGACGCCGATGCCTACGTCCATGCCGGCGGGCAGTGGGAGTGGGACTCGGCGGCCCCGGCAGGGGTGATCCTGGCGGCGGGCATGCACGCCTCGCGACTCGATGGCTCGGAAATGATTTACAACCGTCCCGATCCGTACCTGCCCGATTTCCTGATGTGTCGCGCCGAACTCGCCGACCTGCTGTTGGGAGCTATCCGAGTCGCAAGCTGAATCGTCGCCGGGCTTAAAGTCAACGCTATGCAGTCCTGGCCGTCGGCACCTTTAGCAGCGCTGCCGGGACGCGGCCCGGAGCTAAGGCTCTATGACAGCGCGGACCGCCAGGTACGTCCGGTGGCAGCCGGACCGACGGCCACCATGTACGTCTGCGGCATCACGCCCTATGACGCCACCCACCTCGGCCACGCCGCCACCTATCTGGCGTTCGACCTGATCCATCGGATGTGGGTGGACCTCGGACACGACGTGCACTACGTCCAAAACGTCACCGACGTCGACGATCCGCTGTTCGAGCGGGCCAACCGGGATGGTGTCGACTGGCGCGATCTCGCTGCCCGTGAGGTCGCGCTGTATCGCGAGGACATGGCCGCGCTACGGGTTCTGCCGCCGGGTGAATACGTGGCGGCGACTGATGCGGTGGCCGAGGTCATCGAGTTGGTGGAGAAGATGTTGGCCGCCGGGGTGGCCTACGTCGTCGACGATCCGGAATTCCCCGATGTGTACTTCCGTGCTGACGCGACAACGCAATTCGGCTACGAATCGGGTTACGACCGCGACACGATGCTCGCCCTGTTCACCGAACGGGGCGGCGACCCGGACCGGCCGGGCAAGTCCGATCAACTCGACGCGTTGCTGTGGCGCGCCGCGCGGTCCGGAGAACCGAGTTGGCCGTCGCCGTTCGGCGCCGGCCGGCCGGGCTGGCACGTCGAATGCGCGGCGATCGCGCTCAGCCGCATCGGCAGCGGCCTGGATATCCAGGGCGGCGGCAGCGATTTGATCTTCCCGCATCACGAGTTCACCGCCGCGCACGCCGAATCCGTCAGCAACGAAAGACGATTCGCCCGGCACTATGTGCATGCCGGCATGATCGGCTGGGACGGGCACAAGATGTCCAAGAGCCGGGGCAACCTGGTTAAGGTGTCGGGGTTGCGCGCCCAGGGCGTCGACCCGGCAGCCATCCGGCTGGGCCTGCTGGCCGGACACTATCGGGCCGATCGGGACTGGGGTCCCCACGTGCTGCAGGAAGCCGGCACCCGACTCCAACGATGGCGGGCCGCGACCACACTGCCCTCCGGTCCGGACGCCGTCGACGTCATCGCCCGCGTGCGCCGCTATCTGGCCGATGACCTTGATACGCCCAGAGCTATTGCAGCACTTGATGGTTGGACCACCGATGCATTGGAATACGGCGGTCACGACGCCGAGGCGCCGCGGGCGGTGGCAACCGCCGTCGATGCCCTGCTGGGAGTGGACCTGCTATCGCCGCGGCGATAGCAGGTAGGTTGCCGCCATGACGTCAGTTGACTCGCAAGTCGTGTTCATCACCGGTGCCGGCCACGGAATCGGGGCCGAAGTAGCCCGTCGGCTGCACGCCAAGGGCGCCAAACTGGTACTGACCGACTTGGACGAGTCCGCCTTGGCGGCCAGGTCCGCCGAGCTTGGCGGCGACGAGCACGTGCTGACCGTGGTTGCCGACGTTCGTGATCTCGCCGCCATGCAGGCCGCGGCTGACCGGGCCGTCGAGAAGTTCGGCGGTATCGACACCGTCGTCGCCAATGCCGGAATCGCCAGTTACGGCTCGGTGCTCAAGGTCGACCCCGCGGCGGTCAAGCGGGTGTTGGACGTCAACCTGCTCGGCGTCTTTCACACCGTGCGCGCCACATTGCCGTCGATCATCGACCGTCGCGGCTACGTCCTGGTCGTCTCCTCGTTGGCCGCATTCACGCCGGCGCCGGGAATGGCGCCTTACGACATGTCCAAGGCGGGCAACGAGCACCTCGCCCACGCGCTGCGACTCGAGCTCGCCGACCGCGGCGTCGCCGTCGGCTCGGCGCACATGTCCTGGATCGACACCGCGCTGGTCCGCGACACCCAGGCCGACCTGCCCACGTTCCGCGAGCAGTTGGCGAAGTTCCCCTGGCCGCTCAATAAAACCACCTCGGTGGACAAGTGCGCCGCGGCCTTCGTTGACGGCATCGAAGGACGCCGGAAGCGCGTCTACTGCCCGAAGTGGGTGGGCGTGTTCCGCTGGCTGAAGCCGTTCTTGTCGACTGGATTCGGTGAGTCGCTGATTCTGAGAAACTCCGCCGACCAGTTGGACCGAATGGATGCCGAAGTGGCCGCGCTCGGGCGTTCCATGAGCGCTCACACCCAGGATCTGGAGAAGCCCTAGCGGCCGAATCCCGGACGGCGACGTCGCAGGTAGCGCTCGAATTCGGCGGCCAGCGCATCGCCGTCGATTTTGCCGAGCACCTCGGTCATGTCGACCTCTGCGTCACCGCGCTGCTCTAACGACTGCACGTATTCGGCGATCTCGTCGTCGTCGGTCGTCATCTCGGTGACTGCCTGCTCCCACTCCTCGGCCTGTGCCGGCAGATCAGCCAGCGGCACCTCGATGTCGAGCACTTCCTCGACCCGGCGCAGCAGGGCAACTGTCGCCTTCGGATTGGGAGGCTGCGACACGTAATGCGGGACCGCCGCCCAGAAGGTAACGGCCGGTATTCCCGCCGCCACGCAGGCATCCTGGAACACACCGGCGATGCCGGTCGGCCCCTCGTAACGGGTTTCCTGCAGCCCGAATCGCTGCGCCGACTCGGGGGAGTAGGCCGCTCCGGACACCGGCACCGGCCGGGTGTGTGGCGCGTCCGCCAGCAGAGCGCCCAGGATCACCACGGTGTCGACATTGAGCTTGTCGGCGACTGTCAGCAACTCGGCGCAGAATGTGCGCCATCGCATGTTCGGCTCCACGCCGTGCATCAACACGATGTCGCGATCGGCGCCCGGCGGGCGGCAGTGCGAGATCCGCATCGACGGCCAGACAAGTTCCCGCGTAACGCCGTCGACCTGCCGGATGACCGGACGATTCACTTGGTAGTCGTAATAGGCTTCGTCGTCGATCTCGACGATCGTGTCGGCCTCCCAGATGGCGTCCAGGTGCTCCAGCGCGTCGCTGGCGGCGTCGCCGGCGTCGTTCCACCCCTCAAACGCAGCCACGACGATCGTGTTGTGCAGTTCGGGGAGCGAGGCCCTGACATCCGACGAGGTCACGCCACCAGCGTAAAGCCTGACCCAGGCCGCGGCGCGTAGAGCAACCTCGGATACCTCATAGACCGGCTGTGCTTGTCCCGATGACTGCCCCGACTTCTGCCCGTAAGCGTGCCCATCAGCGCGCCTACGACACCGACACCTTCGAGACGAGACGAAATATGTTCGGCTGCAATCTGGTTGACCCCGGTGACTACGACATTGCGGACAAGATCCGTTAGCGGGCGCTCAAGGGCACCGGGATCGCCAAGCGGGTCGGGTCCAGTTCGGCGTCCAGACGTCGGGTGACGACGTAGACTTTTCTGGTCGAGAGGCGTTGCAACGGTTCCGCGCACTTGCCGGTATCCGCCACGCTCGGCAGAGTTTAAGGACGCCTTCCGTTATGGAAGGACCGTGCGTGAACGCCCCCGAGCCGAACACCTTGGAGCCGAACATCCGCCCCGACTGCACCGACGAACTGACGGCTGCTCTCGGCCAGCGGATCATGGTGATCGACGGCGCGATGGGCACGGCGATCCAGCGGGACCGGCCCGACGAGGCCGGTTACCGCGGTGACCGGTTCACGGAGTGGCCGACCGCTCTTCAGGGCAACAACGATCTGCTCACCCTGACGCAGCCGCAGATCATCGAGGGTATCCACCGCGAGTACCTCGAAGCGGGCGCCGACATCTTGGAGACCAACACGTTCAACGCGAACGCGGTCTCGCTGTCCGACTACGACATGGCGGACCTCAGCTACGAGCTGAACTACGCCGGCGCTGCCCTGGCCCGCAAGGCCGCCGACGAGTTCAGCACCCCGGAGAAGCCCCGCTACGTCGCCGGGGCAATCGGGCCCACCACGCGGACCGCGTCGATCTCGCCGGACGTCAACGACCCCGGAGCCCGCAACGTCTCCTACGACCAGCTGGTCGCCGCCTACCTCGAAGCTGCCAACGGCCTCGTCGACGGTGGCGCCGACCTCATCATCGTCGAGACGATCTTCGACTCGCTGAACGCCAAGGCCGCGGTGTTCGCCGTCGAGACGCTGTTCGAGGACCGCGGCCGCCGCTGGCCGGTAATCATCTCGGGCACCATCACCGATGCTTCCGGGCGGACGCTGTCCGGTCAGGTCACCGAAGCATTCTGGAACGCGATCAGGCACGCCAAGCCGATCGCGGTCGGCCTCAACTGCGCTCTGGGCGCGCCGGAGATGAGGCCCTATATCGCCGAGGTGGCGCGGATCGCGGACACCTTCGTCTCGTGCTACCCGAACGCCGGCCTGCCCAACGCGTTCGGCGAATACGACGAGTCCCCGGAGCGGCAGGCCGGCTACATCGCCGAGTTCGCCGAGGCCGGACTGGTCAACCTGGTCGGTGGC
>Ga0302326_10013771_pt1 | contig 17135 bp, 9 predicted proteins | sample Palsa_T0_3_FD_202264 | JGI IMG/M metagenome (GOLD analysis project Ga0302326, IMG submission 202264) | Peat permafrost microbial communities from Stordalen Mire near Abisko, Sweden - Palsa_T0_3 | ecosystem: Environmental > Terrestrial > Soil > Palsa > Peat permafrost | place: Sweden: Abisko...
CGCCCCTCATAGAGACCGAGGACTTCCGCGACGAGGCCGCGCGCGGGATCTGGGACGACTACTCCCCTCCGCATTTCGGATTCAAGCCCCATGTGGCCCCCCGCCTTGCCAACGGGCGCCCCGGCCTCGGCGGCGACACCTACCACTGGAACTCGGAGTCGTTCGCCCTAGCCGGGGCCGTGCGCTACACGAGCTACGTCGAGAACCGGATCGACAACCCCGACCCTGCGCATTCCCGGTGGTCGGCCTACTCCTCCATATATTTCACGGACTCGGACGCCGACGGCCGCCAGGACGCCAGCGAGGTCCTGAGGGTGAGCGGCAAGCTGGACGGCGTGCGCCTGCCCAAGGAGCTGTTCTTCGTCTCGCGGGTCATGCAGTCCGCGAGCCCCGACATCCACATCATCGGGCACTGGACCTACCCGGCGGGCACCGTCAAGGCCGTCTACGTGGCGGCCTCGCACTGCGACCAGGTGGAGCTCTTCCTGAACGGGAAATCGCTCGGCGTCGCGAACAAGCCGGGGGTCTTCGTCGACACCTACAGCGGCGGCAGGGTGCCGGGCTCCGAGCTCCTCCAGAACATGAGCATGGGTGTCGTCTACTCGTTTCCCGGCGTGGCCTTCGCCCCCGGGACCCTCAGGGCCGTCGCCTCCAAGGCGGGCCAGGTCGTCGCGCAGGAGGAGCTGAAGACCGCCGGGGAGCCCACGGCCCTGCGGCTCACCGTCCACACGGGCCCGCACGGCCTGCAGGCGGACGGCTCGGACGTGGCCCTCGTGGACTTCGAGGCCGTGGACGCGGACGGCAACCGCTGCCCGACCGACGAGGCCCGCGTAGACTTCGCGGTCGACGGGCCGGCCGTCTGGCGGGGCGGCATCAACAGCGCCATGCTCAACTCGACCAACAACCTCTACCTCTATACAGAGTGCGGCATCAACCGGGTGGCGATACGCTCGACCCAGGTGCCCGGCACGATCACGCTCAGGGCGACGCGCGACGGGCTCGCCCCGGCGATGGTGCAGATCGAGTCGCAGCCGACCGAGATCAAGGACGGCCTCGAGACGCACCTGCCGCCGGCCTACCGGGGCCCGGAGGAGACCATCGCGGGCCTGGTGCCGTGAGGCGGGCGGCGCCGGCGACCCCGTCCCGTCACCGTCCGGTCGGCCTTTCCGCGTTCTGAAACCGGAGCGCGAACGGCAGGTCATCCGGGGTGCGGCCGGGGTCCGCCAGCCTGATCAGGCGGATCGAGATGTCCTCGCCGCCGAGGAGGGCGCGCTCGCGGGGGGTGTGCCCCTCGAACTGGAAGGGCGGATAGGTGAGCGGATGCTCTATGCGCAGAAGGGTCCTGCCCTCGGGATAGCCAATGTAGGCGCGAGCGGGATAGATCATCTGCGCGTTGACGAGGACGAGGTCCGCCCTGGCGACCGGCAGGCCGAGCGGAATGTATATTGAGCCGGAAACGCTCAGGCTGTGCTTGGGATTGCCGAGCTCGCGCAGGACGGCGATCTCCACGTCCCGCGGAAACACGCGCGCAAAATGGGGGGCGAAGCTGATGAGGCCGGATGCCACGAGGGCTGCCGCCACCAGGCCCTTGAGCCATCTCCGCTCGCCGATCAAGAGCCTCAGGGCCCATCCCGCCAGGAGGCAGAGCAGGGGGACGAGCGGCTTCACGGTGCGCCCGTAGACGACGAACCTTTCCATGACGACCGAGGATAGCACGAGGAGGCCGTAGGCGGCCGCGAGCAGCAGCAGCCACGCCCGCGCGCGCGATTCCAGCGGCCGGCGCCGCCCGAGCTCCCAGGTCACGGCCGCCGCCACGCAAGCCGCAAGCGCCGCGCCCCTCCAGCCCTCGGACGCCCAGAGATACGCCCAGGGCAGCGACCATCCCTCCGCGAAGAGCCCCTGCGTGACGGTCCTGCTGAAGGCGGCGAGCGTCGTCCAGTACTGGGATCCCCCCGCGAGCGCTCCCACGGCGAGGGGCGCTCCGAGCGCCAGCGCGAACCCGGCGGCCAGCGCCGAGACGAGGACCGCCCTGCGCGGGCGCCCCCGCCAGGCGCCGGCAAGGAGCAGGAGCACCAGGGGCGGCAGGAACCAATAGCCGTTGTAAAGACCGTAGGCGCAGCCCGCGAGAATCCCGCAGAGCGCGGCCCTCCCCGGCGAGCGGGCGCCCATTCCCGCCAGCATCGCCAGCAGGGCGGCGGAAATCGCGCAGTCATAGGGCAGCAGGTGCCGGGCGTAGTAGAAGGCCGTATTCGAGACAGCCATGGCTAGCGCCGCCCAGAGCGCCTCCTCGCGGTCGGCCCCCAGGGCCCGGGCGAGCCTGTGGACCAGGAGGACGTTGAGCGCCGAGAACAGGGAGATGACGCAGGATCCGAGCCTGATCGTGAAGCCGGCGTATTCCGGATGGCGGCTCCAGTCGCCGTACGGGGTCGCCAGCGCAAGGAGGTGCTGGACGGCGGTCACAAGCGCGCCGAGCCAGGTGAAGAGCGCATGGTCGGGCTGGGCAAGAATCCCCCGGATGGCGTTCGCGTCCCCCGCCGCCAGCGCGAAATAGAGCTGCACGGACCGGTCGTAGCGGAGCTCGTCCCCGAAGAAATACTGCCCTCCCCTCGCGCAAAGGCCGATGCGCAGGACCGCGGAGGCGGCGACGACGCCCGCCAGGGTCCATCTGGAGCGTCTCTCGCTGGTCATGAGCGGGCGGCGCGGCTCAGCGATCTCGTGGTGGGTTTCCCTACGGTCATCTCAATCGGACCGTGTGCGCCGGGAGGCTGGTTTGCCACCCCTTTTCGCGGGCCCGGGCCGCCGCTCCGGTTGACAGCGGCCGCCATGCGTGGGTAAAGAGGAGAGTGAAACGGTCCGCAGGCGCGTGCGTGCGGACCGGGCCGCGCGCACCCCTCCAAGGAGTCATGAAAATCCACACCAAGGAATTCCGCGTGACGGGGGGAAGACGGGTGCGGCTCGCCGGCAGGCCAACCCGCGTGAAGCCGTTCTACCGGTCGACGAAGCAGTATCTCAAGATCCTCGACGACCACCGGGATCGGATGACAAAGCTGCAGGATCTCCTCTATGCGAGCAACGAGTACGCGCTCCTTGTCATCTTCCAGGCGATGGACGCCGCGGGCAAGGACGGGGCCATCAAGCACGTGATGTCGGGCGTCAATCCCCAGGGCTGTCAGGTGTTCAGCTTCAAGCACCCGAGCGCCCAGGAGCTCTCGCACGACTTCCTCTGGCGGACGACCCGGTGCCTGCCGGAGCGCGGGCGCATCGGCATCTTCAACCGCTCCTACTACGAGGAGGTGCTGATCGCCCGGGTCCACCCGGAGATACTCCGCGGCGAGGGCCTGCCGGACGAGGAGGCGGACAGCGCAAAGCTCTGGCGGCACCGCTTCCGCTCGATCCTCGACCTTGAGAGGCACCTCCACGCCAACGGGACGAGGGTCGTCAAATTCTTCCTCCACCTCTCCAAGGAGGAGCAGCGCCGCAGGTTCCTCGCCCGCATCGACGACCCCCACAAGAACTGGAAGATCAGCCGCGCCGACATCGTGGAGCGCGGGTACTGGGACCAATACCGGGGCGCGTACGAGGAATGCCTGGCGCGGACGAGCACGAAGGATTCGCCGTGGTACGCGGTGCCGGCCGACGACAAGGCGAACGCCCATCTCATCATCTCGAAGGTGATCGTGGAGACGCTGGAGAAGCTGAAGCTCGCCTACCCCAGGACGGGCAAGGGCCAGCACAGGGAGCTGGTCCACGTGCGAAAGCTCCTGGAGAAATAGGCGGCGGGGCGCCCGCGCGCGGGCCGGCAAAATGGGGATGGCATAAATCGGCGGAATCCGTTGATTCGCGGAGTGATCTCCGCGATCGGCCGCAGGTTTCCCGTTCTCTGGGCCGCACTCGCATGCGCCGGCGGGCTTGCGACGGCGCCGCTGGCCCCGGGCGCAGGCCTGACGCCCGGCGACCTCGCGACGATCTACGCGCAGGCGCAGGGGAGCGCGCCGCAGCTGGCGCCGGGCCTGGTGATAGCCATCGTCGACCGCGACGGCCGGGCTCTCCTCATCCGCCAGGCCGGCAGCTCGCAGGCCCCCTCGGCCGCGCAGGCCGCGATCGCGGTATCGAAGGCGGGGACCGCGGTGTTCCTGAGCAGCGGGGGCGAGGCGCTCACGTCGCGCACCGCCGGGTTCATCATCCAGCAGCACTTCCCTCCCGGGATCGAGAACACTCCGCCCGGGCCGCTCGTCGGAGTCGGGTTCTCAAGCATGGCATTCTCGGACGTGAACAGCTTCCGCAACCTCGACGGCAGCCGGATCCCGGGGACCCGCCTCTACGGGTCCCCAGGCGGCGTGCCGATCTACAAGGATGGCGAACCCGTGGCGGGGATAGGCGTGACCGGGGCCGGCCCCGAGGTTGAGGACGGCCGAATCACGGGGCCGGACGTCAACGAGACCGTGGCCCTTGCGGGCCAGGTCGGCTTCGAGCCTCCCGACGAAATCCTGGCCTCGAACATCTTCGTCGCCGGGATAAGCCTCGCCTACGTCGCAAGCCCGGCGGGATCGGCGCCCGCCGCACCCGCGGATGCGACCGGGCTCGTCGCGCCGCCGCCGGTCGTGTGGCCGACCGCCGTCATCGGGGGCGTCCAGGGCGAGGTGCGCTCGCCGATCATCGCGGACCCGGCCCCGGGCACCATCCTGGGCCAGGCCAGGCTGTCCGCCGGCGAGGTGACGCAGATCATCTCGAACGCGGCCGCGCGTTCGCTCGTTACCCGCGCCGGCATCCGCCTTCCGGCCGGCCAGCCCGCGGCGGTCTTCATATCCGTGGTCAGCAACCCGAACAAGAACGGCCAGGCGCCCGTCGTCCTTGGGACCTTCCGCACCCCGGATGCGACGATCTTCTCCTGGGACGTGTCGGTCCAGAAGGCGCGCACCGCGGTCTTCTTCTCGAGCGACACGCTCGCGTTCTCGGCGCGGACCGTGGGGTTTCTGGCGGAGTCCTCCTACCCGCCGGGAATCGACGGCAATCCCCCGGGGCCCTTCAACGGGCTCCAGGAGCGCTTCTCCGCCCCCATCATCAGCGGCTCGGGCGCCGTGGACGGGAACCTGCCCGACGGCATCACCATATTCCCCGGGGGCTTTCCGCTCTACCGAAACGGCGTCCTCATCGGCGCGATCGGCGTCTCGGGCGACGGCGTCGACCAGGACGACCTCATCGCCGCGTCGGGCACCGCGGGGTTCCAGCCGAGCACATCGATCCGAGCCGACAGCTTCACCTACCTGGGCGCAAGGCTTCCCTATGCCAACTTCCCGCGCGCCCCGATGCTGAACCCCCCGGTCACGCCCGTCCCCTCGGGCGCGGGGGACTGACCGGGCGCCCTACCCCCCGGCGCCGAGGGAACGGGCGAATCCATCGAGGCCCCGCGCGAACTCCGCCGGGTCAAAGTCGGGCCGCGACTGGGCCAGGTGGAAGAGATTGTCGAGAAGCGCCGAGGATCCCGCGGGGCGCTCGTCGGCCGGCAGCGAGGAGAGCAGGCGGTCGAGCGCGAGGACGAGGCGCTCCGCGCGGAAGGACTGGGTGACGCGGTCCGCGCCGGGCCCGGTGAAATCGCCGCGCGTCCCGGCCAGCCGGCGCAGGACCAGGCCGGCGTTCTGCGGCGTCCAGGACTGTGCCGCGCGCTTGGCGAGCAGGTCGGCGGTCTGGACCGCCGTCGCGAAGGCTGCCGGGGCCGGGGCCGAGCAGTCGAGAGGAGGAAGCCTGTAGTCGATGCCCGTCCGCGAGAGGAGCCAGCCTAGGCCCTGCCATTCGGGAACCGAGCGGGCCGCCTCGGCCCTTCCGTTGAGGAGGGCCCAGCTCACCTCCCGAAGGGCGACGGCCTGGCCGACGAACCAGGCCTGCGCGCCAATGTCCCCCGCCCCCTCGGTCCAGTGCTTCGGCTCGTCCTGGGTCTGGCCGTCGAGCTCGAAGACCAGCGCGGGATGCCGGCCGACGCTCACGAGGGCCGGATCGATGTCCTGGTGGCACGCGACGCAGGTGTTCGCCCTCGTGTAGAGGTCGTCCAGGTCGCGCATCCCCGCGGCCACCCGGTCGGCGCGCGTCCAGTCCCGCCGGGTATGGCCCCGCAGCCAGCCGTCGGGCATGTCATGGCAGCTGGCGCAGGAGACGCCCTCCTCCGCGCTCACCCCGGAGCCGAGCCGGGACGGGCTGACCCCGGCAAGGGGCGCATGGCAGATGACGCAGCGGGGGCTCTCCGCGGGATTGGCGATGGCCAGCGCATCGGCCATCCGCGCGGCGCGGGCGGTCGTCAGCGTCGCATACGACCGCGAATGCGCGTCGAGCTGGGACCAGACCGCGAACTGGTCGCTGCGGTCGCCCGCGCCCCCGTGGCAGCCGCTGGTCGAGCACGTCGCGGCCCCCAGCGGCACGGGGTCGCCCCAGAGCCCGGGTCCGGACGCCGCAAGGCCCACGGCGCAGAGGAGGCCCCGGTTGATCGAGGGTCGCATTTTCATGGTGTTCGCCGTGCGGCCTTCACCGATCTAACGATCTTCCGCTCGGGGGCGTCAACCTCCGCGCCAAATTTCGTGGACCCGGCCCAGCGCGTCCGCTTGTGTCGTCCCAGATGCTGACGAGGATACCAGGCTCTGTCGTCGAGCACCCGGCGCTGGCCGCCGGACTGCTCATCATCGCGGGGCTTGTCCTGCAGGTTTGCCTGATTGCCGCCACCGGCATCGCCCGGCTTCTGGGCGACCGCAGGCGCGCCCTCCTCCAGCGCCGCCGGCTGGAGCTCGAGATAGAGAGGGCCCAGCTCCAGATAGCGAGGGCCACCGAGGCCACGTCGGCATGGAACGGCCTCAGGAAGTTCACGGTGACGCAGAAGGTGATGGAGTGCGCCGACACGTTCTCGTTCTACCTGGCCCCCCACGACGCCAAGCCGCTCGCCCCCTTCAAGCCCGGCCAGTACCTGACGTTCCAGCTGAGCGTGCCCGGCCTCGGAAAGCCCATCATCAGGTGCTACTCGCTCTCCGATTGCGCCCGGCCCACCCACTACAGGGTCACGATCAAGCGCTGCCCTCCCCCGGCCGACAGCAGCCACCCCGCGGGGGTCGGATCGTCGTATTTCTGCGACCGGGTGAAGGAGGGCGACATCCTCGACGTAAAGGCCCCGAACGGCCACTTCCACCTCGACCTGGAGCAGGAGCGCCCCGTCGTCCTCATCTCCGGCGGGGTCGGCGTGACCCCGATGGTCGCCATGGCGAACGCGCTCCTGCAGTCGCGCTCGCCCCGCGAGGTGTGGTTTTTCCACGGCGCGCGCAACGGCAAGGACCACATGTTCAGGGACTACATGGCCGGCCTCGCCGCGGAGAACAAGAACGTCCGGATGCACGTCTGCTATTCAAAGCCGCTGCCGGCCGAGGTGAAGGACCGCGACTACCACCACGAGGGCCGCGTCACCGTCGAGCTGTTCAAGCAGCTCCTGCCGTCGAACAACTTCGAGTACTTCCTGTGCGGCCCCGGCGCCTTCATGGAGAGCATAACGGAGGACCTGCGCGCCTGGGGGGTGCCCGACGATTGGGTGCACTTCGAGGCATTCGGGCCGGCCTCGGTGAAGCGCGCGGCCAAGCCCGAGTCGAAGGTGGGGGTCGCCTTCGCGCCGGCCGGCGGGCTCGACGTCACCTTCGCCCGGTCCGGCCGGAAGCTCGTCTGGCAGGGCGGAGGACGCTCGCTGCTCGAGCTCGCCGAGGAGGCGCGCATCAAGATCGACGCGGGCTGCCGCGCCGGCAACTGCGGCTCGTGCATCGTCGCCATCAAGTCGGGCGAGGTGGAGTACATCGGCGGCCACGGCGCCGACGTCGAGGAGGGCTCGTGCCTGGCGTGCATCTGCAGGCCGAAGACCGCGCTGGTCATAGACGCCTGATGAGCGGCACCGCGTCACCCCTGAACCGTCCCAAGCGCTGGGACAAGCCCTTCAGCGAGGACACGTCCGAGGTGGACGTGAGGCGCATCCTCTCAATGGCGCCGTTCAGGGACATGAACCCGGAGACGTTCCCGCGGTCGGCCCAGCTGCCGGACATCCTCAGGAACGACGCCCGCCTTCGCACCTACGAGGCCGGCGAGATCATCGTGCGCGAGGGAGACTACGGCACGTCGGCCTTCATGGTCCTCTCCGGCTCGGCGGAGGTCGTTCTCAGCCCGGGCCTTCCCCCGGCCATGGTGGGGCGCCGCGAGCCCGCCCGGCTGGGGATCTTCCGCGCGATCGCCCAGCTTTGGTCCAACTCAAGCGAGGACGAGGTCGCGGGCGCGGACGGGCGGGCCGGGATCGTCGGCCAGAAATTCAGCGACAAGGACACGGCCCCGGGGATCATCCTCCAGGACATCCCCCGCGTCCTCGGCGGCCAGCGCACAGCGACGATACGCGCCGGCGACGTGTTCGGCGAGATCGCCGCGCTCTCGCGGATGCCGAGGACGGCGACGATCCTCGCCAGCGAGGGCGGCGCCGAGCTCCTCGAGATCCGGTGGCAGGGCCTTCGCGACCTGATGCGCTACGATCCGCAGGTCAGGAAGTTCATCGACGGGATCTACCGCGAGCGGGCGCTCTCGACCTACCTCGAGGAGCTGCCCTTCATGAAGTACCTCGGCGCGGACGCGAAGAAGAAGCTGATGGACGCGACCCAGTTCGAGACCTACGGCGAATACGACTGGTCGGGGGAGTACAAGCAACTGATGCAGTCCGGCGCGTCGGCAGCGCTCGAGTCCACGATCGCGAGCGAGGGGGACTACCCGAACAGCGTCATCATGGTGAGGGCGGGTTTCGCCCGGGTGACGCAGCGCTACGGCAGCGGGCACCGCACCCTCAACTACCTGGGCTCCGGCCGGATGTACGGCTTCGACGAGATCGCGCACAACTGGCGCCAGCCCGAGCACCGCGTCGCGCTCCAGCACACGCTGCGCGTCATCGGCTACACGCACGTCCTCGTGATCCCGTCCCCCGTGATCGAGCAGCTCGTGCTGCCGGCGCTGCCCGAGTCCGCGCTCCCGGCCCCGGTCCGCACCGGCGCGCGCTCCCGCGCGCGCGCCGAGTCGGAGTCCGCGGCCGCGGATTCGCGCGTGACGGGGGAGATGATGGAGTTCGTCACGCAGAACAGGTTCTTCAACGGGACGGAGACAATGGTCATCGACCTCGACCATTGCACCCGGTGCGACGACTGCGTGCGGGCGTGCGCCGCGACGCACGACAACAACCCCCGCTTCCTGCGCCACGGGCCCGTCCACAACAACATCATGGTCGCCCAGGCGTGCATGCACTGCACGGACCCCATCTGCATGATCGGGTGCCCGACCGGCGCGATCCACAGGGACATGTTCGAGGGGAGCGTCGTCATCAACCCGGCGAGCTGCATCGGCTGCTCCGCCTGCGCGAACAACTGCCCCTACGGGGCGATCCGCATGGTCGAGGTCCGGGACCGGGCGGGCCGCATCCTCGTGGCGAGCGACGCCAACTCTATCCTCAAGGCGACCAAGTGCGACCTGTGCATTGACCAGCTCGGGGGGCCCGCCTGCGAGCGCGCGTGCCCCCACGACGCACTGAAGCGCATCAACCTCAACACGCTCGACGACCTCGTGGATTGGCTCCACCGATGAGCGCTCGCGGGACCGTAAAGCGGCTGGGCTACTGGGCCGCGCTCCTCGCCGCCGGCGCCGCCGCCGTCTGGGCGTACCGCCGGGAGGAGCCCTCCCATCCGCACATGGACTACCTGACGGGCTGGAGCCTGTTCGCGCTCATCATCTACCTGACCGCCTACAACGCGCGCAAGAAGCTCTCGTTCCTTCCGCTCGTGAGCTCCCGGGCCTGGCTGAGGGTCCACTCCTGGGTCGGGATGCTGGCCGCACTCGTGTTCCTCCTGCACCTGCAGATGCGCCTGCCGGCGGGGCCCTTCGAGGCCGCCCTCGCGGCGCTCTTCGTCGCCGTAACGCTCAGCGGCATCGCCGGCTGGTGGCTCTCGCGGGCGCTGCCCGAGCGCCTCACGAGCGCGGGGGGCGAGGTCCCGTACGAGCGGATCCCCGTCATCCGGCGCGCCCTGCGCGAGCGCGCCGAGGCGCTCGTCCTCGCGGGCATCCCCGCGGCCGGCGCAACCACGCTCGCGGACTTCTACGCGGCGCGCCTGAGCGATTTCTTCAAGGGGCCCGCGAACTTCGGGCCTCACCTCGTCGGCTCGAGCCGGACGGTCAACTCGCTGCTCGAGGACCTCGGCCAGGTGCAGCGCTACCTGAGCGACGGCGAGAGGAAGACCGCGGCCGAGCTGGCGGCGCTGCTGCGCGAGAAGGACACGCTCGACCTCCACTGGTCGATGCAGCTTGTCCTGAGGGGCTGGCTCTTCGTTCACATCCCGCTGACCTACGGGATGCTGGTCTTCATCGCCGTCCACGTCGTGCTCGTCTACGCGTATTCGGGGGGTGCCCGGTGAAGGAGGGCCGAGCGCCCTCGCCCGGGTTCGACTCGAAGCGTTACGAGCGGCCGAACAAGGACTGGGTGTGCGGACACGCCGCCGAGGGCTGCCCGTGCCGCGTCGGCCCGAGCCCCTCCGGCGCGTGCCGGGCAACCACCGAGTGCGCGCCCCGCCTCGCGCTGAAGCCGGGGGAGACCAAGGGGACATGGGTATGCACTCGCCCGGCCGACTGGGGAGGCCCCTGCGGGGCCGGTCCGCTTCCGGACGGGCGCTGCTGCCGCGAGATCGCCCGGTGCCGCCCCGTCCGAAGCCTGCGGGCGCGGCGCGGGCTTGTCTCGGCGGCGGTGACGGCGGCGTGCCTGGGCGCGCTGCTGGTCGGGCTGTCGGGGTCCTTGCGCGAGCCGTTCGTGAACCCGAGGCCCCTTTCCCGCAGCCACTCGGGGGCCGAGTTCGCCCATCTCGCAATGGCCTCGGGCGGCGGCAAGGGCTGCGCCCTTTGCCACGCCGAGGCCAGGGCCAACGTCGACGACCTTGCGCTAAGCGCGCTGGCAGCCTCGCGCTCGTCGCTCGGCCTGGGCGTCCTGGCCGGGAGCCATCCCAAGGATTTCTCGCGCATGGACAGCTCCTGCCTCGCCTGCCACGAGGCCCAGGCCTTCCACCACGCCGACGTGGCGGCCAACACCTCCTGCCCCGTTTGCCACAGGGAGCACCGGGGCGCGGGGCCCATGGCGGCCGTGGACGGGCAGACCTGCGTCGCCTGCCATGGCGACCCGGCGCAGATGCACGCCGCCGCGCTTCTGAGCGCCGGCATGCCCCCGGCGCTCTTTGCGCGCAGTTTCCCGCCGGGCCAGATCGTCCACGCGGTCGGGCGGCCGGCGGAGGGGCTCACCGAGGTGATCACGAGCTTTGCGGTCGATCATCCCGAGTTCCGCGTGTTCCGCAGCGGTTCCGACGACCGCAACGCCCTGAAGTTCAACCATCGCCTGCACCTGACCGGGAGCAACATCCCGCTCGTCGACGGGCACGCCCTCGACTGCGCCTATTGCCACAAGCCGGACGCCTCCAACGCCTACATGGCGCGCACCACCTTCGAGCAAAGCTGCCGCGCCTGCCACACGCTTGATTTCGACGAGCGCAACCCCGGGATGAAGCTGCCGCACGGCGACGCGGCGTTCGTGCGCGCGTATCTGCGCAGCCTGCCCGTCCAGTACGCCGACTATGCGATGCGGACGCTCGGCATCACCGGGCGCCACGAGGTCGACGCCTTTGTCCGGCGCCAGATCGGCTCCCTGCAGAGCCGAATGCGCACGGTGGACGAGCTCGAGCGGACGGTCTTCCTGAGCGACGGCAGGACGGAGCCGGTCGCCGTCGTGGGCAGGATCGGGGGCGTCGCCCGGGCCAGGTTCGAGGGCTGCGCGCTCTGCCACGAGGTCGCGTGGCGGGAGAATTCCGCCCCCCTCGTGACGCCGCCGCAGACGCCCGACCGCTGGCTGCCAGGGGCGGCGTTCAACCACGCCATGCACGCCGCGATGGCGTGCTCCGAATGCCACGCGGCCGCCTCGAGCGAGCGCTCGTCCGACGTCATCCTGCCGACGAAGCAGAGCTGCGTCAGGTGCCACAGCCCCGAGGGGGGAGCCGCCCACAGCTGCACGAGCTGCCACGTCTACCACAACCACCCACCCATGCCGCAGGCGACGCACGACCTGACGGCCTCGATGCCATGACAAAGGGACCGGCCCGGCTGGCTGCGGCCATGGTCGCACTCGCCGCAGCGTCACTCGCGGCGGACCCCGATCCTCAGCCGCCGGACGAACCCGGCCCCCACCAGCGCGAGAGCAGGGCCCCTCCGCCGGCCGCGCCCGGGGCGGTTCACGTGGATCCCGGTGCGGCTCTTCCGCCGCTCCCCTCCCCCGGCATTCCACCCGCTCTTCGGGTCGTCCGCGTGCCCGAGGGGAGCCCGGCGGAGCCCGGCGCCCCCCCGTTCAATCCGGACCCTGGCGCATGGATTCCTCCGAGCGTGCCGCAGGAGTCGCCGTATTTCTCGACCTACCCGCTTGCCGATGCGGAGCCTCCGGCGCCGCCGGCCGCCGCCGCCGGGCTCCAGCCCCTGCGGGCCGCGATTGAACCGGTCCCGGCGCAGCCGGCATCGGGGTACGGGCTCGGCCCGATTCCCGACCCCCTCAGGCTTCCCCGCGCCCGCGTCCGCGAGAATCTCTTCATCCCCAACCGTTGGAAGGCGCCGAGCGGGCCCGCGGCCCCCGGCACGGGAGCCCCGGCTCCGGGAACCCAGCCCGTGACGGACCGCTGGAGGATCAGCTTCATGCCCTGGAGGCGCTACACCTCGGGAGACTCCGACGAGATGCCGTACTACCATTCCGACCCGGAGTTCTGGCATTATTATCGGCAGAGCGTGCTGAAGGGCGACCTGCCGATCCGGGGCCAGGACGTCTTTCTCAGGCTCACCGCGTCCGCATCGGTCGTGGGCGAGGACCGGTCGCTGCCCGTGCCGAGCCAGGCGAGCGCCTCAGGCCCGGGCGAGGCCGACTTCTTCGGGTCGAGCGGGACGCACCTCCTGACGACGGACCTTGCGCTCGAGGTCGACCTCTTCAAGGGGGACACCGCCTTCAAGCCGGTCGACTGGCTGCTGAGGATAAAGCCCGTGTTCGACTTCAACCACGTGGATTTCCACGAGACGGGCGAGGTGTCCCCGAGCCCCACGGGAACGCTCACGGCGGGCACGGCGGGGCCGCCCGGCAACGGGGGCGTCACGAACCCGGGCGACGTCGCCGGTCTCCTGAGCGGCGGGCTCTCCACCGACACCGGGAGCCTCGGGGGCACGACGTCAACCGCCCGCAACAGGACCTACGTCTCCCTCCAGGAGGCCTTCTTTGAGAAGCACCTGGCCGATCTCTCGGCCAACTATGACTTCTGCGCGGTCGCCGTAGGAAACCAGACCTTCAACAGCGACTTCAGGGGCTTTGTCTTCAATGACACGAACCTCGGGGCGCGGTTCTTCGGCAATTACGCGAGCAACCGCTACCAGTACAATGTCGCGGTCTTCGACCTGCGCGAGAAGGACACGAATTCCGGGCTCAACTCGCTCCGGCGCCGTGGGAACCTGGTCGCGGTCGCCAACCTCTACCGGCAGGACACGCTCCTGCCGGGCTACACCGCGCAGGTCAGCGTGCTCGCCAGCTTCGACCAGCCAGGGACGCACTACGACACGGACGGCTTCCTCGTGCGCCCGTCGCCCCTGGGAACCGTCGTGGCCCACCGCGTGGACAGCTACTACGTGGGGCTCACGGGCGACGGGCACCTCGGGCGCTGGAACGTCTCGGACGCGGCCTACCTCGTGACGGGGCGCGACGAATTCAACGGCATCGCCGGCAGGCCGGTGGACATCCTGGCGGAGATGGCCGCGCTCGAGCTGAGCTACGACCGGGACTGGGTCCGCTACAAGGCCTCGCTCTTCTTCGCCTCGGGCGACCACGACCCCCAGGACGGGCGGGCGACCGGGTTCGACTCGATCGCCGACAATGCGAACTTCACGGGAGGCCCGTTCAGCTACTGGGTGAGGCAGAGCTTCAACCTCGCCGGGACCTCGGTGCCGCTGAAGCAGCGCTTCAGCCTTCTCCCCGACCTGCGGGCAGGCGGCAGTTTCGAGGGCCAGTCCAACTTTGTGAACCCGGGCCTCATCCTCTACGGCGTCGGCGCCGAGGCGGACCTCACCCCGAAGCTGCGCGCGTTCGCCAATGCGAACTACCTCTTCTTCGACGCGACCGAGCCCCTGAAGACCGTGCTTCTCACCAACCAGGCGGGCCGCAACATCGGCACGGACCTGAGCTTGGGCGTGCAGTGGCGCCCCTTCCTGATCAGCAACGTCGTCATCTCCGCCGGCTGCGGCTTCCTTCTGCCGGCAGGCGGATACCGCGACATCTATGCGACCACCGAGCCCCCGGTCCCCGGGTTCACGCCCGCGTCGACCGGGGGCAAGGTTGACGATTTTCTGTACAGCGCGATCCTCGCGGCCACGCTCACCTACTGACCCAGGGACCACGCACTGATGCCCTTTCCCGCCCACCCCCCAGGTTCCCGACCGTGGCTCGCGTTGGCCGCCTGCGCGCTCGCGCTCGCCGGGAAATCGCGCTCGGAGATCGCCGGAGCGCCCTTCGGGCCCCCGATCGCCGTGCCGCGCGACGCGAGGTCGTCCGAGGCCCCCCCTGCGCCTCCCAAGCCGACAAACTGGATCGACCAGAGCCCGCAGGAGGCGCACCGCAAGAGCGCGGGATGCATCGAGTGCCACCAGGGAACCGAGGAGATGCATTCGTCCCCCTACGTCGTCCTGGGCTGCGTCGACTGCCACGGCGGCGACCCCACGCCCGGCCTCGCGATGCGCAAGGCCCACGTGGCCCCGCTGAACCCCGTCTTCTGGCAGAGCTCGGCGAAGCCGGCCGACTCCTCCGTCCTCCTCAACCACGAGTCGCCGGAATTCATCCGGTTCGTCAACCCGTCCGACCTGCGCGTGGCCGACAAGGCCTGCGGCCTGTGCCACGGAGAGGTGGTCAGGCACGTCGAGAGCAGCATGATGAACCACGGCGCCATGCTCTGGGAGGCGGCGCTCTACAACAACGGGTCGGCGCCCTTCAAGGACGCTCACTACGGGCAGGCCTACGGGATCGACGGCGCCCCCCTCGCACTGCGCAGCCCGATCGACGTGACGCCCGACATGACGCTTCTCCACGGGATATTGCCCTTCCTCGAGCCCCTTCCCCGCTTCGAGGTCAGCCAGCCCTCGAACATCCTGCGCGTATTCGAGAAGGGCGGCGAGAAGCAGGAGGAGATCGGCAACCCCGACGCGTTCGAGTCGCCCGGGCACCCGGCACGCCGCCTCTCTGAGCGCGGCCTCGGGACCCTGAACCGCATTGACCCCGTCTACCTGAACCTCCAGAAGACCCGCCTCAACGACCCCCTCCTCGGGTTCATGGGCTCGAACGACCACCCGGGCGACTACCGCTCGTCCGGCTGCGCGGCGTGCCACGTCATCTATGCGAACGACCGTTCGCCGACGAATTCGGGCTGGTGGTCGAAGTACGGCAACCAGGGGCTGAGCTTCACGGGCGACCCGATGATCTCAAAGCGGGAGAAGGCGCATCCGATCGTGCACCAGTTCACCCGGAGCATCCCGTCGAGCCAGTGCATGACCTGCCACATGCACCAGGGAAACCTCTTCGTAAACTCATTCCTCGGCTACACCTGGTGGGACCAGGAGAGCGACGGGGAGTTCATGTACCCGGCCAAGCAGAAGAATCCCACGGAAGAGGAGATGGCCGCCTCGCTCGAGCGAAACCCGGAGGCCGCGGCGGCGAGGGGCCTCTGGAGCGACCCAGATTTCCTGGAGAAGGTCGCGGAGCTCAACCCGAAGCTGAAGCAGACGCAGTTTGCCGACTATCACGGGCACGGCTGGGTGTTCCGCGCGGTCTTCAAGAAGGACCGCGAGGGCAACCTGCTCACGCTCGACGACAGGCCCATCGACCACGACGATCCCGAGAAGTTCGCGAAGGCCGTCCACCTGAAGGACGTGCATCTCGCCCGCGGGATGCAGTGCGTCGACTGCCACTTCCAGAGCGATGTCCACGGCAACGGCCTCCTGTACGGGGAGCCGCGCGCCGCGACCTCGATAGAGTGCGTCGACTGCCACGGAACGGTCGACCGCCGGCCGACCCTCGTTACCTCGGGCAACTCGGGCGCCTTTGAGGACGGCCGCGTCCAGCCCATGGACCTCTCCAAGGGCACGACGCCGTGGGGCCCGCGCTTCTACTGGGTGGGCAGGAGGCTCTTCCAGCGCTCGATGATGACGCCGGACGTCGTCTGGGAGGTCCCCCAGACGATGGACACGATCGATCCCACGTCGCTGCACTACAACGCGAAGTCGGCCTACGCCAAGACGCTCAGGCGCGACGGCGCCACCTGGGGCGACGTTCCCGCCGGCGGCCCCGTCATCCTCACCGCCGAGCTCGCCCACGCCAATTCCAACATCTCGTGCCAGATCTGCCACACATCGTGGGTGACCAGCTGCTTCGGCTGCCACCTGCCCATGCGGGCCAACAAGATGGTGCAGGCGAACAAATTCGAGGGCACCACCTCGCGCAACTACACGAGCTACAATCCCCAGGTCGTCAGGGACGACGTTTTCATGCTCGGCCGGGACGCCACCTACAAGGACCACCGCCTCGCGGTTCTTCGCTCGTCGAGCGCGGTCGTCGTCGGCTCCCAGAACGGCAACCGCGAGTGGGTCTACGCGCAGCAGCAGACGGTCTCGGCCGAGGGCTACTCGGGCCAGGCGTTCAATCCCCACTTCCCCCACACGACGGGCTCGGTCGGGACCACCAAGAACTGCACGGACTGCCACCTGTCGGCGGCCCGGGACAACAACGCCTGGATGACCCAGCTCCTCGGGTTCGGCACGGGCACCGTCAACTTCTTCGGCCGGTACGCCTACGTCGGTTCGGGGACGGACGGATTTGACGCCGTCGCCTGGACCGAGGAGGAGGAGCCGCAGGCGCCTTATGGAAGCCACCTCCAGCGCCTGGCCTATCCCGACGACTACCGCCAGCACGTCGAGGCGGACCGCGGGATGCTCCAGGTCGCCTACCACCACGACGGGGAGGACATCCAGGACCTCGCGCTCCGCGGTGAATACCTCTA
>Ga0302326_10013775_pt1 | contig 17131 bp, 12 predicted proteins | sample Palsa_T0_3_FD_202264 | JGI IMG/M metagenome (GOLD analysis project Ga0302326, IMG submission 202264) | Peat permafrost microbial communities from Stordalen Mire near Abisko, Sweden - Palsa_T0_3 | ecosystem: Environmental > Terrestrial > Soil > Palsa > Peat permafrost | place: Sweden: Abisko...
GTCCGTCCGAACCGCAATCGCCTGGCCCATGGCAAACCCCCTCCGTTTGCCACCTTGAATCATTCCCCACGTGATTCGTGAATCCCCCAGAGAGTCAGCCACCCTACGGTTTGGTATTAGAGAGACTCAGGACGGAGCTTTGCCGCCGTTTTTCTTGCAGGCCGAACGGAATTTCTTCCGCGCTTTACCTTTGAGATTCTGAGCATTGGCCTGCTGGCTGCATGCTTTGGAGATCGCGCTTTTGTCCGTCGCAGCACCGGTAGCCGGTGCAGCAGCAGGCGCCGCAGGTTGAGCCGCCGGCGCCGGCGTACTCGTGGAAGGAGTCGTGGTCTGTGCGAACACGCTTCCCGCACTAATCGCCAGTGACAGCAACGCAACGCTTATCGCAACTTTCATGTCGTTTTCCTTGTTTAGAGAAGCCACCCCGCTTACGCGCCTTTCAGCTTGGCGTTGCACTGGCTGTAATAGCCACCGCCCTTCTGAATCCACTTCAAGTCGCCATTGCCGTTTGCGGCTTTGTTAGCCCTGTACTGATCGAGACAAGTCTCCATCCGCGCCTTGCCTGCCGATAGAGTGGAATATTTGGAGTTCACGGCGCTCGGGAAAACGGCATTACCGGAGAATGTCGGAGCCGGCGCTGGCTTCGGGGCAGGAGCCGGCGCTGGCGCTGGGGCAGGCGCTGCAGCGGTGGTTGTAGCCGGCGCCGCGGCATCCGATCCGCACTGCGCCTTGCGGAAGTCATTCCACTTCATGCCATTGAGGGCATTGCCCTCTTTGGCTGCTTTATATTTGGCGCTGCACTCCGCCATCGTGAGCGCTTGAGCCGATGTGCCTTGCAGAGCGATGGCCGCGAGCACGGCACCTGCGCAAAGAGCAACATAACGCATGGTCATGGCTGGTTTCCTCGTGTTGACGTCTGATTTTTAAGAACGGCCAGGCTGAATCGGCCGGATATCCAATAGGCCCATTTAGCCACAGGAATACGTCACCGTCACCCCTTGTGAGAGTGATCGTGCGAATGAGCGTGTCTATAATCTTCGGGCTTGCCGATCTCGTCTCCACATCCGGCGCGTTTTGCCCAATACTCCCAGGCACGCCATGTTTCCGGGGCGCCTGGTGAATAGGCGCGACCGCCCCCACGGGCAGCGATCTCACCTTTCGAGAGCGGCTTCGGCTTACCGCCCATCCGCATCGCGTTCATCTGCACACGCGCATTGCGCGGCAAATAGACCGAAAGCCGTACCACCTCGATGATCGAGCGCGCCGCCGAGGCAAAGCCGTGGCCACGCATCAGCGCGACGCTGCCCTTACCCATTGTTTTAGCAAGGTCACGCCCCTGCGGCATGTTTCGCACCAGAAGGTCGGTATCGCCGAATTTCTTGCGGATATCCCATACCGGCACCTTGCCGCCGATGAAGCTGCCGGAATGGATTACCGGCTCCAATGGCTTCGACACCAGCCCGAACGGCAGCGTGTCTTCCGCGTGCGCATGCACCACCGCCATAACTTCGGGCCGAGCCTCGAAAATCGCTGCATGAATAAAGCGCTCGAGATAAGGCTGGCGCTTGTCGCTGACCGGTTCGCCCATTTGATCGAACTCGATCAGGTCATGACGCTCCACCAGTTCCGGCGCCAGCGAACGCGACATAAAGAAATGCTTCGGGTTGTCGGGATGGCGCACGCTGATGTGGCCATAGGCATCGACCACATCTTCGTTAGAGAGAATGCGATTGGCGACGACGAGGTCGCGCAGGATATCGTCGACTTGGCTCATGGCGTTCCTTCCCTATTATGAAGCTAAAATCGGCTGGTTTAGCCGAAGGTCGGCACGAACAGATCGTCGGCCTTCACCGGCTTGTCGGTCAGGCCGAACGTCTGCTGGTAGGTAATAAGCGCCTCAATCGTGCGACGATTGGGTTCGACGCCGTAAGGCCACGGATCACCGTTGAACACGTCCCAGATGTCGTCGATCTCCCGCATCAGGAACGGGGTCATGTAACGGACAGCGCGCAGGTTGAATAATTTTCGCAGCGCGATCTCCTTCGACTTCACAAAGGCGTCATACAGGCTTGTCGCCACGAACGGATATCGCTCGTAGACACTCTTCTTGATGGCGACAGTGTGCATGATCGGATAAATGCCCTTGCGCCTGTAGAGATCTTTGTCGACCTCAACAAAGTTCGGGAACAGCCGCACGATGTCGGGATTAGTGCGGATTTCTTCCGGCAAGCTGGTGCCGAGCGTGGCGTCAATCTCGCCTGCAGCGAGCATCTGCCCGAGCGTCTTGCCGGTCTTGTTGTTCTCAATCGACATCTTTTTCAGAAGCGGCAGCACGGTCGGACTGCCGTGCGATCCCGCCTCGTTCATGGCGCTCTGCACCCAGTGAACCTTGGTGAGATCGACTCCGAATTCATGTTGCAGCATGCCGTTGATGAAGATCGCGGCCGTCATCGTGAAAAGCGGCACCCCGATACGCTTGCCTTCGAGATCCTTGGGCGTCTTGATCCCGGATTTCCTGTTGATGGCGATGAAGCCCATGCGGAAGGCAATCGAGGGAAATACCGGGATGGCAACGAATGGACATTCGTTGCGGGTAAATCGCTGCGTAAATTCGGAAAGCGAATATTCGGCAACGTCGAATTCCTGTCCGCCCGACATCCGGTCGAAAATCGGCCGCGGCTGATCGATGGCTATGAAATTGAGATCGATACCGTCCGGCCTGACCTCACCGGTATAGAGCGGCTGCATCCGGTCGTAGAGGCCGCACGCGAATGAAAGTTGCAGCTTGGCCATGGGTTTGCCGTCCTCCCGACTTATCGATCGTTGCTGTAGCGTTAGCATGACGACCGACGGGCAGGAAAGTCGTCAGGCATGCGGGATTGCAGGCCTGAAAACACGATCCGCAGGAGGCAGCCTATGACGACAGTGGATTTTGCCCACCGCAGTAAGCAGACCGAACTGATGGATACGGAAATCGTCGAATTCGCCGAATTCCATCAGTGTCTTAGACAGCTCGAAATCGTCAACGTTCTCTCACTTGCCTACAGGCCGACACTGCGCTGGCTGCGTCGCATACTCCGCCACACGCCATCGAATGACGAAGTAGCCATTCTCGACGTCGGCAGCGGTGGCGGTGACATGCTGCGTAAAATTCGCAAATTGACGCCCGGCCTGAACCGCAACGCGCACCTCATTGGCGTCGACCTGAACCCTTGGTCGAAACAATCTGCCGAACGGGATACACCGCCTGATTTGGACATCGATTACTGGACGTCGAACATCTTTACTTTGGATCCGTCGCTGAAAATTGACTTCATCATCAGCTGCAATTTCACCCACCATCTCAGCAACGAAGAACTGGTAAAATTTATCAGGTGGATGGACAGCCACGCCCGTCGCGGCTGGCTGGCCAACGATCTCCACCGTCATCCGTTACCTTATTATTTCATAAAGACGGTGTTTGGCGCTCTACCTTTCAGCAGGATGATGCGAAGCGACGGTCCGATATCGATTTCACGCGCTTTTGTGGCGGCGGACTGGCGGGGACTGCTGGACCAGGCCGGGATACCGCCGGAACGATCATCGATCGAATGGTTCTTTCCATTCCGCTACGTCGTCTCTTGCCGGACTGCATAGACCGTCATACGCGCAAACGCGTCTTGTTCACGACCAAGCGCGTCAAGGCGGGAACTGCCCACGGAAAAGCTCGTGCAATTGCTGAGGTGGCGCGTTGCGCTTTCGCATTGACGAAAGCAACGTTGGCGATCTTTGCCCATGTGATTTGAGGCTTGAGCTTCGCTATGACGCTGGTCTGGTACTCGCTCGCGCTCTGATCACATGCCACGGCACGCGCTGCGGCCATCCCGGTGTGCAGGGCGATCGAGGTTCCATCGCCGGTGTACGACGGAATGACGACCAGCTGGTCGCCCACCGGATAGACCGTATCGGAAATGACCGTGCGGCGTAGGAAACCATACGGAATTGCCGCAATTGCGACCGGCCTGTTCCAGCGCGGCGTCGCGCCAGAAAGGAGTTCTGCGAAGAACCGTGAGCACCGGGCAAGAAACTGCGCATGGGCGTCCCACGTGACGGGCATTTCCGGCTGCGTGTCCCGGTTAATAACCCAACAAATCGTCGCGATGCCGCCTTCGATCAGGCACGCCCCGCCATAACCGCCCGAGAGCACCACCAGTTGGACGAGGTCGCTTAAACTCGCTGCCGTCGCCGGCGAAACGTCAAGCTGCATCTTAAATGCTACGGTCGGCGCACCAGCCCTCGGCCAGCCGCGGAGATTGTGCTTGCCCGTCGCAAGCACCACCCGATCCGCGGCAAATTGCTCTGCTGCCGTATGTACAACCGCGCACCGCCGGCTGATTTCCAAATTCGTAACCGCCGAGTCCCTGATAACGCGCGCCCCTGCACGCTCTGCCGCATCAAGCAATGCCTGATCCAGAACGTAGCGGGACAGTCCGGCACCGCGAAACGGAAGACTGACGCGTTCGGTCACTCCGCCAATTTCGAGGGCGAGTTGGCTGGCCGGGCGTGCACCGAGCTGCCAAACATCGAGCCCTAGTTGTTCCAGAAGATTTTGCGCTTCCGCGCTGAGAAATTCACCGCAAACTTTATGATGCGCGGCCGCAGTTTTTTCGAGAACGGTAACGGAATGGCCTTGCCGCGCCAGTTCAATTGCGAAAGCGGAGCCGCCAAGGCCACCGCCGATCACAATCGACCCGGAGTCTTTCACTTTGACGACCGCGTCAGCCGAACCATCAATGCAATTCTTTACGCAAAATTTTCCCGATGTTGCTCTTCGGCAGCGACTGCGGAAAGTCGACGATGTGCGGCACTTTGTAGTTCACCAGCCGGGTGCGCAGGAACGCAATCAAATCGGCTTCGGTCAATGCCGGATCGCGCCGGACGACGAACAGCTTGACCGCCTGGCCAGTGCGCGGGTCCGGCACACCAATCACTGCCGCCTCGATAACGTCGGGATGCTGCATCGCGACGTCCTCGACTTCGTTCGGAAACACCTTGAAGCCTGAAACGATGATCATGTCCTTCTTGCGGTCGAGCAGCTTCAGGAAGCCCTCCGTATCAAAGGTGCCGATATCGCCGGTGCGCAGCCAGCCGCTCTCTGTAATCACAGCCTGGGTTTCGGCAGGACGCCCCCAATAGCCCTGCATAACTTGCGGGCCACGAATCCAAACCTCACCTTCCCCGCCGGGACCGGCGACCGCGCCGTCGTCGTCCCGGATCGTCACCTCGGTCGAAGGCACCGGAAGGCCGACCGTGCCCAATTTCGGGCTCGCGATCGGGTTGATGCACACCACTGGCGAAGCTTCGGTCAGGCCATAGCCCTCAACCACATGGGTCCCGGTAATCTCGTGCCAGCGATGCGCTACTTCGCTTTGGATGGCCGCACCGCCGCCAATCGCCACCCGCAGCGCGCTGAAATCCAAAGCAGCGAATTCGGGCTTGTGCACCAGCGCATTGAACAACGTGTTGACACCGGACATTACGGTGATGTGCCCACCGTGAATGGTTCGAATAAGCCGATCAAGATTGCGCGGATCGATAACGAGAACATTGAGCGCCCCGACCAGGGCGAAAGACAGCATGTTCGCGGTCAAAGAGAAGATATGATAGAGCGGCAGCGGCGTCAGCACGCGCTCGTTCTCATGCTCGCCTGTGGCCCCCGTCCACGCCAGACATTGCAACGTATTGGCGATCAGGTTGCGGTGCGTGAGCATGGCGCCTTTCGGCACGCCCGTCGTGCCGCCGGTATATTGTAAAAGCGCCACCGCGGAAGATTGCGTCTTTGCATCGGAGTAACGGCTGCTCGGCTCGCGTGTGCAGGCGTCCTGCATCATGGTGAAAGTGTCGAAGCGCCAAGCCGGCACCGATCGTTCGATGTAGGAATTGGCGAAATTGAATGCCCAGCGTTTCAATGTCGGCACGAGATCGCCGAGCCGCGCCACCACGACATGGCGGATTTTGGTCTCGGCGATCACCGACTCCAGCTTATGGGCGAAATTCTCCATGATGACGATGACGTCGGCGCCGGAATCGTGAAGCTGTTCCTTCAGCTCACGTGGCGTGTAGAGCGGATTGACGTTGACCGCGATCAATCCGGCGCGAAGGGTGCCCAAAAACGCGACCGGATAAGCCAGCATGTTCGGCAGCATGATCGCGACGCGATCACCCGGCCGGCACTTTGCCTCCTCGATCAGGAAGGCGGCGAAGGCCCGACTGTCGCGCTCCCACTCGGCGTAGCTTATCTGCGCCCGTAAGCATTCGAAGGCCGGACGTGCGGCATGCTGATCGCAGGACTCGAGCAGCATGCCGTGGAGCGAAGGGAACAGGTCCGGATCGACGGTACGCGGAACGCCGGCGGGATAGGACGCAAACCAAGCGGGCTCCGCCGTGCCCGAAGTCAGCGCACCATTCGAAATGAGCGTCATGACTGATCAGCCCCGGCCCAACCTGCAACGCCGCTATAATCGCTTCCCGGCATATTCCGCGATTCTTTCGTTGCGCGCCTAACCGCAATCACTGCGCCGCGACAAACTTCTCCAGCGTCATCGGAGCGCGACCACCCACCGGCTCTTTCGGCTCAACGCCGACGAACGGGCTTGCCTCGTTGAACCACATGGCGCGAGCCGGCAATTGCCAGCGGCGCTTGCCGGCGACGGAAGCATCCCAGCGTACCGGCTCGTCCTCGATGTCCATGCACTGATAGTGTGTATTGAACAGTTCGATGCGATGGCCGTCCGGATCACGCATGTAAACGAAAAGCGCGAGACCGGGGCCATGCCTGCCCGGGCCGTACTCGATATTGTCGGCAAAGCCCATCTCGGAGGCCAGATCGCAGACGTAGAAGAAGTGATACGATTCCGGGATGCTGAAGGCGGCATGATGCAGTCGAGGTCCCTTTCCCGGCGCAAACACGATGTCGTGCGGATTGCCCTTGCGCTGCAAGAACACGAACATCGGATCTTCACTACCGTCTGGCGCAATGTATTCGGACAGACGAAAGCCGAGCCCCATATAAAACTCGAGCTCCTTGCGCACATCGGGAACCAAAACCTGAAAATGATCGATTCGTTGCGGCACCGCGCCACGATGATGGCCGAAATCCATCAGCAGTCGCGGCCTGGTCTCCATCGAAGCGCAGAGTTCAAGCGGCACGCCGCCCGGATCGCTCACATGCAGCGTCTTGCCCTGATATGGCCGCTCGACCCATTGCGCCGGCAGGCCCGCCTTCTCGAAATAGGACTTTGCTTTCACCAGATCTTCTTCAGTGAAGCAACGCATGCCGACGCGCTCGGATTTCGGCGTATCGGCGCGCTTGAGCACCAGGCTGTGGTGGCAGGCTTCGGCAATGCCGCGGAGATAGATCGTGTCCTTGTCTTCATCGCTAACGACCAGGCCGATCAGATCGGCATAAAACGCGCGGCTTTTCGCGAGGTCCTTGACGTGCAGCACGGAATGGCTGGCGCGTGTAATATTGAAAGGCGGATTGTAATTGGGCTTCGGTAGCGGCACGACTTACTCCAGGACGGAAGGAATGGACGGCGTTAGCTTGACACGTCCCGGCGCTCCATTCCACTTTCCGAAACCTGCGGAAAAGGATGCCATGCATGACCGATGCTGCCATGGGATCAAGCCAGAGCTACCGGGGTCTGCGCGGCTGGCTCGATGTTGTGGACAAGTTCGGCGAGCTTGAGCGTGTTTCCGGCGCCCACTGGGACGTCGAGATGGGCGCCATCACCCAAATGCTTACCGAAAAGAGCCGCGGTCAGGCGCCGGCCATACTGTTCGACGAAGCACCCGGTTATCCGAAGGGTTATCGGACGCTGTACGGCCAGCTATCGTCGATCAAACGTATTGCACTAACGCTCGGCCTGCCACTCGAGTACGACCGCAAGGTCAATATCGTGCAGCGTTATCACGAGCGCATGCAGGACATGAAGCCGCTGAAGCCGCGCTTCGTCAACGACGGCCCGATCTTCGAGAACGTGATCGAAGGCGACGCCATCGACGTTCTGAAATTTCCGGTGCCGCGGCACCATGAGCAGGACAAGGCCCGCTTTATCGGCACCGCGTGCTGCGTCGTGACCAAAGACCCGGACGCCGGCTGGTTCAATCTCGGCGCCTATCGCAGCCAGGTCTATGACGGCAAAACCGTCGGCTGCCAGATCACGGAAGGCAAGCACGGCCGCATTCATCGCGACAAATATTTCGCGCGCGGCGAACCGATGAAGGTTTTGATCCTGTGCGGACAGGATCCGCTGCTGTTTATGCTGTCGTCGAGCCCACTGCCGGAAGTCAGCGAGTATGACATCGCCGGCGGCCTGCGCGGCGAACCGCTCGACGTCGTGCGCGGGCCCTTTACCGGTTTTCCAATCCCTGCCGATTGCGAAATCGCGATCGAAGGCGAAACCACTCCTGGCCAAACCAGGCCGGAAGGACCGTTTGGCGAATGGATGGGCTATTACTCCGACGACACTCAGGACCGGCCTTACGTCAACGTCAAAACCATCCTGCATCGTAACGATCCGATCCTGACCTGCGCACCGCAGCACAAGCCGGTTGATGAGACAGGATTGCTCAAGGGCATCGCCGGCGCCGCGCAAATCTGGCGCGCACTCGATGCCTGCGGCATTCCGGATGTGCTTGGCGTCTGGAATCACGAAGCCGGCCCGGCAACGCGGTTCACTACGATCCAACTCCGCCAGCGTTATCCCGGCCACGCGCGGCAGGCCCTCCACGTGGCGTGCGCCTGCCAGGGTGGCGCTTATGCCGGTAAATGGACGGTGGTCGTCGATGAGGACATCGATGCCGGCGATCTCGATCAGGTGCTGTGGGCGATGTGTACCCGCTTCGATCCGAAGGCCGATATCGATCTCGTGCAAAAAGCCTGGGCTTCGAAGCGCGATCCGCTTTATCTGCCCGGCAACTTCAACAACCGCATCCTGGTCGACGCCTGCATTCCCTACGACATGAAACTCAAGGGGACATTCCCGCCGACGGTCGACGTCAGCTCGACTATGCGAACCAAACTGCGAGCGAAATTTCCAAACCTGTTTCACTAAATAAAAAGTGGCGGATGGTTTAAGCCATCCGCCACGCTCGTCGCTCGTCGCTGAAACCTACTCCTGATTTTGCGCGGTCTGCGCAAACAGGTCCTTGCCTAAAGTGTTGAAGCGAGCCTTCTGAGCGTCGCTCAGCGAGTCATAGAAGTCATGCAGTGCCGGGCGGATTGTATCCACGGCCTGCAACATGGCTTGCAGATGCTTGCCGGCTGCCGCAAGCCTCGCAGGCGGCGTGGCAGGCGCCTCAGCCGGGCACGCAGCCTTGATCGTGTCCGCCGCACTCGTGGCCGCCGATTGCAAGGCATCGAGCTTCGCGCGCTGTGCATCGTTCGGCTGCACCACGGTGTTGATCTGATCGGTTGGCCACGCCATCACCGACGCATCGCATTGCGCTTGCGGCGTGGGTGCATTACCGGGTGCACCCGGCTGCGGCGCAGCGTTTGACGCCTCAGGCTTGGCACCCGGTGCGTTGGCGCCGATGTCGTTGAAGCGCGCCTTCTGCTCATCGCTCAGCGAGTCGTAGAATTTACCAAGCAGCGGGCTGACGATATCGACGGCCTGCACCATGCCTTGCAGACGCTGCTGCATGTCATCAAGACGTCCAGTCGGCGTGAACGACACCGTTGTCGGGCAATGCGACTTGATCACATCGCTCGCCTTGACCACGGCATTGCCAAGATCGTCGAGCAGCGTGGTCTGGTCGGGATTAGGCTGTATGGCGGCCTGGATCTGATCGATCGGCCATCCGGTAACTTCTGCTGCTTCCTCGTCGCAGCTCTGGGTCATGTTTTGGGTCAGAGCCGCCATGCGCTGAGGCGCGCCCGGACCTTGGACATAGTCGTCATACAGATACGGCGAGAAAATCCCTTCGTAGATATCGCCGTAGCCATAGACCCAGAACGGATCAGAGTAGCCGTAATCGTACGGCCACAGCGAATAGTAGAAGAGATTGCCGTAGGCATACGGCCAGAACAGCGGCCCAAGCCAGCCGACGTGATGGAACGGATGCCATCCCGGATGCCAGCCGGCGTGCCAGAACGGATGGAATGCAGCGTTGGCGGCAAAATTGCGTCGCCCCGCGAAGGCTGCCGGATTTACCGCAACGTGAGCGAAGTGAGCGTTGTTCGCGAACGTATGGGCGCCGGGCGTTACGTGACTGATGGCCGCGTGGTTAGCTAAAGCATTGTGCGCTGCTGAACCCGCTGGACCGTGAACCGCGGTGTGGAAAGCAGGTCCACCATGCGATACGCGGGCGGAGAAATGTGTGCTGCCTCCACCAACGCGAGGTGCAGCGCGAGCGGCGAAATGAGGTACGCCGCCGCCACGGGCTGCCGAAAAATGAGGGGCCGAGAAATGTGCGCCGCCACCACCGCCAGGATGCCCGCCGCCGCCACCTCCAGGATGACCTCCACCTCTGGCTGCGGCCGCAGCGCCGATCATGCACACAGAAAGACCGATGGAAGCCACGGCTATCGATATCTTCGATGATATCTTGGACATGTTGAAATCCCTCTCCGGCCAATCGATTTAACGTGCAATTGCGCGTTACGTTCCTCCGGGCTCAACGCATGCTGCGGTGCAGCGTCTTCGCCACATACACTCAGTTTCGATATGTGCCGAAGTTCAAGCACTCGCCAGTGTGGAGCCGGGTTACATTTTCGTCACCTGTTCGTAGATCAATCGCCGGCCGCTGCGCCAAAATCCGTACTGCAAAACGCGAAATCGCGGATTGCGGCGTCCGATTGCCTCGAAAGCAAAGCGCGCATATCGCCGATAAGAAATTCCAACGGTTTGGACCGCGCACTGTCGCCCGAATGTCACATGTCCTGCAGATCGTTTCGGCCGTGCACAACTGTCCGGCCGCGCAGTTGATATTCGCCCATCTGACGGGCATGTTTATGGTTAACGTGGTCGCTAGGGGCCGATCATACCGAAATAACGTGATTGCCGTGCTGGCGTCTTTTCCGGGCGGCTTTGGGGCGTTGCAGCAACGAGTTCGCGGCGGTGCGTGCGTTGGCCAATGCGGGTGTGCGTCGAAGAAGTTGGGTGCGGCGCGCCATGTCATCGCGCGTGCAGGCCTGCGTAGCCGGATTCGCTCTTGCTTCGTTATTGGCCGAGTGCGCCGTAGGCCCGGACTACTCGCCTGCTCCCGCGCCGACTCCTACCGAATTCAAGGAACTGAAGGGCTACAAGCACGCCACGCCGCGCGATGACGTTGATCGTGGCGACTGGTGGGCTCCCTACCGCGATCCACGACTCGCCGAACTGCTCCGCCAAGTCGAGATTTCCAACCAGACGGTTGCCGCATCGGCGGCGTCCTATGAGGAAGCGCGGGCGCTCATTCGCGAAGCGCAGTCGTCCTTACTTCCTGTCGCAACCGCCGGATACTCCGTTACGCGCACGCGCACTGGAGCGCTTGCCGGCACCACCGGTGGGAGCGCGATCGGGACGAATCTGGGCACGCGATATGCGACGCAGTACGTCGCGCCAATCAGCGGCTCGTGGGATCTCGACGTTTGGGGCAAGGTACGCAGGCAAATCGAGAGTAATACCGCCGAGGCACAGGCAAGCGCCGCCGATCTCGATAATGCCAAGCTTTCCGCACAAGCCCAGCTGGCTACCGCCTACTTCAATTTGCTCGCGTCCGATTCCCTGCACGATCTGTTTCTTCGTACGATCGCACTCGATAAGAAGACCCTCGACATCGTGCAGAACCAGTTCAAAGCTGGCTACTCCGTGACCGCTGGCGACGTTTCCACGGCGCAAGCCCAGCTTTTTAACGCACAGGCACAGCTTTTTGATGCCGACGTCCAGCGCGCGCAATACGAGCACGCAATTGCGATGCTGATTGGCCGGCCGCCGGCGGAGCTTTCGATTGCACGAAGGCTGCTTGGCGGAAGTATTCCGAGAATCCCGGTTGCAATCCCTTCGACTTTGCTGGAACGGCGTCCTGACGTCGCCGCGGCCGAGCGAACGATGCAAGAGCAGAACGCACTCATCGGTGTCGCCGAGGCTGGCTATTTCCCCGATATTTCGCTGTCCGCCATGGTCCAATACATAGGTCCGATTCCGCTGCCATTCAGCGCCGCGCGTTCGATCCAGTCGATCGGCGCCAGTGCGACGCAAACGCTGTTCAACGGCGGACTGACCGCGGCACAGGTCGATGCCGCCCGGGCGACCTACTGGCAGAGCGTGGCCAATTACCGGCAAACGGTGCTGGTGGCATTCCAACAGGTCGAGGATGAACTGGCCGCGATCCATCATTATGCCGAGGCGCTTGCCGTTCAGCAGCGGGCGGTGGCGGAGGAACGTAAAGCTGTCGATGTCTATCTCAATCAGTTTCAGCAAGGCCTGGTCGCGTTCACCACAGTCGTGACCGCTGAACTGACGTTGTTGAGCGATGAGGAAAGCGAACTGACGAACCGGCAAAATCTCTTTCTCGCCAGCGTAAGTCTGATCGAAGCGCTCGGCGGCGGATGGGACGCCACACTGCTGCCAACAGCAAAGAAGCTGACGGACGGCTTCTCGCTGCTGCCGCAGCTCGAATCAACGCAGCCGGCGATAGGAACAACCGTAGTTCCTTTGGCCGGGCAGCCGTCAGATGCGACGCAGGGAGTAAAATAGTCCTAATGTTTGGCTTGCAGTGGCAAGCATTGAGCGCGATGGAACTGCCAAGACCTTGATTCGGCCAATGTTTTTACGATGAATCCAAACAGAAGGAACAACAGCTTACGGTGTTCATCTTGCTTCGCCGCGCTGGTAGACCCGGCAACTTCGTGAAAAGCCGTCCATTAGCGAATTTTCATTAGGCGGGTCATGTTGCCCCACACTATTATGCGGGAAATATTGGGATTCTGATCGCCATCATGGATGAGCGCACACGTACAACGGATGACGAGTTGGCGCCCAACCTGCGCCGGCCGACGCCTGAGCCGGGTGTGAAGAGCCCGATCTTATCGCGATCCCGGATTATCGCCGGCGTCATCGTCGTCCTTCTCGTTATCGCCGGATACGAGACCGTGCATCTCATGCGGACGCCGCAGGCCCCGGGCGGGCGCTTTCAGAACGCCGGCGCCCAGTCGGTGGGCGCAGCCACCGTCGGCACTGGCAACATCAGGGTGATCGTCAATGCGCTCGGAACCGTGACGCCACTCGCCACTGTCACCGTGCAAACCCAGATCGACGGCCAGCTCATTCAAGTCGGCTTCACAGAGGGGCAACTAATTCAGAAAGGCGATTTTCTCGCGCAGATAGATCAGCGGCCGTATGAGATTTTAAAGGCGCAATACGAAGGCCAGCTTGCGCACGATCAAGGTTTGCTCGCGCAGGCAAAGATGGATCTCACGCGCTATCAGACGCTGGCGCAACAGAATTCGATCGCACGACAACAGTCAGAGGATCAGGTCTTCATCGTTCAGCAATACGAAGGGTCGGTGAAAGAGGACCAGGCGCAAGTCGACACGGAGGCACTCAACATTGCCTACTGCCACATTGTGTCGACGGTCACCGGACGCGTCGGTCTTCGCCTGGTCGACCCTGGCAATTACGTACAAACGGCAAGCAGCACCGGTCTCGCTGTCTTGACGCAACTGCAGCCGATCACAGTGATCTTCTCAATTCCGGAGGATAATCTGCCGGATATCGTACCGCAGCTCGCGGCGGGCACACCGCTCCAAGTCACAGCTTTCGACCGCGCTAACGTCAAACAGCTGGCAATCGGCAAGGTATCCGCGCTCGACAATCAGATCGACACCACGACCGGCACGGTGAAAGTACGCGCTCAGTTCGACAATACGGACAACGCGCTGTTCCCTAACCAGTTTGTCAATGCGCGGCTGCTCGTCCGAACATTGCAGAACGTCGTTACCGTGCCGAGCGCAGCCATCCAGCTTGGCGCTGCGGTGAATGGCGGCTCCGGCGGTAGCACCTCGGATAGCGGTAATCCCGGCAGCACAAGCTTCGCCGCTAATGCGAATGCCGTAGCGCCCAGTTACTACGTCTATGTCATCAATGCCAATAACACGGTTTCGGTAAAGCAGATCACGATCGGCCCGACTGACGGCAGCATGACTGAAGTCAATTCCGGCCTCGCGGCCGGCGACAAGGTCGTTACCGATGGAACCGACCGGCTGCGCGACGGCCTACCTGTCAGCGTCTCGGCTTTGGACGGGAAGCCGGTCAACGGCACGGCTGATGGCGGCAACGCCGGCAGCCGCCGCACGGGGGGAGGCGGTCAAGGCGGAAGCAATCGCGAGAACGGTGGCGCGGCACGAAGCGGCGGCGAGGGATCGCAAAGTCCCAACCGTTCGCAATCTCAAGGCTCTACCAACGGCGGCCAATAGCAGCTCCGAAACGACGGCGAGCGCATGCGATCGCTCGCGCAACGGTGAAACGGTGCGATGAACGTCTCGGAACCCTTTATCCTCCGTCCGGTCGGGACGACACTGATGATGGCCGCGATCATGCTGTCCGGCCTCGTCGCCTACAGTTTCCTGCCGCTATCGACGCTGCCTGAGGTCGACTACCCCACCATTCAGGTTCAGACGCTCTACCCCGGCGCCAGCCCTGAGGTGATGACATCATCGGTGACCTCGCCGCTTGAGCGGCAGTTCGGTCAGATGCCGGGCTTGAACGAAATGACGTCGGCAAGTTCGGCCGGCGCCTCGGTTATCACCCTGCAATTCAGCCTTGATTTGAGCCTCGATATCGCCGAGCAGGAAGTCCAGGCTGCTATCAACGCAGCTGGCAATTTGTTGCCAGCCGATCTGCCGGCGCCACCGATCTACGCCAAGGTCAACCCGGCGGACGCACCGATCCTTTCGCTTGCGGTGACTTCCAAGACTTTGCCGCTCACGGCCCTCGAAGATCTTTGCGAGACCAGTCTTGCGCAGAAAATCTCGCAACTCACCGGCGTCGGCCTGGTCAGCATCAGCGGCGGGCAGCGCCCCGCCGTGCGACTTCAGCTCAATCCCCAAGCGCTCGCTGCGTATGGACTCAATATCGACGACGTGCGCACCACGATCGGCAACCTCAACGTCAACACGCCGAAAGGAAACTTCGACGGCCCGGCGCAGGCCACGACCATCAATGCCAACGATCAGCTCGCCAGTACCGACCAATATCGCAGTCTGATTGTCGCCTATCGCGATGGCGGACCGGTTCGTCTTTCTGACGTCGCCAAAATCGTCAGCGGGCCGGAAAACACCAAGCTCGGCGCCTGGGCCAATACCACCCCGGCAATCATCCTCAACGTACAGCGCCAGCCGGGCGCCAATATCATTCAAGTCGTCGACCGGATTCAAAGCCTGTTGCCGCAAATGCTGGCATCGCTGCCGTCCGCGGTGGACGTGAAGGTTCTCAGCGACCGTACCGTCACGATCCGGGCTTCGGTCGCCGACGTCGAGTTCGAACTCGGCCTCGCCATCGTGCTGGTCGTGATCGTGATCTTTGTGTTCTTGCGCACGCTCCCCGGCACGATCATCCCGAGTCTCTCGGTACCGCTGTCGCTCGTTGGCACGTTCGGCGCTATGTACCTGCTCGGCTTCAGCCTCGACAACCTGTCACTGATGGCCCTGACCATCGCCACCGGTTTCGTGGTCGACGACGCCATCGTCATGATCGAGAACATCGCTCGCTTTGTCGAAGGCGGCATGGAGCCGCAGGAAGCCGCGCTGCGCGGGTCCGAACAGATCGGCTTCACCATCATCTCGCTCACGATCTCGCTGCTCGCGGTGCTCATACCGCTGCTGTTCATGGGCGACGTGGTTGGCCGGTTGTTTCACGAGTTCGCCATCACGCTCGCGGTCACCATCGTCATATCGGCGGTAGTATCGCTGACGCTGGTGCCGATGATGTGCGCAAAACTGATCCGGCATCGCCCCGATCACGAACGCTCCGCGTTCGATCTAAAAGCCGAGCGCGCACTCACCGCCACCATAGATCATTACGGCCGCGCTCTTAACTGGATCCTGGACCACCAGCCGCTCACCTTGCTGGTCGCCATCATGACGCTGGCTGTGACCGCGCTGCTCTACTTAGCAATTCCCAAAGGATTCTTCCCGGTACAGGACACCGGTATGATCCAGGCCATCACGGAGGCGTCGCAAAGCGTTTCCTATTCCGAGATGGCGCGGCTGCAGAACCAGCTCGCCGAAGCCATTCTCAAAGACCCTGACGTCGTTAACCTGAGTTCGGTGGTCGGCGTTGACGGCACCAACGAAACGCTCAACAGCGGACGCTTTCTGATTTCGCTGACGCCGCATGACAATCGCACACTCACTGCCAGCCAGATCATCAAACGGATTCAAAGCGAGGTAGCCGGTGTTGTCGGCATCACGCTTTACATGCAGCCGGTGCAGGACCTGACCATCGACTCTACGGTCAACCGCGCTCCGTATAATTTCATCCTCGAAGACGCGAACGCCACGGAGTTCAACACTTGGGTCCCGAAGCTGGTGCAGCAGCTCGGTCAGCTTCCCCAGCTGACCGATGTCGCCAGCGACCTCCAACAGCAGGGCTTGTCGGTCTATCTGGTCATCGATCGCGCCACGGCGAGCAGGTTCGGCATCACGCCGGCAACCGTTGATAACGTGCTCTATGACTCTTTTGGGCAGCGCATCGTCTCGACCATCTATACCCAGTCGAACCAGTATCGGGTGATCCTCGAACTCGACCCATCATTGCAACAATCGCTTGATGGCCTCTCCTCGCTCTATCTACCTTCGTCGTCTTCGACGACCAATGGCCAAGTTCCCCTTTCGACCATTTCGCATATTGAAAATCGGACCGGACCGTTGGTCGTCACGCATTTCGGGCAATTCCCCGCGACGACAATCTCCTTCAATACTGCGCCGGGCTATTCGCTCGGCGACGCGGTGGACGCAATCGTGCAGGCGGAAACCAAAGCTGGCCTGCCCAACAGCTTCATCACCTCATTCCAGGGCACCGCTGCGGCGTTTCAATCATCGCTGACCAATGAAATTTTCCTGATCATCGCGGCCGTCGTGGCGATGTATATCGTGCTCGGCGTCCTCTAT
>Ga0302326_10013776_pt1 | contig 17131 bp, 18 predicted proteins | sample Palsa_T0_3_FD_202264 | JGI IMG/M metagenome (GOLD analysis project Ga0302326, IMG submission 202264) | Peat permafrost microbial communities from Stordalen Mire near Abisko, Sweden - Palsa_T0_3 | ecosystem: Environmental > Terrestrial > Soil > Palsa > Peat permafrost | place: Sweden: Abisko...
GAGGACCGGCCCGGCCGCGGCCACCTGGGTCAGCCGCATCCGCCACAGCCGCGCCGATGGGACCATCCAGCCGGGCGATGCGTTGACAGCCATGGTTAAACCGTACACATCACCGCGTCATTCAACCGAGGATGCCGGGCCTGCCCGCTGGACCCAGCGAGGCGCGCCGGTCACACCGAGCCGGCGTCCTGAAGCGGCTTGACGGGCACGGTTATCCAGGCAGCGACGGCTTACAGGCAGCGGAGGTAGCCGGTAACCGCCGGAGTGTCGTCCGCGTCGGCGATCAGCTCGATGGATCCGTCTGGGCGGACGAGGATCAAGGCGTCCTGGCCGTATGCGCGGGCCACGTGCCCGGTGTCGTCGACGAGGCCGCCTGGCCCGATCAGGCAGGGCTTGACGATGTCTGATGCGAGGCCGCTGAGTGCGGTGCCGCAGCGTTCACCGAGGCCGAGCAGGGTGAAATGCGGCCCGCGGAAGAGGTCGAAAAGGCGCTTCGGCGTGCCGGTGGACGGGTCGCGGCAGGGGGCGTCTGGTGCCCGGTCGCCCGGCTGCAGCCCGCTGGACCGGCCCGCGGCATTGCGGGACAGCCGGCTCCACCGGTATCCGAGCTGGAGCTGGGTGAGTCCGGGCGAGGCTACGGCGTCCACGCCGCCGCCGGGCTCCTTGATCGCGGCGAGGACGGCGTTGAGCCGTGCCGAGGCGATGTCGAGTAGCCAGCTCGGTTTCGGTAGTCGAGGAAATGCGAGTGGGCCGCTTCCGAGGGCGAAACATCCGGACGGCGGCACCGTACGCCGTGGCCCTTCAGGCGGCGACCGCGTCGCGCAGCCGGCTGAGCAACTGGTCGCCGACGCGGACCACTTCGTGCTGGTACGGGGTGTCGGATAGCACAAAGTGGGTGATGCCGAGGTCCTGGTACTTCCGGAGCGCGGCGGCTACGTCCTCATAGCTGCCGACCAGCCAGGTGGTCCACGCGCCGCCCGCGCCGAACCTGCCGGGCGTGGTGTAGAGGCAAGAGTCGAGTACCTCGCCCCGATCCGCCAGGTCGAGGAGCCGGGCCTGGCCGACGGCGTTGCGCTGGTGGCCGTCATTGAGGTTCTTCCCGGCGCTCGCCGCCATCTGGGCTACCTTCGCCTCGGCGTCGCGCCAGGCTTCCTCGGTCGTGTCCCGGACCAGCGTGGTAATGCGCAGCCCGAACTCCAGCGGCGCGTGCGTCCGGCCAACGGACTGGGCCAGCGCCTTGAGCCTGTCGATCCGCTCGGCGACGCCGTCCAGCGGCTCGCCCCAGAAGAGCTGCACATCGGCCTCGGCGGCCGAGACCTGCTCGGCCGCGGCCGAGGCGCCGCCGAAGTAGAGCCGCGGGTGCCGGCCGTCCTCGGCTCGGTAAGGCCGCAGGCTCAGCGTCGACCCTTCGACCGTGAAGTACCGACCCCGGAACGTGACGTCTTCCTCGGTCCACAGCCGCCGGACGATCTGCATGAACTCCCTGGTCCTGGCGTAACGCTCGGCCTGATCCCCTTCGGTGTCACCGTACGCCGCGAGGTTGTCCTGGCCGCTCACGATGTTGACCAGGACGCGTCCCTGGCTCAGCTGGTCGAGCGTCGCGGCCGCGCTGGCGAAGTGGGCCGGGCGCCAGTAGCCCGGCCGGATCGCGATCAGCGGCTTGAACCTCGTCGTACGGGCCGCCAGCGAGGTGGCTACGGTGAACGTGTCCGGACGACCCCAGCCCGTGCCGAGCAGGGCCCCGCCCCAGCCGTGGGCCTCGGCGCTCTGCGCGAGCTCGGCGGACAAGCCCAGGCTCGTCCACTGGTTGGCCTCGTCGTCGCCGCGGTGTCCCGCCTCGACCGTGTTCGGGATGTACCAGAGGAATTCCAGGCTCACGTCATTGACTCCCAGTCGCTACCGACGGTGCGGGCCGAACTCTAAACCACAATAATCGATAGGAATACTCGACTTAGGCCCTCGCCGGGCGATGCAGCAGCTCGATGAGGTTGTCCTCTGGATCGGCGACGAACGCCATCCGTACCCCGGGTTCCGGCGACGGGCCCGGCGGCATGACCGGTCGCGCCCCGCGGGCGACAGCACGGTCGTATCCCGCGTCGAGGTCAGCCACGTCGAACGCGACGTGCCCGTACCCCTCGCGCAGCGCGGCCTGCGCCGGATTTCCCGGCTTGCCGTCCGCCGCAGAACCGGGCCGGTGCAGCAGCTCCAGCCGGTAGCCATAGGACGGATGGATGAGCATCGCAATGCTCAGGTCGATCGCGTCCACCCGGAGGGTGAGCTCCGGCACCAGCCCGAACACGTCGCAGAACCACGCCGCGGCCGCCTCCAGGTTGGCGACCGCCAGCCCGACGTGGTCGAGCCGGGTCGCGGCGGCGCCCTGGTCAGCCATGGACGTTCAGCCCGGAGGGGTCAGACGTCAGGTACGACGCGAAGCGGCCAGCCGGGTCGCGTACCGAGCGGATCTCGGCCAGACGGCGGAACGCGCGGTCCGACAAGAACCGGTCCTGCCGCCGGGTGAAGTCGGTGTCGCCCAGGTACACGCCTCCGCCGTGGGCCGCTAGCCCTGCGGTCCGGCGGTGAACCCACTCGGCGTACCGCGCGTCGTCAGCCGGGTCGGCGTAGATGACATACGTCGCGATGTACACCTCAGCCTCCACCGAGAACGCCATGTCCGGCAGGTCGCGCCGTGGTGCCCATCCATACCAGATCGAGAACGAGTGCTCGGTCTCCAGCTCGCTCCACAGCGCGTGCAGGAGCGGAGCCAGGACGTGCGCCGGCGCGTCGGTCCACGTGCAGTCGACGGCGTACCGGTAGCCCTCGGGGTTCTGCCCCGCCTGGGCCAGGTTCTCCTCGAGCACGTTGGTCCGGGCCTGGACGTGCCCGAGCGCCCGGCCTGCCAGCGGGCCGTCCTGAAACGGCGCGAGCAGAGCGATCGCCTCGCCGTCGGCGTCGGCCATCACCGTCGTGTGCAGAAGCAGGACGGTCCCGTCCGGGCGCGCCGTGCCCTGGTAAAGCGGGACGTCCGGCAGCCGGGTGGCCGCGACCACGGGCTCCGCGCGCCGGTCCAGCCCGGGCAGCACGTCGTGCAGCCAGGTGAGCAGCTCCGCCGTGTCGTCGAGGCGGAACGTCCAGGTGTCGTGCCACATCACCCGCGCGGCCGGGTAGGTCTGCAGGTGGAACCGCATGACGACGCCGGGGAAGCCAGGTCCGGCTCCGCGCGCCGCCCACAGCAGGTCGGCGTTCTGCGTGGCGTCCGCGTGCACCAGCTGGCCGTCGGCCGTCACTACGTCCAGCCCGACCACGCTCTGGCAGGCCCAGCCGCGCTCCCGCCCGTTCCAGCCCTGTCCGCCTTGGAGCAGGTAGCCGCCGAGACCCACCGAGGGGCAGTGGCCACCGGGGAACGCCCGGCCCCGCTCGGCGAGGAAAGGCTCGAGCTCCAGGCCACCCCGGACGGCCGGCCGCGCCGAGACGACCCCGGTGGCCGGCTCGTACGCGATGTCGCGCATAGCGCCTAGGTCGATCAGCAGCGCGTCGTCGCGCAGGCTCCACGCCGCCCACGAGTGGCCGCCCGAGCGCACGCTGACCGTCCACCCGCGCTCGGCCGCCAGCCCGACGCCCTCGATCACGTCGTCGTCGTTCTCGGCAATCAGCACCGCGGCGGGGAACCGGTCGGGCCGGCGTCCGTTGAAGATGCGCCCGACCCGGGCCTGCTCGTACCCGGGGTCCCCGCGCCGGAGCAAACGGCCAGAGACGGAAGGCGCCGTCATCCGACGACCGCCGAGCCGCCGTCGACGGGAATGTTCGCACCGCTCACATGCGACGACTCGTCCGACGCGAGGAACAAGATCGCCTGAGCGACATCCTCAGGCTGCCCCCACCGGCCCAGCGGCGCGCGCGCGGCGATGCTCGCGGCCGGCCCGTCGGGGTCTTGGAGCAGCGGAGTCGTGTGTGGCGTCTCCGTCATCGCCGGGCTGACGGCGTTGACCCGGATGCCGTGCGGGCCGCCCTCGACCACCAGCTGGTAGGTCAGCGCGAGGACGCCGCCCTTGGCGGCGCCGTGCGCGTTCTGCGGCATGAAGAACGCCCCGCGCGAGGCCGAGATCGACGCGACGTTGACGATGGACCCGCCTCCGCCGGCGACCAGGTGCGGCCAGGCCGCGCGGGTGACGAGGAAGACGATGTCCAGCTCGTTGCGGATCGTGAACGACCAGTCCGCGAAGGACAGCCGGTCGATCGGGCCGAACCGGATCGCCGACGCGTTGTTGACGAGGATGTCGAGCCCGCCGGCCAGGGCCACGGCGGTGTCGACCCAGCTCCGGGCACCCTCTTCGGTGGCCAGGTCCACCGGCGCGATCGCGTCCATCCGCCCGCCGCCCGCCCGCACCAGCTCGACGGTCTCCTCTGAGGTCTCCGCGTGCAGGTCGCACCCCACCACGTGGGCGCCCTCACGCGCGCAGAGCACTGCGGTCGCCCGCCCGATCCCGCCGCCGGTGCCGGAGATGAGCGCCCGCTTGCCGTCCAGCCGACCCATCCGCGGCGCCTCCGATCGACCCGGGTTTCCGTCAACTTCCTTCATTCTGTGGAAGTTACTATCTCACAGTGAGAGTATGTCTCACAAGATTTGCCGGCGGCATCCAACCCAGAAGACCCAGAAGGCCCCAGGAGGATTGATGTCGACGAGCGGCACGGGTGGCAAGGTGCTCGGGCTCGGCTGCGGTCAGCCCGACGGTAGCGCGGAGATCCTGCTCAAGGCGGCGCTGCGGGCGGCCGAGGGCGAGGGCGCCCAGGTCGAGCTCGTGCGGCTCGACGAGCTCCGCTTGCCCAGCGGCGCGGCGGAAGCCGCCGAGCCCGACGACGCCTGGTGGCTGTGGGAGCGGCTGGTCGAGTGCGACGGGCTCATCGTCAGCACCCCGATCATCAGCCGGACGGTGGCCGCCCGCCTCAAGCTGCTCGGCGACCGGCTGCTCGGGCCGAACGCCGACGCCGCCATCATCGCCGGGCTGCTGGCGCTGCGCGCCCAGGGACGCGAGCCGGCCGTCCCGTTCCGCGTGGACGAGCGGGTGCTGAAGCCCAGGGTGGCCGGCTTCCTCGCGGTGGGCGGATCGCTGACGCCGCAATGGAAGACGCTGACCCTGCCGGTCATGCACACTACGACGTTCTCGATGCACATCGCCGTGGTCGACCAGGTGCAGTTTGCCGGGGCAGGCACGCCGCGGTCGGTGGTCCTGGACGCGGCCGCGATCGACCGTGCGGCCCTGCTCGGGCGCAACGTGGCCAGCCAGCTCGGGGTGGCCTTCGACGAGGCGTGCTACCTGGGGCCGCCCGGGCTGTGCCCGATGTGCCACCTGGACGTCGTCGCCCTGCACGGCGCGGACGTAGAGTGCGCGACCTGCGGCGCCCGGGGCCTGCTCGGCCCCGGCCACCAGGTGACCTGGACCGACCTGTCCACTTCCGTCATCTCCATGGCAGAGAAGCAGTCTCACGCCGTCGAGATCCAGGAGACCGCGGAACGGCACCGCGAACTGCGCCCGGAAATCGAGCAGCGCGCCCGGGCGTTCCAAACCTACGACCGGATCGTCCGGCCCGCCCGCACCCCGTAACCGGCCAGGCCCCGTAACCGGCCAGCTGCAGCCGCGGCGCCGGCTCCGGCGAGCCGGCCGAAGACGATCGCGTCGGTGAGGCCACCGCCGTGCTCGGTCAGGTGCCCCCAGATCGAGCCGGCCGCGCCCGCCGCGAACAGGCCTGGAATCGGCTGGCCGTCCCGGTCAAGTACCCGCGCGTAAGCGTCGCGACGCGGACCGCCCGACGCCCAGGGTCGCCTCCAGCGCGGGCGGGTCGAGACCGATGGCGGCGGCCAGCTCAGCCGCGTTCTCGCCCCGCTTGATCCACCCGGCGGCCACCTCGGCCGAGTTGTCCAGGCTCCAGGCGTAGCCGTTCGGACTGCCGACGATCCCGTGCAACGGCCCGGCCATCCGGGCGGCCTCGGCGAAGATGATCCACCCCGGCAGCCGCGGGCGATTGCGCCGACGCGGGAGGTACGCCGTCAGCGCTCGCACCCGGTCGTGCACCTCCCAGCCGGTCTCGTCGGAGAACCGTTGTCCGTCGCCGTCGACCTGAATGAAGCTGGGCGCATGGACGTCGAGTGTGAACGCGGCCGGGTAATCAGGGTGCACGAAGGAAAGCCAGCCGAAGAACGCGCTCATGTGCCAGAGCGACGCGCCGGCCGCCTGGGCCAGGCGGATCGTGTCCCCGGTGTTGCCCGGGTGCCCGATCGAGACGAGCGGGAGCGGCAGGTAGGTGTCCCGCAGCCCGGGGTCGGCCTCGAAGCTCCCGGTGGCCAGCACGACGCCTCCCCGGACGCCGATGCGGACCGGCTCGCCTTCCTCCTCGACGATCGCGCCGGCCACCCGTCCTCCTTCAAGCACCAGCTCACGGACCGGGCAGTCCAGCGCGACGGGAACCTCGCGCTCCCGGACGGCCGCCTCGAGCACCCGCCACAGCCCGATCCCCGGGCGCTCGCCGTCCACGGGGCTGAACTGGCGGTAGCGCACATGGCCCGCGCCGGGGAAGTGCGGCCACGACGGCAGCATCCCGCCGAAGGCGGCCATGTCCACGTATGCGGTCGCTCCGCCGAGCGCGCCCAGGAACCCGGCCACATCGGCGAGACCGTCAGCGAACGCCTGGAGCACGGCCCGGTCGGTCTTGCCGAAGCACAGCGCGTCGAGGTGGTCGACGGCCCGCGGGCCGTCGACCTCGAGCAGGAAGCCGCCGGAGTGCGGGCAGTTTCCGCCGCCGGCTGAGGTCTTCTCCACGACCGCGACGCTCGCGCCGTCCTCGCGGGCCGCCAGCGCCGCGCTCGCGCCGGCCGCGCCGAACCCGGCGACCAGGACGTCGACCTCGCGGGGCAGGCTCACCGCAGCACCAGGCTCAATGCAGCACCAGGCCGCCGTCGGCGCACAGGGTCTGGCCGGTGATCGCGCCGGCGGCGTCGGAGATCAAGAAGGTGACCGCCGCGGCGACGTCGTCGGGGGTAAGGGCCCGGTCGATCGCCTGCCGCGCCCGCACCGCGGCGAACGCCTCAGGCGGCAGGCCGGCCACCGCCGTCGGGGTCGGGGTGAGCCCCGGTGCGACGCAGTTGACCGTGATCCCGTCGCGGCCGAGCGAGCGGGCCAGCGTGCGGGCGATCCCGATCAGGGCGGCCTTGCTGGCCACGTACGCGAGCATGTGGCCGGCCGGCGGATCCCACACCGTGTCCGAGACGACGAACACGATCCGCCCGAAGCCGCGCTCGGCCATGCCCGGGACGACGGCCTGGGCCAGCCACAGCGCCGACTCGACGTTGACCGCCTGCACCCGGTGCCACACCTCCGGGTCGAGATCGAGCAGCGACGCGCGATCGAACGCGGCCGCCGCGTGGACGAGCACGTCGCAGCGTCCGTACCGGTCGAGCACCGCGGCGGCGCCCGCCTGGACCGCGTCCCGGTTGGCCAGGTCCACGACGGGAGTGCCGTTCAGGTCGAATATCGCGACCTCGTGACCGGCCGCCCGCAGTCCCGCGACGATCGCGCCGCCGATGGTGCCGGCCCCGCCGGTGACCGCCGCCACCCGCGTCACGGACGTCCGGTCCCAGCGCCGGGGCGCCGGGCTGTGACCCAGCGGAAGACGTTACGCATGGCAATCGTGCCGTCGGCCGGGTCGGTGAACGGGATCAGGGCGCCCTCGATGGCGGCCTGGACGGCCGGCTGGCCGGCGTCTTGCACCGCCCGGGTCCCGCCCGCCGAGCCGATCAGCGCGCGGACCGCGTCCGCCGCCGTCTGGTACCGCCAGACGCATTCCACCTCGCCCTGCGCCGCCACCGGCAGGCCCGCGGCGGCCAGGGCCGCCTCCATGCCGCCGGGGGAGGACAGCGCGTAGGGCGCGTGATCTGACTCGCGTTCCGGCGGGCTCAGCGCGGCCATGGCCAGGTGCACCGCCGTGGACTGCACCCGGTCCGGTTCGCTGAACGCGGCCATCCCGATCAGGCCGCCGGGCCGGCAGACCCGGGCTGCCTCGGTGAGCGCGGTGAGCGGGTCCGCGGCGAACTGGATGGCGTTCACCGCGGTGACCGCGTCGAAGGCGGCGTCGGCGAACGGCAGCTCCTGCATGTCCGCGAGCCACAGGTCGGCTCCGGGCAGCCGGGCCGCCGCGACCGCGAGCAGCCCGGGTGACACGTCCACGCCCGCCACGGCGGCGCCCCGGCCGGCCGCCAGGGACATCAGCAGACCGCTGCCGCACCCGATGTCGAGCAGCCGGGTCCCTGACCGGGTGGTCGTCGCGTCGAGCAGCGCCTCGAACAGCGGCTGGTTGTGCGGTTCGGCCAGCTCCGACCAGCCCTCGGGATCGGTGCCCCACAGCCCCTGCTGCAGCTGAGCCGCCGGGGTCAGCGTCCCGTGCCGTTGTATGGTCATGACGCCACCGGGCTCTGCGGGATGATGTTCTGGTTCAGCCGGAAGACGTTGCCTGGGTCGTAGGCGGCCTTGACCGCCTGCAGTCGGCGCAGCGTGGCGCCGTAGGCGGCCGGCCCGGCCGCCTGCTCGTCGCCGTCCATGAAGTTCACGTAACCCCCTCCTCGGCAGTACGGCGTCAGCGCGGCGTAGGTGTCCCGGACCCAGCCGATCTCGCGCTCGGTCTGCGCGCCGGACCGCCAGCTGGCCGGGATGTTGACCAGCCACGAGGCGGTGCGGTGCGGGAAGGCCGTGGCGTCGGGGGGGACCCGGCGGATGGCCCCGCCCATGCTCAGCAGCTCGATCTGGGACACCTCCGAGCCGATCAGCGCGCCGCGCGCCGACACGACATCGATTAGGTCATCGGTCAGCTCGTCGGCGAAGGTGGCCTTGACGTAGGACAGCAGCCCGGGGCCGAAGAACTCGTCGCCCTCGGTCTGGATCTGGCCGAACGGGACGACGCTCAGCTCGCTCGCCAACGGCCGGAGCTCAGCTCGGAGCTCGCTGAGTAGCCGGTAGCCGTCGTCTTGCCCGGGGCGCTGATCCCCGGACCACTCGATGACCGACATGATCCCCGGCCGTCCGGCCAGCCCGGCCGGCAGCCACGGCCGCGGCGGGGCCTTGCGGGCAAAGCTCGTCCAGAGCAGCTCGTCAGCAGGATCGGCGGACATCACCTGCTGGGCCAGCCGCAGCACGCGCCGCGCGTCGGCCATGTCGTGGTAGCAGGACAAGACGGTGAGCGCCCGGGCCGGCAGCTCGTGCAGGGCGAACTCGAACTCGGTCACCACGCCGAAGTTCCCGCCGCCACCGCGGATCGCCCAGAGCAGGTCGGGGTGCCGGTCCTGCGCGGCGCGCAGGATCCGCCCGTCGGCGGTCACGACCTCGGCCGAGCGCAGGCTGTCGATGGTCAGCCCGAACCGGCGCATCAGGCGCCCCACGCCGCCGCCCAGGGTGAGGCCTGCGACCCCGGTGTGCGAGATGACCCCCGCGGGGACGACCAGCCCGTGGTCCTGGGCCGCCCGGTCCAGATCGCCGAGCAGCGCGCCGCCCTGGACCGTCGCGCGGCGGGCCGCCGGGTCGACCGTGACCTTGTTCATCGGCCGCAGGTCGACCACCAGCCCGCCCTCGCAGGTGCTAAATCCGGGCAGGCTGTGCCCGCCGCCGCGCACTGCGATCACCAGGTCGTGGCGCCGGGCGTACGCGATCGCGGCCGCCACGTCGGCCGCACTCTGGCACCGGGCGATCAGGGCGGGCCGGCGGTCGTGCATGGCGTTCCAGATGCTGCGGAGCTCGTCGTACCGGTCATCGCCGGTGGCGATGACCTGCCCGGTGAACCCGGGGATGACGGCGGTTACGCCGGTCATCGGTCCTCGTCGGCGCGCAGCGCGACCAGGCGGTCGTGCATGCCGGCGATGACGCTGTTGTGCTGGTGTACCTCGATCGGGTGGGGGAACAGCGGGCCGCCGTCGTGCCAGGCGACCGAGATCGGGCCCGACCGCGCCGTGTTGATCAGCCGGCAGCCCAGCCGCGCGAGCCGAGCGCTCTCCTGTTCCACGTCGGGCACCACCCACGAGACGTGGCTGACGACGCCGGCCGGACCGGCCGCGGCGCTGCCGTACGCCGCCGCGAGGCGGTCATCGATCGCATGGACCTGGCTGAGCTCCACCACCACCGGCCCCCACGCGGCGAAGGCGGCCGAGTGGTCGAAGGTGACGTCGCGGTACTGCTGGCCGTCGACGGTCAGGACGAACGAGTCGAACGTTATGTGGCCGATGATGTCGAACGGGCCGACGCCGAGGTCCTGGCCCCACTGCTTCAGCGCCGAGTCGAGGTCATCGACCCAGTAGCCGACGTGGTGCAGGCTCCGCATCGCGCCGTCAGCCGACGGTGGCGTCGTCATGCTGCTCGCGTTCGGTCAGCGCGCCGCCGCCGAACTGCCGGTCGTGATCCATGGTCATCCGCATGAACGGGTAGACGTAGTCCCGCATCTCCTGCTCGTAGGTCCCGATGGCCTCCACCAGGCCGGTCTCGCTGCGGGCGGCCGCGGAGAGCTGGTCAAGCAGGTGCGCGGCGTCGCGCAGCGCCAGGTTCGCGCCCAGGCCGAGCGTCGGGAGCATGGCGTGGGCGGCATCGCCGATCAGCGTCACCCGCGACGGCTCCCACGGCGGCGCCGGCTCCAGGAAGCCGAACGGGATCACGAAGACCGAGTCGAGGTCGACGCCGGCCACCAGGGCTCGCGCCGTGGGGTGCCAGCCCTCAATCGCGGCCAGCATCGCGTCGCGGAGCATGGCCGGCGTGCCGGCCGTCCACTCGGCCGCGGGCGGGATCACCGTGCCCGGGGCCACGCTGCAGCTGATCATGACGTAATCGTCGACCGGCTCGAGCGCCACGTCGGGCGCGATCGCGGCCGCCGCGTCCTCCGGCCGCTGCCGGGGCCGGTAGACCGAGATCAGCAGCCGCGAGCCCTTGCGGTCCGCGGCGATCAGCACGCCCTGGAACAGGTGCGGTGGCAGCTGCCCGGCCAGCTCGGGGGTCAGCGGCGTCCGTCCGTAGACGCCGAGCCCGCGGACGCCGGCGTCGATGACGGTCGTGCCGGGCAGCCGCTGCCTGCGGACCGCCGAGCGGATGCCGTCGGCGCCCACCAGGACGTCGCCCTGGGCCGTCGTGCCGTCGGCGAGGGTCACCGTTACGCCGGAGGGGGTCTCGTCGTACCCGACCACCGCCTGCCCCGGGTGGAACGATTCGCCGAGCCGGGCCCGCAGGATCGAGCGCAGCGTGCGGCGGTGGACACCAGTGTGCGGGCGCTCGCCGTCGTTCGGCGGGCCCAGGTGCGGCTGCGAGCTCAGCTCGTTGAGCTGATCGTCCAGGACGATCGACTCACGCCGGTCGTAGGTCCGGCGCGAGGTCTCGGCGGCCAGCTCGAACAGGTCCTCGGGCAGGCAGCGCCGCAGCGCCTCGCCGCCGTCGGCGTTCATGTGCAGGTAGTAGCCGATCTTGCGGCTGTCGTCGGCGTCACGCTCGAAGACGTCGCAGGTGTGCCCGTCTTTGCGCAGGCCCTGGGCCAGGGCCAGGCCGGACAGGCCGCCGCCGGCGATGAGCACGTGCAGTGATTCGGTAGTGGTCACGGCGATCTCCCTCAACCCGTCGAGGAGTACAGGTCGGTCGAGTACGGCGGAGTGTCGTGGGCGGCGCTCCAGGGCACGACGTGGTTGCGGAGCACGCCCACGCCCTCGATTTCGGCCTCGATCCGGTCGCCGGGCTGGAGGTAGAACTCGAACGGGTCGGGCTGTACCGCCGCCACGCCCGAGATCGTCCCGGTGGTAAGGATGTCCCCGGCCGAGTAACCCTGCGCCGAGTGGTACGCGACCAGGTGGGGGATCGAGATGAGCATCTGGCTGGTGTTGCCGCGCTGCCGGATCCCGCCGTTGACCCGCAGTTCCATCGCGAGCGCCTGGGGGTCCGGCAGTTCGTCCTTGGTCACGATCCAGGGACCGATCGGGCAGAAGGTGTCGATCGACTTGGAGAACGAGAACACGCCGGACTGCATCTCCCGGCGCTGGATGTCGCGCGCCGTGATGTCGTTGAAGACCGTGTACCCGGCGATGTAGGCCTCGGCGTCCTCGGGTCCGAAGAACTTGCCGCTGCGGCCGATGATGATAGCCAGCTCAAGCTCGTAGTCGAGTTCCTTCGTCAGCCCTTCGGGATACACGATGGCGTCGTCCGGGCCGATGATCGCGTCGACGTTCTGGAAGAACACGATGCCCTTGTGCACCGGATGCGACCAGTCGACGGCCTGCAGTTCCTTGTCGTGGTCGGAGAAGTTGCCGGCCGTGTGGAAGAACTTCTTCGGCACGATCGGCGCCCGCAGCCGGACGTCGGCCCGCGGGAGGCGTTCCCCCGTCTCGGCCACCTGGCCGCCGCGCTCGAAGTACTCGCGCGTCGAGGCGCAATCGAGCTCGACGACGACCTCGTCCTCCAGGCGACCAACCCGACCAGCGTCGAAGGTGACCAGCTTCATGGTCCGGCTCCACTCATCACGAAAAGATGCTCTCACTCTACGAAAGTAACTTTCGCATATCATCGTGCCCGGGCGGGCCCGGTGTCAAGGTGTCAAGGTGTCAAACGGGTCAAAGGGATCAAGGGGATGGGGCGGTGCCGTCTGGCGCGGGGATCCGGAACACGCGGAGCTGGAGCGCCAGCGTCGCGTAGTAGCCGACCAGGGTGAGCAGCTCGAACAGCCCCGCGGTGCCCACCACTTCGACCGCCGCGCGGTATTCGGCGTCATCGAGGTCACCCCGGGCCACGAGCGTGGCGACCGTCCGCGCGACCACCGCTTCGCGTCCGGTCAGCCCGTCGTAGTGGCCGTCGCGCACCGCGGCCAGCTCGGCGTCGTCAAGCCCGGCCGAGCGGGCGACCGCTTCGTGCGCGTACCACTCGAAGTCAGAGCGCCAGTGCGCGGCGACGGCGAGGATCGCGATCTCGCGGCACCGGTCATCCAGCCCGGTGTCGTAGCGCACCGAGGAACCGAGCGCCTGCAAGGCCGACCCGAGCCGCGGCTGCAGCAGGAAGGCGTTGAACGGGCCCTCCAGCCGTCCCTCGTCGTCGACCAGCCGGAACAGCTGCGGACCCTGGGCCCGGCGTCCTCCCGCGATCGCGTCGTAGAGCGCCCGCTGCTCGGCATCAAGCGAAGACGGCTCGAGCTTGCCGATGCGCGCGCCGGAGGTCAAAGCACGCTGACGTTGGTGTCGGACAGCAGGCTGGAAATCTCCGCGCAGGTGGCCAGGACGGCGGGCTTGAGCTCGCGGATGATCCGCTGCGTGGACCAGTCGCGGGCCTGGACGGCCAGGTTGACGCCCGCGAGCACGCGGCCGTCCGGGCCGGTGACCGGGCCAGCCACCGACCGGAGCCCGTAGGCCAGTTCCTCGTCCTGCATCGCCCAGCCCTGGTCGCGGATCGGGCCAAGCTCGGTGCGCAGCTCGGCCAGCGAGACCTTGGCGTTCGGTCCGGAGTTGGCGGCGAACGACGCGTCGGTGATGCGCGCCTCCAGGTCCGCCTCGGACAGGTGGGCCAGCAGCAGCTTGCCTATCGAGGTGTGCACGGCGGGCAGCGTGGACCCGACCTGGATGTTCGCGGTCACCAGGTCGGAGTTGCGCAGCCGGATCAGGTAGAGCACGCGGTCGCCGTTGAGCACGGCCAGGTTCACCGTCTCACCGGTGCGCTGGCCAAGATCGCGGAGCTTCGGCGTCGCGATGCCGACGAAGTCCAGGCTGCGCAGCGCGGCCGTGCCGAGCGTTAGCGTGCGCACGCCCGGCCGGTAGTCTCCGGTGGGCAGGTGATCGAGGTAGCCCTCCGACGCCAGCGTCATCACCACCCGGTAGACGGTCGGCATCGGCAGGCCGGTGACGGTGGCCAGGTCGCTCACCCGCCAGGACGGGTGCTGCTCGTCGAACAGCGACAAGATGCGCAGGCCCTTGGCGAGGGCCTCGACCCGGTACCCCGGGCGTTCCGGCGCTTCCGGGCGTTCCGGGGAGGGCTCGACGGGCTCGAGCGCCGCGGATGAGGAGCTGGCGGTGCGGCGGGGCATGGAGGCCTTCCTCCTCGGTGACGGCAAGTGATACCAGCCTACGGCGGCCCTGGGCGGACCCTGGACAGCCGCTCGGCGAGTCGGCTACGGTATTGGAAAGTGACTTTCATAGTACGAGAATTATGGCGCGAAGGGTAGGCCCCATGCAGGACTGGCTCACGCTCGGCCGACGGCCAGCCCTGGTCTTCGGCGCCGGCGGCCTCGGGGGAGCCAGCGCGGTCAGCCTGGCCGCCCAGGGCGCCCTGGTCGCGGTCATCGACTACAGCACGGAGAACCTCGACGCGGTCGTCCGGGCCGCGAAGGACGCGGGCGGCGAGGTCAAGCCGCTGGTCGCCGACCTGCGGACGGCAGCGGGCTGCCGCGCGGCCGTCGGCGAGGCGGTCGCGCTGGTCGGAACCCCGCAGATCTTCTTGCACGCCGTCGGCCGCAACGTGCGCAAGCCGGTCCTCGACCTGGAGGACGGCGACTGGCAGGAGACCCTCAGCCTGAACCTGTCGTCGGCGTACTGGCTCGGGCAAGCCGTCGGGCGGCTGATGGTCGAGCAGCGGTACGGCCGGATGGTTTTCGTGTCGTCGGTGTCCGGGCTGCTCGCCCACCCGCACCACGCGCCGTACGCGGCGACCAAGGGCGGGATGAACCAGCTGCTCCGGGTCATGGCGCGCGAGTGGGCCCCGTACGGCGTCACGGTCAACGCCGTCGCGCCCGGGTACATCGAGACCGACCTGACCAAGGCCTACCTGGAGGCGGACAACCACCGGGAGAGCCTGGAATCGCTCGTCCCGGCGGAGCGGCTCGGCCGGCCCGAGGAGGTGGCCGACGCGGTCACGTTCCTCGCCTCGGACCGCGCCCGCTTTATCACCGGTCAGATCCTGTACGTCGACGGCGGCCGCGTCCTGGTCTGACTGTCATATCCAGCCATCCACGTCGGAAGGACACCCCGTGCCACTCCCACCAGTTCCCCTGCCGCGTCGCCTGCAGGGCCGGTCGGTCGTCGTCACCGGCGCCGGCACCGGCTTCGGGGCCGAGATCGCGGTCCGCGCCGCCCAGGAGGGCGCCCGGGCCGTCGGCGTCCACTACCGCAGCTCCACCGACGGAGCCAAGCGGACCGCGGACCGGGTCGCGGCGGAGGGCAGCACGCCCGTGCTGCTGCAGGCGGACATCGTCGACTGGGAGCAGATCAAGGCCCTGGCCGACGCCGCCTTCGAGCGCCTCGGCGGCGTCGACGTCCTGGTGAACAACGTCGGCGACGTCGCCCGCGAGCAGATGTCGTGGCGGGACATCACCGAGGAATCGATTGACCACATTCTCGCCGTCGACATCAAGGGCACGCTGTTGTGCGTGCACGAGTTCGGCTCACGGATGCTGGAGCAGGGCCACGGGGCCATCGTCAACATCGGGTCGACCGTCATCGTCCGCGGCAGCGCGCGGGCGCCGCAGTACGCCGCGGCCAAGTACGGGCTGCTCGGCGTGACGAAGTCGTACGCGCACGCGTTCGCGCCCACCGTCCGGGTCAACGTCTTCGCCCCGGGGTTCATCGAGACCGAGGCGACCCTCGGCCGCAAAGACTGGCAGTCGGGCCGCGGCGACCAGCTTCGTTCGCTCACGCCGATGGGCCGCATCCCGGGCCCGGCCGAGCTCGCCGGCACGGCCCTGTTCCTCGCGACCGACGACGCCTCGCACATGACCGGCGGGTACATGGTCGCCGACGGCGGCTACAACATGGTCGGAGCGTGACCGGCGCCGACCCGCACCCGCGGGACCTCAGCCTGGCTGAGGCCCGCGCGCTGGTGCAGCGCGCCGTCGACAAGGCCGAGCAGCTCGGCCTGCGCGGCGCGATCGCCGTGGTCGGGGCGACCGGGACGCTGCTCACGGCGTCGCGGATGGACGCCGGGGGACCGGGCGGGATGGCGCGGGCTCGTTCCAAGGCCTGGATCTCGGCCACCCAGCAGATCCCGAGCGCCGAGCATCTGAACCGGATGACGATGATCGCCCCGCCGGTCGCCGCGGGCTTCGCGGTGGCCTCGCCGGAGGCCTTGTTCCCCGGCGCGGGCGGGATGCCCCTGCGCGTCGACGGCGTCGTGGTGGCCGGGATCGCGGCCTCAGGCGCGACCGTGAGCCCGTTCTTCCCCGCCGACGTGGACCCGCGCGTGGTGAGCGCGGACGGCAGGCCGGCCAACCCCGAGGACCTGCTGATCGCCTACGCCCTCGGGCTGCCGTACGCGGGACAGCACGGGGACGACGACAAGCGGTGGAAACAGCGGTTCGGCGACCTGGTCGTCGACCCGGCGGACAGCCTCGGCATGGCCCCGGCCCCGCGGGCGACCCGCCAGGCCCAGCTCGGCTGGGCGCAGGCGCTGGGCCAGTCCGCCATCGATGAGGCGTCGCGCCGCGGCGTCCAGGTGGCGGTCGCGGTCGTCGACAGCGGCGGTGACCCGATCCAGCAGGACCTGATGGACGGCGGCCCGGCCGGCGCGGTCGCCATCGCGCAGGCCGTGGCGGGCGCGGCGGCGATCTTCGGCTGTGACAGCGGCGCCCTCGACGGCAGGTACGGCAACTCTGATGCCCTGGCGGGCCTGGTGGTGCCGCCTGTGCTCGGGGTACCCGGCGGCCTGCCGGTCCGCGACGGCGGCCGCGTCGTGGCCGGCCTCGGCGTGGGCGGCGGCGTCCCGTCCGTCTGCGAGGACATCGCCCGAACGGCCCTGGCCGCGTCATGACCGGAAGCGATATTGCCCCGATCCGTGTCGCGGTCATCGGCTGCGGCGCGATCGGGAGCCTGTACGCCGCGCACCTCGCGCGGGTTCCCGGCGTTCAGGTATGGGCCGTCGACCCCTGGGCGGAGCACGTGGACGCGATGAACGCGCGCGGACTGCGGGTCACCGGGCTGGCCGAGTTCGTCGCTACGGTTAACGCGCGGACTGACGGCCGCGACGTACCCGCCTGCGACTTTGGCCTTGTCGCCACCAAGGCGCCGCACACCCGCGCGGCCGTCGAGGGCGCCCGGGCGGCCGTGGCGGACGCCGCCGTCGTCAGCGTGCAGAACGGGCTCGGCAATGAAGAGGTCATC
>Ga0302326_10013777_pt1 | contig 17131 bp, 14 predicted proteins | sample Palsa_T0_3_FD_202264 | JGI IMG/M metagenome (GOLD analysis project Ga0302326, IMG submission 202264) | Peat permafrost microbial communities from Stordalen Mire near Abisko, Sweden - Palsa_T0_3 | ecosystem: Environmental > Terrestrial > Soil > Palsa > Peat permafrost | place: Sweden: Abisko...
CGACCCGAAGGCGGCGCTCGACTACGCCGCCAGGCTCGCCGACCTCCGCGCCCGGTACGCCGACGACCTGTTGATCGTGATGCGCGTCTACTTCGAGAAGCCGCGCACGGTCACGGGCTGGAAGGGCCTGATCAACGACCCGGGCATGGACGGCTCCTACGACGTGCACCGCGGCCTGCGAACCGCGCGCCGCCTGCTGCTCGACATCCTGTCCGCGGGCCTGCCGGTCGGCTGCGAGTGGCTTGACCCGATCACTCCGCAGTACATTGCCGACACCGTGACCTGGGGCGCGATCGGGGCGCGGACGACGGAGAGCCAGGTGCACCGTCAGCTCGCCTCGGGCCTGTCGATGCCGGTCGGCTTCAAGAACGGCACCGACGGCGACGTGCAGGTAGCGGTTGACGCCTGCCGCGCCTCGGCCGCGAGCCACACGTTCTTCGGCGTTACCGAGGCGGGCGCGGCGGCGGTCGTGACGACCACCGGCAACACCGACACGCACGTGATCCTGCGCGGCGGCCGCAGTGGCCCGAACTACTCCTCCTCGCACGTGTCGAAGGCGCTCGACTTGATCTCGGCGGCCGGCCTGCCGCGCCGCATCATGGTGGACGCCAGCCACGGCAACAGCGGCAAGGACTACCGCCGCCAGACCGCCGTCGGCGAGTCCCTGGCCGAGCAGATCACCGGCGGCGAGGCGGGCATAGTCGGGGTGATGCTGGAGTCGTTCCTCGTCGCCGGGCGCCAGAATCCCGGTGACCCCGCCACCCTGACCTACGGCCAGTCCGTCACCGACGCCTGCATGGACATCGAGATGACCGAGGCCACCCTAGCGACGCTTGCCGCCGCCGTCTCCGCCCGTCGCGCCGCGTCGGAGTGATGGGAACGCATCGCGACTAACTCGTAGTCAGGTGAAGCAGTCTCCGTGCCCGTGGTGGGTCGCGGGGCGAGGCGCTGGCTCACCCTGCCGCCCCGCGTCCCGTGACCCCGGCCGCAGACTCCTTGAATTTGCACATTTCCGAATGGCCTATTGCTAAGGGGGGATGCGGGCCGACCGTGCGAAGTCCGGCTCGCCGGTCAGGCGTACATCGAACAGTTGGGTCAAGGGCACGGTGATCGTCCCGACGAGCGTCCAGGCCGGATCGAAAACGAGCACCCGGCCATTTCCGGTTTCGCCGCTGGCCCGCTGCTGTGCGTTCCGATGGCCGGAAGTGCCGACCAGCCGGCACTCGCGTCCCACGGCGAGACCGCGCAGGAAGCTTTGGCACTTGTACGCCACATCGCCATCGACGACGATCTCGCCCGCATCGCTGCGAAGAAATACTTCCTGCTCACCTGAACCATAGGGAAAGCGGCAGTAGTTGTGGCAGTTGCGCCCGCCCAGTGACCGCACGTCGCGCAGGTTGAGATCGTGGTCAAGCGTGAATAGCTCACTCTCACGTCCCGTGAATCGCCACGCGTTGTGCGCTATCAGGTAGACGTCGTCCACGGTCGCGAAAATAGAATTGAAATGCGCATAATTAGGCGAATCGCGGCCCGCGCGGAGCGAGCCAGCCGGCAGCGCGCGCAGCGTGGTCCGCACCCACGCCCGCGGCCGGTTCAGCCCCGTCATCGCATAGCCCAGGACCCGGTTGTGGCGAGCGTCCATGACGAGCAGGCGTTCTCGGACGATGTCGATCTGATGAATGGACCACGGCAGGCCCCAGACTGCCGTCCGCACGCGCTCGTCACCGTCCAGCCTGAATCGGACGACACGGCCATGAAGCCCGGTGCGCTCAAAGGCGTACCAGGAGGCTCCGTCGGAGGTGAGCCCGAAATACCAGGAGCCGTCGAGGAGTCGCTGAGGTTGCCCCTCCCTGAAGTGAATCAGCCCGGCGGAGCTGGTTGCGGTGAGGAAGCCGGACGGGACCTCGCCCTTCACGTTCACTGGCCGTTCGATGCCGAGCGGCATGAGCCCGTGCAGCGGCCAGCGGTCCCGGACACAGCTGATGTGACCGAGCGCGACCCGTTGTCCCGCCTGGGGACGTGTCGGCCCGCTCAACTCATGCTCCCCTCGCTGGTCAGCGCGGTGATCGCCATGGCGGTGGTGAAGATGCGGCGCGACTCGGGATACACCGTCCCCGCGGTCGCGGTCAGCTCGGGCCGCCACGGCTCAGCGCAGCCGGGGTCGACGACGCGCAACGACGGCGCTGCGTCCCAGCTGCCGTCTCCGTGCTGGGTTGAGATCAACCGGTCCACGAACGGGCCGGGCGGCCGGCCCTCCAGTAGGCACGCGATCGAGCAGCCGAGCGCGGTCTCCAGCGGATCCGCGGCCTTGAGCAGTGCCAGCAGGCGCCACCGGTCGGCGGCGGGCACGAGATCCAGCCGGCCGACCTCTGACAGGCAGGTCACGGCGACGTAGGCGCCGTAGATGGTCTTGGTCCACCAGAACGCGGGCCACGGTGGATCGTGGCGAAGACCGTCCCAGACGGTGGGCAGTCCGGCGCGGACGGCTGAATCGTCCCGCCCGCGGACGGCTCCCAGCGCGCGCACGGCGGCGGGATGAACGTCGTGGTGAACCAGGCCCCAGGAGTGGCCGACGGGCGCGCCGCGGTAGGTGAGGAATGCTCCCGATGGTGCCTGGAAGTTCATGAGCGCAGCGATCGAACGGGATGGCACGTCACCCTCGGCGTGACGCAAGAAAAGTACCGCGTGGGCGGTGGAATCGCAGTCGGGCTCGAGCGCCTCGTTCCATCCCCAGCCGTGCGGAAGCTCCGCCGTGCGGAGATACGCGGCTGCTCGCTGCCGGGCCAATGGGACGCCGTGCAGATCGGCCACCTGGGCGCGCGTGAGCGCCAGGCCGACCACGGCGGTGAGCCATGGGCCGGAGGCGCCGGCCGACACGGCGAGATCCCACCAGCCGCCGCCGGGGGACTGGGTGCCGAGCAGGTATTCCACGGCGCGGCGCACGCTTACTGCCGCCGGCCCGTCGTGGTCGGCCCGTCTCGGCGGGCCGGGTCCGGAGACGGCGGTCGGCCGAGCCTCGATCGTGACGACCGGCGCGGTTCGTGCCGAGATGGTGACGGTGACCCCCGTCGGCGCGTCGCCGAGGAGGTCCTCGCAGGTCCTGAAGCCGACCAGATGAGCGCGCAGCCTGTGCAAGAGTCGGTCAATCGCGTCCGGAGCGTGCAGTTGCTCGGCGCTCGTGATGGTGGCCGAGATCGAGCAGTCCAACTCCGGGCTCTCCGGGATTGATATCGACCACGCGACGGTTCCCCCGCCTTGAGCGCCGGGCGGCCGGAGCCACGACCGGATCTCCTGCACCGGTTCGAGCGCTGGTTGCGCGTTGGCCAGCAGGCCCCCCGTCGTCGAGCCGGGTGCGTCGGTGCCTGAGAGATGCAGGGACAGCCCTGGCTGCTGGCCAAGGCGAACGCTCACACCGGTGAGCGCCCGGTCAGCGAGCAGCGCAGGCACCGCCTCCGCCCCCGAAGGCGGCAGTACCAGGCGGGCCAGGCGGAGCGCCCTTTCGCGTCCCTCGTCGGCGCCCCAGGCCACGCCCTCCGTTGTGACTTGGAGAGTCGTCCGGCCCGGCGCATCAAACCGGAGTTCGATCGCAAGCGTCACCTCATGATGCACCGATGTCGCGGCTGCTCCAGCTACCGGCGGCGTCGCGTCCAGCAGCGTGGCTAGCAGGGCGTCGTACCGTGACCAGGGGACCGCCAACCCACAGGCCCGGTCGAGGCGCCGGACCAGCCGCGAGGCCGTCGCGATATCCGGAGCACCCGCGGTGGGTTGGTCCCGCCATGGCAGTGGAATCCGCGCCCGCAGCAGTGGAGGCGCACCCAGGTGATCTGAAGTCGAGAACGCCAACCGTATAACTGGCCGGCCGGACGCCGTCGCCAGCAGCCGCAAGCACGCAAGGAATCTCGGCCCGTCGGCATCAGCTCCCAGACGGTTGAGTACGGCGGCCGCCGCAGCCTCAGTCCAGGAGCCACCGCCCACTAAGCAGCCCCGCCGCCCGGCCTAATGGCGCGCACGACCAGTCGGAACGGGACGTTTCTGGGCAGGCCGAACTGGTCGGCCAGCTGATTCCGATCTTGTTCGCCCGACGCCCCAGTAGAGCTGGTCAAGATTTCACCGATTTGCCGGGTAATTGATTCGATGTTCTGTCCGATAGCTGGATGCGATTGCCCTAGGACAACGCCGATCGTCAGCCTCATCTCATCTGGTGGCTGTGTCATTCCCGACCTCCGAGAACTCGCGGAATCATGATCCGGCGCGTATCTACCGCATACCTTGACATCACTTGCGGCGGCGGTCAAGGTGTCCCGGCCGCCTCTCGGCCCGTAACAGGCGGCATCAGAGTTCTATTTTTTTGCGGCATAGCCGGTAGTAACGTTTTGTTTCCGCCGTGGCTAGAGTGAATTAGTTACCTGACGCTGCGGGAGTTACTGCAGAATCGAATTGCCCTGATTTCCGGGCTGGAGTTTCTTGCCGGGCGGCACTGTACGGACTCGGCGTTTCGTGAGAATCTTAGGAAACGAGTTGCGGCAGCATAAGGCGCTCGCCTCAATTGCGCGGAGGTCACTCATGACAGCGCTTTACCCAGAAACCTACCGTGTCGATCTCGACATCCTTGTCCCCACCGGGACTAAGCCGGCGCCGCGAGAGCGCGTGGCTTCGTCGGTGACCCGTGCGCTCGCTCCCGCGATCGAGCGCATCCGTACCGGCTGCGACCTCGCTCAGGCGCTCGACCTGCCGGCCCCGCTGCCGGTGGACGTCAACTTGCGCGTGATCGAGGGCGCCGAGCAGGATCGGACCGCCGCACTGCCGATCCGGGCCACCATCAGCGGCGGCGGCGCACAGCCCATGGTGGAGTTCGATGCCGTCGCCGATGCGCTGGGCGACCTGCTGTACGAAACGATCCAACCGTTGGCGGCACCCGCCGACGCGATGCAGGCTATCGGCGGTAGCCCGGACGCCGAGGCCGCCTTTGACCTGCAGTTCGGCGGCGAGGCGGCCGCTTGGTCGATCAGTCCCGGCTCGACCGACCGGGATCGACATGCCATCTTCGACACTAGCAGCGATGGCGGCGACGGGGGCTGGGGCAAGGGCTGCCACAGCTGGCCATGGTGACCTGAAAGACGTCGTCATAACCACGGGGGCAACGGTGTACCAGGCAGGAGGCAGCTGATGCCGACGCTCAACGCCCCGGTCGTTGGTCCGGTCCGCGTGGCCGACCGCCGTCGCGGCCGTTTCCTGCTGGTCAACGCCGACACCGGCGCCTGGGGGGTGACGAACCGAGCTGGCCTGCTATCGCTGCCGAAGCCGGAAGCGCCATCAGCCGTGGCCGCGCTGCGCGACCAGCTCCTCGCGGGTGAGCAGGCCACGACGGCACCGGGCCGCGACGCGCTGCTGTACGTCATCTACAAGCTGACCGACACCTGTAATTTCCGGTGCGTGTACTGCTACGACCGCAAGTTTGCGCGCCGTAAGGACACCGCGCGCCGCGATGCGTCGATTCGCGCGGTCCTGGACCAGGCGCTGGCCAGCGGGATCGGCCGGATTCATCTGCTATTCCACGGCGGTGAGCCGCTGGAGGAGATCAGCGAGATGCGGGCGCTGGTCGCGCAGTACGGTCCCCTCGGCCCTGACCGTATCCAGTTCTCCGTCCAGACCAACGGCAGCCTGCTCGACGCGGACATCGTCGGCTTCTTCAACCAGAATCTGGTGGGCCTTTCCGTCTCCTTGGACGGCACCACGGCGGCCGCCAATGCGCTGCGGATGGTGGGCGGCCGACCCGACCCTTATACGCAGCTCAACCAGCGCATCGACGAAATCGACGGACTGGCGCGCGACCGCCTTGGCCTCGTGCTCACCGTGGGCAGGCACAATGCCGCCCTGTTGGCCGACTCGCTGGTCGGGATAGAACGGGACGGCTTCCGCAGTGCCTCCCTTTCGTTCATGCAGCAGGTCGGTCCCGGTGCCCAGGGTGCATCGACGCGGGAGCTGGTCACGGCGCTGCTGGCCGTCGTGGCCCGTATCGTCGAGGGGGAACTGTCCGAGCTCGCGGTCTGGACGCTGATCGAGTGGGTCAGGCAGCTAACCGAGCGGCGCACCGAACTCACCTGCCTGACCTCTCCGTGCGGGGCCGGGCGCACCGTCATCACGGTGCTGCCAAGCGGCGAGATCGGACCCTGCGATTCGATCTTCGACCCCCGGTACTACACGCCGGATTTGCCGACCTACCTGGCGCAGCTGGCGGCACCGCAGTCACGTCTCGGCGCGCTGGCCGGCCGGGAGCGGCACGCCACCGAGCCCTGCCGGTCATGCGACGTTGCGCCGCATTGCAACGGCACCTGCCCCGGTAACGCCATCCTGCAGTCGGGCCACCCCGAGACGCCGGCTGACGATGAATGCGCGTTTCATTACGCCTGGATCATCGAGCTGATGTGGGTGCTGTCCGACCCCGTCCGCGGCCCCGGCTTGCTCGACTACTGCGCAATGCACCGCCAGCGCCGCACGGCGTTGCGAACGGCGATGACCGCGCAACTCGCCTAACGTGGGGAGCATCCCATGGCCGCTGTACCCATGACCCATTTCCGGGTGACCGATGGTCCGGCCGGGCCATGCCTGCGAGCGGGCGGGCCGGACGGCGGCAACCCGTTCATTCCGCTCGCGCCGGAAATGGTGCCCGTCGCCCGTCGCCTCGCCGACGCATCCGGGGGTGGTGCCGACGACCTGGAGACCGACACCTGGGCCGGCTTTCGCGCGGCGGCGCTCGCGCAACTCGCGCGCTTTGCCCTTTGCGACGAGGGGGCCCTGAGCCGCCACGTCAATTACGACGGCCTGCTCGCGCAGGACGCCCCGCCGGCCCGGCCGAGCGAAGCCTCGGTGATCGTGACGAAGCTGTGCAACCTGCGGTGCCTGCACTGCTATAACGATTCCGGACTCCGTGCCCCGCGTGAACTCAGTACCGATGAGAAGCTCCGGCTGATCAGCTACCTGGGACGGTGGGGCGTCAGAATCCTCACCCTGACCGGCGGTGAGCCGACCCTCGACGCCGTCTTTCCCGAGATTCTCGACATCGCCCGCCGCTACCGCATCGGCGTCAAGATTTCCACCAACGCGTGGCATGTGTCGCATGCGCTGGCCGAGGCCATCATGGACGGCACCGTGATTCAGTTGTCGATCAGTCTCGACGGTGCGGACGCAGCCACCCATGACGCGTTCCGGGGGAGGGGCGGAAGCTTCGACCGGGTCATCGCCTCGCTGCGGACCCTGGCCGACTGCCGGCCGAAAACAATCGTCCTCAGCTCGGCCGTCCATCGGGGCTCGCTGGCCCAGATGGAGGCCCTGGCCGCCTTGGCCGCCGCCCAGCGCGTCGATGTCCTTGCATTCAAACCCGTGACCTTTACCGGCCGCCGGGATATCGACGCGCCGTTCCTGCTCGGCCCGGACGAGGTGGCCGAGTTCGCCCGGACCCGGGATCGCCTGCAGGCGGAGTATAGCGGGCGGCTCGTCATCGACGGCAAACTCACCAGCGATGAGGTCCCGCCCGACCTGCAGGAGGACCTGCACTGCCAGGCCGCGCATTCCTCCATGGTCATCCAGGCCGATGGCACGATGCTGCCCTGCGACACGCTGACCGGTGTTCGCGGTGCGCCGGACTTCAGGTCGGTCACGCCGATGGCTGCCTGGCTGGCCCATCCGGTCTTCACCGGGTTCCGCGGCATCCGCGACCACAGCTCCGGCGGCTGCGGGACGTCCGGATGTCCCGGAATGAAGGTGAGCAAGCAACTGGCGGCGACGGGTGCGGCCGACCCGTCCGCGCCGTTCATCCCGGTCCAGCAGCTATTCCGGCGGTGATGACCGTTGACGGTCCGCGACCGTACGTTCGCCGCAGCGTGCGAGGTAGCCTCCCGGTTGGCCATGCCGCCGGCCGACGGGATCGTGGCCAGTTTCCTGGACTGCCTGGACCTCGCCACCAGCAATGCGACCGCTGGCACCACGATCAGCTCGACCAGTGTCCCGCTCGAGGTCTCGTTTACCGGCCGACCCGGCAGCGAAGGCGTACTTCGGCTACTGGCCGAACCGCTCGAACCCGGCGGCGGCGCGATCGGGCGCTGCTATCTCGGGGTCAGCGCGCTCGTGAGGCTGCTGGAACGCCTCGGGGCGCACCGTGAGCCAGCCATGGTCGGCCAGGTGGTGGCCGACGTCTTCCCATCGGGCGGCGAGCGGACCTGGCTGCCCTGGAACGCCGCCATCTGGCTGGCCTTGCGAACCGATGGCCATCGCACCGGAGTTCGCGCGTACGTCAACATGCACAACCGGCGTGTCGGCGACCGGTACCTGCGCGCCATCGGCGTCCTTGAGCGCCTTGGCCTGGCGGCCGATGCCGACGGCGCCCGGCGGCTGGCCGGCCTGCTGGGAACCTGGGCCACGCCCATCGGGCTGTCACTGGACTTCGCGGCGGGCACCGCGCGCACCGCGCGGTTGCACTACAACACGCGCTCCCTCTCCTACCGTAGGCTGTCGATGCTCCTGTCCAGGGTCGCGCCGACCGGGCTCGGGGATCTGCTGGCGTTCCTGGGCACGTTCGGCATCACGCCTGGCGGCAGTGCCTACCCATTGCTGCTCTCGGTAGGCCTCGAGGGTGATGCCATCGACTCCGTCAAGTGCGACATAACGGTCGGCGCCGCGAGCCCCGCCTCGGCCGCCGAGCGGCTGGTCGATCTGGAGGGCCGCTTCGGCGCCATTGTCGCACGGCATCTGACTGCGGACCTGTTCGCAGATCCTAAGCTGCTCCGATACGTGGGGCTCACCGTCAGCCGACGGCAGCAACCGTATCTCAACGTTTATTACAGCGCACCTGACCCGGGCTCCAGCCCGCACCCGCGGCAGCTGCCGCACCGCGATGCCGGCTGGCCGGCGCTCATGGCCCGGGGATTGCGATTCGTGAGCGCCCAGCAAGACGCGGACGGGACAGTGCGAGCCGAGGCCCGCTCCACCGGCGCGCCCGGCCCGGTGTGGGCCCACGGGGTGGCCGACGTCCTGGTCACCTCCCTCGTTCACTCCGCCGGCGGTCGAATGTCGCCGCGGCCTGCGGGCGTTAATGAGCGCAAGCGGCAGCGTCTGCGACTAGGGACCCCCGTCGTCCAGTCCTGCGACGACGGCGGCCTGGTCTGGTTCGCAGACGGGCCATCGGGCACGTCTGACCCGACCGCAACCCTCGGTGTGCTGGCCGGCGTGCTTACCGCGCCGCACGGGTGGGATCCAGAGCGCGCTCGCCCCTACATGGACCGCTGGCTGGTCGCGCCTGCCTCGCCGCCCCACCCGCCCTATCCGGCCTGCCCGGCCGGATGTCGGTCCCTGCTGCCGGTATACCTGGCGGCCGCTTCGCCGGCGGCGGTCCGTTGGTTTGGTCAGCCAGTCACGCGGCGGTTGCGGGCCGAGGTACTCGGTCAGCAGCGACAAGATGGCTGCTGGGGTCTGACCGGACCGGAAGCGATGGAGACCGCGCTCGCGGTGCTGACGCTCGATCTAGCTGACCAGGCGTTCTGGAGGGAAGAGGCGAACGCCGGCTGCCGTCGCGCGATCCTCGAATTCCTTTCCGATGTGCAGTATTCAGACGGTGGCTGGTGCTGGGCGCCAGTGCTGTGCGATGGACTCAGCACGTGGTTCGGCCATCGGGCGGTCACAACTGTCTTCGTGGTCCGAGCCCTCACCTGCCTGGGCGCGACGCAGGCCGCTCGCGAGCGATAGGCGGTCGCCAGTCGCGCCGCCAGAACCGGCCGACCCACCGCCGCGCCCGTCGCTCAGACGCGGCGGGCCTTGGCGGACTCTAGCAGGAAGCGCCCGGCGGCTTCGTAGTTCTCCTCGGAGAGCGCGACGTGCTGCCGGGCGGCGAGCACGTTGCGCAAGTGGCGTTGCAGTGGGTTGGACAGCGCCAGGGCCCGGCCACCGCCGAACTTGAACAGGTCGCTGACTACGTCGGCGCAGGTCTCGACGGCGTAGACGGAGGCGGTGGTGACGGTGAGCTGCTGCTCATCCGACGGCGCGCCATCGGCCGCCGCGGTGGCGAAGGCCGCCGCCATGGCCTCCCGGTGCACCGCCCTGGCCGCCCTGACCTGCACCTCGGCGCGGCCGAGAGCATGATGGAAGACGGCGCGCTCACTGACCGTGGGGCCGCCGGGGAAACGGGCGGTGTGCGCCGCCAGCTCGGTGATGTCGTCGATGGCGCGGCGGGCAAGGCCGATCGCGAGCGGCGGCACCTCGTTGGACACGAAGGCCGGCATGCCCAGCCGGAACAGGTCGCCGCCGCGGACGGCGGGGCTGCCCAGTTCATAGGTCAGCTCGGCGGGCACGAAGATGCCGTCGACCGAGAAGTCGAGGCTGCCGGTGCCCTGCAGCCCGGCGACGTGCCAGTTGTCGATGACCTCGGCCTCGGCCTTGGGGATGGCGAAGACGATCATCTGGCCGAACCCGGTCGTCGCCTCGCCGCCGCCGCTCTCGGCCACGGCAGCGGGCGCGCGGCCGGACTTGAACGCGCCGATCAGCCAGTCGGCGTGGACGATGCCGCTGGAGAAGCCCCAGCGGCCGTGGACCAGGTACCCGCCCGCCACCGGGGTGCCGGTGCCGCGCGGGGCGAGCTGGCCGGCGACCACGGGCAGCCGGCGGCCCTCCGCCCCGGCCGCCGCCGCGTCGGCGCCGTCGCCGAAGACCCGCCGCGCGCCGGCCTCCGGCAGCCAGCCGCCCGCCAGCCCGTTGCAGCCCGCGCCGATCATGGCCGCCCACGCCGTCGACGTGTCGATATAGGCGAGCTCCTCGATCACGTCGCTGAACTCGACTGGCGATAGCGGCGTGCCGCCGAGCTCGGCCGGCGTCTTAAGCCAGAACAGGCCGAGTTCGCGCAGCGTCGCCACCGTGTCATGGGGGAGGGTGCGCAGTTCCTCGGCGCGGTCTCCGTCGGACTCGAATTGCTCCCGGTGACTGCGGATGCCTGCCAGCAGCTCGTCGCGGAGCAAGCTCATGTGGTGGTCCTCTCCGCGGCGACGCCCAGCGGGCGGAGCGCCGGCATCACGTCGGACGCGAACAGCTCGGCGCTGCGCATCACCTGCTGATGCGTGGACGGTCCGATTGCGAACAGCCCGATCAGCTGTCCGAACCCGCCAAGTTTCTCATACAGGTCGGCCAGCCGGTCAGCGACGGCGGCCGGGGACCCGACGACCGCCTGGCCGTTGGCGAGCAGATCCTCATACGAGAACCCGCCCAGCGGGCGCATCCCCGACGCCAGCACGCCGCGCAGCGAGCCGGGCGACATGTAACCGGGAGGGGTCACCATCTCGGCGGTCTGCTTGAGCCCCTTGCGGTAGAGCCACTCAAGCACCGGCCTGGCCTCGCGGTGCGCCTGCTCGTCGGTGTCGGCGACGTAGACGGGAACGGAGAACGCGATCTTCTCCGGGTCGGGCACGTAGCCGAGGTCCGCCGCCGCCTGCCGGTAGCCGTCGAACCAGCGCCGGACGATTGACGTCGGCGCGTACACCGACATGTACGTGTATTCACGCGTCGCGCAGAACTTCATCGTCTCGGTCGACCCGGCCCCCGGGATGTAGATCGGCGGATGCGGCTGCTGCACCGGCCGCGGCCAGATGTTCACGTACCGGTACTCGTAGTTCTTGCCGTACCAGGAGAACAGCTCCGGCGCCGTCCAGGCCTTGATGATCAGGTCGTGCGCCTCGTCGAACCGCGCCCGCGACTTCACCGGGTTGATCGAATGCCCGAAGTACTCCCAGCCGATGCCGCGGACGAACCCTGAGTCAACCCGCCCGCCCGACATCAGGTCGAGCATCGCGATCTCCTCGGCCACGCGCAGCGGGTTGCCGCGGATGCCGATCGCGCTCCCCAGCACCATGATCCGCGCGTTCGACGTGCGCCGGGTGAGCGCCGCCGCCATCAGGTTGGGCGACGGCATGAGCCCGTAGGCGGACTGGTGGTGCTCGTTGACCGCGATCCCGTCGAACCCGAGCTGGTCGGCGTACTCGAGCTCGTCCAGGTAGCGTGCGTACAGCTCGGACCCGAGCTTAGGGTCGAAGTTCGCGTTCGGGTACGTCAGCGCGGACGAGTCGTACTTCTGGTCAAAGTCGTCGGGCAGGTACGGGTAGGGCATCAGGTGGAAGAAGCTGAACTTCACCGGCTGACTCCGCACTCGGCCAGGGGATGGGACGCCAGGAATGACGTCACCAGCGCGGCGAACTCGGTCGGCCGCTCGAAGTACATCGCGTGCCCGCAGTCGGGGACCTCGGCGTAGGTGGCGCCGCTGATCAGCGCCGCGTAGCGTCGTGCATGCGCGACCGGGATGAGCCGGTCGTCGGAAGGCGCGGCCACCAGGGCGGGCGTGGTGATCCGGCCCAGCCGCCGCTCCAGCTTCGGGTCGTAGAAGTAGGGCACCCACAGCGTCAGCGACCCAATCCGGTGCGGCGAGTGCACGGCGAGCTCGGCCGCGATCCACCCGCCGAACGACGCGCCGACGACGTGCGGCCGGGCGAGCCCGAGCGCGTCGATGACGTCCAGGTAGTGGTAGACGAGGTCGTCGATCGCCTCGGCGTCGGGGAAGTCATCGGACTTGCCGAACCCGGGATGGTCCGGCGCGAGCACCTCGAACCCGGCGTCAGCCAGCAGCGCGTGGAATGGGTGCCACGCCCCGGCCCCGCCCGCCGCGTGCAGGAAGAGCACCGGCTCGCCGGTCCCGCCGCGCAGCAGGTGCACGCTCCCCCCGGCCAGTTCGAGGAATTCCTCCGTCGGCGCCCGGGAGATCACTGTGTCTGCCACCGCGCTGCCTCCTACCAGGTCGGCCCGCTACCGCACGGGTCAGCCCAGAATCCGTTGCCGCATCACCCGGAGTCAAGCCCGTCAGAGGCGCCCCGGCCGCTCCCTGTGCACGGCAACGAACACCGGGACGTTGCTTTGGGTTCCGCTACCGCCAGGGCGCGACGCCTACCAGGTCTGGCCGAACGCCGCCGCCGAACGTAGGGTGGACGAATGGACGCTGCCGGGGCTGGCGAGGAACCTGTCGGGGCTACCCGGGCACGTGGCCGGGTCGACGCCACGGTCTTCCGCGACACGCTCGCGCGGGTGCCGACCCCGGTGACCGTGGTGACCTCGCACGTTGACCGCAAGCCGCACGGCACCACGGTGAGCGCCTTCTCCTCGCTCTCGCTCGAGCCGCCGATGATTCTCGTCTCCCTTGACCTGCGCTCCGACCTGCTGAAGATGATCCAGGAGACGGGCCGGTTCGGCGTGAACGTCCTCGCGGTCGGCCAGCAGGCGCTAGCGACCGCGTTCGCGCGCAAGGGCGATGACAAGTTCGCGGGCGTCGCCTGGTACATGGACCACGGCGCCCCCAGGCTGGCGGGCAAGGGCCAGTGGCTGGTCTGCGGCACGGAGCAACTCGTCACGGCAGGCGACCACGTGATCATCATCGGGCTGGTCGAGCACGCCGACACCCACTCCTTCGAGCCCCTCCTCTACCGCCAGCGCTCCTTCGGCACCGTCACCCACATGCGCTCCTGACGCGACGTCGGGGCTACGGGCAGGGGTAGAAGACGCCGACGTCCAGGTCGTCGTTGAACTTCACCGCCGCGATCATTTTGTCCGGGAGATATGTAGTCACTCGGCTGGAACTTGTCGGCGTAGGCCGTCGAGGATGATGGTGAGCAGATGGGGGCCGCGGGCGGCTGCCTCGGCTTCGTCGAGGCGTGACAGGTAGCCGATGAGGATGATGACGTCGCGGGCGTCGACGTCGAGGCGGATGGTGCCGTCGACCTGGCCGGCGTCGAGGAGCAAGGTGAGGGCGTCGCCGATGGGGCCGTGGCTGCGGGCCGAGAGGTCTTGCCAGGCCGATACCTCGACGGCTGCGAACACGCCCCGCTTGACGCGTGCGTATTCGGCCACCCGGTCGAACCACAGGGCCAGCGCCTCAAGCGGTTCGTGGGCGGCGAGCAGCGTCGGCGCGGCCCGTCGTCCTGGGCGCCAGGCGCACCGAGCGCCTCGACAAGCTCGTCGACGGTATCCGCGACGGTGGCGGCCGGGCGGTCAGCCTGAGGGCGGACGTCACCAGGCGCGAGGACCTCGACCGCCTCGTCGGCCTGGCCATCGAGCAGTTCGGCCGACTGGACGTGCTGGTCAGCAATGCCGGAATCAGCAAGATCGGCCCCATGGCGGACCTGGACGTGGATGGCTGGTCGGCGATGATCGACGTCAATCTGCGGGGGGTGCTGCACGGTATCGCCGCGGCGCTTCCGGTCTTCCGCCGCCAGGGCCAGGGGCATTTCGTCACCACGGTGTCGACCGCCGGGCTGAAGATCGTGCCGACCATGGCCGTCTACGCCGCGACCAAGAACGCGGTCCGCACCCTGCTCGAAGGCCTGCGACAGGAGTCGACCGACGGGGTCGTCCGGACGACCTCCATCTCACCGGGTTACGTGCGCACCGAGCTGGCCGACTCCATCGACGACCCGGAGGCCCGCGAGCAGATCCGCCAGGGCATGGCCAAGTTCGCCATCGCGCCGGAGGCCGTCGCCCGTGCTATCGCGTTCGCCATCGACCAGCCGCGCGACGTCGAGATCGGCGACATCACCATCAGGCCAACCGTCCAGGGGTTAGCCCCAAGGCCGGTCAGTTAGCTGGCTTGGCTGGCTGTCAGGTGTTTCGGTCGATGCGGATGTGGCTGGAGAGGGCAGCGGGACTCCGGTTGGCGGGGTGTGTCCGCCAAGGCATGCCTCGCACCGGGGTCCCGCCGGCGACTGGCCCGCTTGCGGGGCGCGGCCGGGTCACTTCCCATCAATTAGGTCCGCTTGCGGGTGCGGCGGGGTCACTTCCTATCACTTCGGACGCCACATATCGGGCAAATCGGGCGTGAAAGCGGTCCGAACCGATGGGAAGTCGGGATCCCGGCCCGAAGTGATGGCAAGTGCCGGCCTGCAGGAGCAGAACGGCAGTCGCGGAAGCAGCCGGAAGTGCCAGCACCGCACGGGCTCTTGCCGCGGCGGGCTCACCGTTGGGTCAAGGCCGTCACCGCCATAGCGATCCTCGCCGCCCTTGACAGGAGACCCCGAACCTCAACTGACCGGCCTGGGGTTAGCCCGCGGCGGCATCACGATCACGCCGACCGTGCCAGGCGGAGCTACGGGCAGGGGTAGAAGACGCCGCCATCGAGGTCGTCGTCGAACTTCACCGCCGCGAAGCCGTACGGGGGTGAGTACACGGTGCGGCAGAAGGTGCTGAACTCGCGCGGGACCGGGCACTTCTGGCCTGGGTTGCACACGTAGTCGTCGCCCGAGTACTCGGCTTCGCCGACCCACTTGCCGGTTGGCTGTTCCCTGGTCATGTCGGTGGTGAAATCGTCCCACCCGCACGGCGTCGCCCCGCTCAGTGCGGTGCAGGTGATTCCGTACTGGCTGCTGCCCTTGAGCTGCGACGCGAAGCAGGCTTGGTCCAGGTAGCACTCCTCGACGATCGCGCCGTCGGCGTACTCGCGTCCCCATGAGGACAGGTAGGGCGAGTTTTTCCACAGCCCGGTCATCCCGTCACGGTGAATCTGGTTGAAGGCGTAGGCGAGGAAGTTCTCCGCGTCTCCCGGCGTGAGATCGAATCCGGTCGTGGACGGGGGATCGAAGCCGTCGATGTCGTCCAACTCGACCGCGTCGAAGCCCTTGCGCGCGCACATGCTGATCCGCTCGTCGAGCATGGGCTTGAGCGCGTCTAGCTGCCGGAAGTCGACCCAGCGTTCCTCCGGATAGCCGTAGTACACGTCGCCCAGCGTGGCGGCGGGAAAGTACCCGCCGCCCGGGCTGGCGTCGGGACGGTAGTCCTCCCAGGCCAGGTCGATGTAGCAGATCGTGCGCGGGTGCGCCAGGGTAGTCGCCTGCCACGTGGTCGTGACGGCGTGGACCTCCGTCGCGGTGGTGAGGAAACCGTCGAGGTCGTAGATGTCCACCGCGCTGCGGCCGGTCCGCTCAAGCGGGGTGACCCGGCCGATCTGCCAGTCCCATCGCATCGGCTTGCCGTTGCTGGCCAGATGCGGCGGATACCAGCATCCGCTGGTCCGCCAGGAGGCACAGGCGACCGGCGCGGGCATCGGGATCACCCGCCAGCCGAACCTGATCACGGTCGTCCCCGCCCGGTTGGCGGTGCGCACGGACACTTGATGCGGCCCGAGCGCGAGCCGGCCGGTGTAGAACACGCGACTCGCAGGCATCGCCCGCCAAGAGCCCTGATCGATCCGGTACCACTGCTTGGCCAGGCCGTCGGCCGTGTTCTCGTGCGGAGCGGATACCTGGAAGTACTCTTCGGTCGAGGCGGTCTGCCGCTCGGGGGTGCCGTTGACGAACGCGGACACGGGCGCCCGGTGGCGCGGGTAGGCGCGGACGACCGCGACGGCCAGCCGACTAACGGAACGCTGGACATCGGTGAACGAGAACGTGGACGCCTGGGTCTCCACGACCTCGGACACGGTCTCCGTGACCCGCAGGAGCCGGCCGGTGTCCGCGTGCCCGACGACGTAGTCGCGCGCGGCGAACGGCGTGGCGGCCGAGTCCGCCCCGGTCCTGCAGTCTTTCCCGCCAGCGGCACAGCTCTGCCAGGTGTAGGCCACCTCGAAGCTGAGCATGGTCATCCCGCGCGGCAGCCGCGGCCTTGACCAGCTCAGGCCGGTGGCGGCGACCGTCGCGCCGTCCTGCAGCACGCCGCGGATGCCGAGCGCGCCCCGGTGCGTTGGCGCCGGGATACTCGCGGCCCCGCTCGATCCGGCGGCAGTAGCCGCAGCGGTGGCGCTTGCCGCGCCAGTAGCCGCGGCGGCCGTGCTCGCGGTGCTCGCCGCAGGAATCACGGGGGCCGCGGGGGCGGCCGCGTTGGCCACGCCGGCCGCGAAGGACGCGGGAGCGGCGGCCGCCGCGCCGAGCGAGACCAGCGCGACCACCGTGACGGCCGCCGCCAGCCGGCGCGCCTGGCCAAGTCGGCGCAGGCGAGTCAGTCGGCGCGGGCGGGTCGGGCGGGCCGCGCGCATCATCGCTCCGATCATGGGATCAGCGCCGCAGCGCGGGCGGGAGCAGGTCCCCGTGCACCTCGATCAGGTCGTCGCACATCGCCACGGTCTGGG
>Ga0302326_10013778_pt1 | contig 17131 bp, 13 predicted proteins | sample Palsa_T0_3_FD_202264 | JGI IMG/M metagenome (GOLD analysis project Ga0302326, IMG submission 202264) | Peat permafrost microbial communities from Stordalen Mire near Abisko, Sweden - Palsa_T0_3 | ecosystem: Environmental > Terrestrial > Soil > Palsa > Peat permafrost | place: Sweden: Abisko...
GATTCACGTGCCCCAAGACCTTGGTGGCCATGCCGCCGTAGTATTCGAAACAGGTGGCCGTATCGTTGACGTCGTATTCGGCTTCAACGATAGGCTTGCCGCAATTGCGGGATTCCAATTCGGCCAAGGCCGGCGCGTGGGCGCGGATACGCTCGGCCATCTTGAAGAGCAGGCGGCCGCGGTCCTGCGCCGTGGTCTGCGGCCAGGGTCCGGATTCGAAGGCGGCCACGGCGGCCTGGACGGCGCGATCGACGTCGGCGGCATCGGCGTCGGGGACTTCGGCGATAATCTCTTCGGTGGAAGGGTCGTAGACGGGGAACCATGCGCCGCGATGGCTTTCCGCGCGCTGCCCGTTGATATACATGCGATGGCGTGTCATGGGATCTATGTAGCGCACGCACTGGTGCGTGCCGCGTCGGCACTCATGCCGACGCCTGCAGCATTACGTTTTCTTGCGGTGGGCGGCGGGCGCCGCGGGGCCGCAGGTTAGACCCAGCGCCTTCACCTGGGTACGCGCCCTATTGGCGAGATCGTTGGAGGGGTAGTGCTTCACCAACTCGCAGAATTCCTGCTTGCCTTGCGTGCGCTTGCCCATCTTCACCAGCGTGGCGCCCTTCATATAGAGCGCATCGGGAGTTTTGTTGTTGTCCGGATATTTCTCGAGCACCATGTCAAACTCCGCCAGGGCCTGGTCCAGGTTGTTCTGTTTGGCATGGATCTCCGCGATGAAATACTGGGCGTTGGGCGCCAGCATGCTGTCGCCGTAGTACGTCAGATACTCGCCGTATTCCTGTAATGCCAGATCGTCCTTGCCGCCGTTGCGGTCGCGATTGGCGTTTTGGTACAGGGTTGCGGCGGGGACCGGGGGGACACCGCCGGACGGCGCCACGGATCCTATACCGGTCGCTCCGGCGGCCTGCGGGGGCGCGGCGGCGGGCGCCTGTATCGTGCGGACGGCGTTGCCGATGTCGATCATCTGCTGCTGCAGCTTACCCATCTGGCTGGAGATGTCGGCCACGGATTCGCGCAGGGCGCTCACGTCGGTAGTCATCTGGTCAAGCTTGGCGCCGACGCCGACGACGGGGTCCACGACACTCTTCTGCTGATCCCTGAAGGTTTGCAGAAATTTGTCCTGAAAGACGGCGACGGACGTATTGGTCTCCTTGGCCGAATTGAGCGCTTGTTGGACCAGCACCTGAATGGCGGAGAATTTCTCGTCCTGGGAGCGCTGCAAGGCGACAACCTTTTCCTCCAGTTGGGACAAATCCCTTTGCAATTCGAGGATTTCTTTGCTGGCTGCGAAGGTCGCTATGGGGCAAAAGGAAGGACAAATCAAAAGGGCCGGCAGCAGCGTGCGCCAAAAGGTCATAGGTTCTCCTCATGAGCGGGACGGGTGGGCCGTCCCGCCGGTTGCGGATGGGCCGGGACTTGCCCGGCCCTTACCCGATTTTACTGCCCTGTAGAGAAGTGCGCGCGGCGGTTCTTCTGCCAGCAAGTCTCGTCGTGGTCGGTACACTGCGGACGTTCTTTGCCGTAGCTGATGGTCTTCAGCTTGTCGCCGGGAACGCCCAGTTGGACCAGGAATTCCTTGGCGGCGGTGGCGCGGCGGTCGCCGAGGGCCAGGTTGTACTCGGCCGAACCGCGCTCGTCGCAATGGCCTTCGATTGTGACGCTGGCATCCGGGAAGCTGGCGAAGATGGCCTTCAGGGCATCGGCGTCCTTAGTCAGCCCGGCGCGGGCATCCTCGCGGATGTCGGTCTTGTCGTATTCGAAGTACGCGTCCACGACGCTTCCGGAGAGCATCTGCTCGAAGGTCGCCTTGGGCGCGGCGGGTGGCGGCGGTGGCGGCGGCGGCTCGGTCACGTTGACCGTGGCCGTGGCGGTCTTGGCGCCACCGGGTCCGGTAGCCGTGAGGGTGTAGGTGGTGGAAGCGCCCGGGAATACCCGGCGGCTTGCCGCCGCCTGCACGGCGCCAATGCTGTTATCGATGGAAATGCTGGTGGCGTCGGTGACCGTCCAGTTCAGCGTGGACGACTGGCCGCGCTCAATCGACGAAGGCTCGGCCGCGAACGCGGTGATGCTGGGCGCCGCGGGCGGCGGCGGGGGGGTCACCGCGGCTGGTGCAGGCGGTGGTGGGGGCGGCGGTGGCGGCGCTTTCTTCTTGCAACCCGCCGCGAACATCGCCAACAACATGCTCAAGCAAAAGATACTGATTTTCCGTTTATCCAACATGAACTAAAGCCTCCTGAAATTTTGGGTCATGGGTCACACCCTATTTGGCCCACACCGGGGTCCCATTCTTTCCAGCCGTCGTCAACTGTTTCGGCTGCGTGCCGTCCGCCAGCATCGTCCAGATCTGCTCCGACCCGGTGCGCGTGGACATGAATGCCAAGCGCCTGCCATCCGGCGCCCAGGTGGGGTTCTCGTTACGGCCGGCGCCGTAGGTCAACTGGTTAAAGTTGCGCGAGGCCACATCCATTACGAAGATATTGAAATTGCCGGTGGCGAAGCCCCGCGTCCAGGCAAAAGCGAGAATCTGCCCGTTGGGGTGCCAGGACGGGTTGGACGCCTCGCCCTCGCCATTGCTCAACCTCTGCACGTCGGTTCCATCCATATTCATCCGGTAAACTTGCTGCGGACCCGAACGGCCCGAGACAAAAGCCAGATCGGCTCCGGTCTTCGGATTCACCTTAGGCTCGACCTCCAGCGCGCGGGTGTTCGAAATGCGGTGCAGGTTGCTCCCGTCGATGTTGGCGCTATAGATCTGTGCCCCGCCACTAGCTGTGGACGCGTAAAGCAACTGTTTGCCGTCCGGCGTGAAATTCGGGGTCGCATTCATAGATGCAACCTGATTATAAAAGGGCAATCGCCGTCCCGTATCCGTCGAGAGAATAAATATAGCAGGATTACCGCGAGCGAAGCTAGTAAAAGCGATTTTTGTGCCATCGGGCGATACGGCGGGCTCGATGGATAACGAATTGAAATGGCTGATCTGGCGCTGGTTGGAGCCATCCGGGTCCATGGCCCAGATTTCCTTGTGCCCGGTGCGATTGGATACAAAGTAGATCTTGCTGCCGAGCAAAGATGTGCCGCCCATCTGGGCTATGATATCGGCGGCGAATTCATGGGCCGTTTTCTTAGCTCCGGCCTCGTCCGGCGATCCGAAATAGCGCTTGCCAAGGACTTGGGCTTGTGAAACCGAGGTCTGGCCCGCGTTGAACAGCCAGCCGTAGAGCACCAGCACGTTGTTCTGTACGGCGGTGTAGCCGAATGCCAAGTAGTTGGCGGAAACCGGCGGCGAGGACCAGTCCGAAAGCCATGCGCCGCCACCGTTGGGTGGCGGTTGGCCAGGGCGCGTCGGCTGGGGCGCGGGCTGTTCGCGGAAATCGGGAGGCTGCTGGGGCACCTGCAGCGGGTACATGGTTTTGGGAACTATTTTGAAGAGGCCGGACGCGTCCAGGTCGTTGTAGAGCGTCTCGTTGAAGGCGTTCATCAGCGGCTGGGCCGCGCCGCTGCCGCGCAGATCGGGCACAGCTATGGCGGGACGAGCGCCTCCTTGGATCATGACCCGTATGTCGCTCTGCTGGGCGGCAATCGCCAGCGGCATCGCGGAAAACGCGGCGGTCAACCAAAAAGCTCGTCTCATTTAGCGCCTCAGCTCAAACCAGAATTCGACGGCCGCGTCGTTGCGTTCGTAAGCGGCGGGCAGCGGGGGAAACGGGCTGGCATCATAGACCGCCCGTTGCGCGGAATAATCCAGCGCGGAATTGCCGCTGCTTTGCACGACTCGCACGTTGCGTACCGAACCGTCCCGCAACAGGTCGAAGGTGACGATGGCGGGCGGAAGCGTGTGGATGCGCGGATCGAGGTCGTCGGTATGCCACTTCTCCGCAACCCTTTGTCGCAGAATCATCACGTAGTTTCCGAACCGGTTGCCGAAGGGCGATCCGAGTCCCACGCCCACGCCGCCGGAGCCCACCTGCCCCACCATGGGCGAAACCAAGGCTTGGCCGGCAGCGCTGTAAAGCTGGTTGGGACGATCCTGTTGCTTGGCGCGCCAATTGTTCTGCGCGGACCTGGCTACTGCAGACGGCTTGGGCTGCGTACGGCTCTTGATGGGGACGGCATCGGGTTCCTCGGGAGGCGCCAGCGTTTTCGGCTTGGCAGCGGGCGGAGGAGTAGGTACTGCGGATTCGGTGGGGTTGGCCAGCGGGTTGACGATGCCGCTCCGCGACGGCAGGGGGATCTTGTTCACTACGTTAATGGAGATACTGCCCGGCCCGCCCGAATTGGCGTCGCCCCAGGTTTCGTGAGGGCCGGAGAGCACCACACCCCAAAGCAGCAATGTTCCAAAGACCGCGGCATGCAGCGCCACCGATCCCAGCAGCGGCTTGTGCAGCGAATCGGCCCGATCCAGGATGTCCGCGTGGGGCATTACTTGCGCCTCTTGCCGGCGGTATCCTCCGGCTGGGTGACCGCGTTGACCTGCAGCTTGGCCCTGGCGAGATCGCTCATCACCTGCGCGATGGGCTCCCAGACCGTCTCTTTATCGGCGCGCAGGTAGACGGCGGTGGCGCCGTTGAAACGCCGCGCGATCTCCGCCGGAAGGTCGTTGATGTTCGTCTCTTTTTCGTTGAGGTAGAGCGTGCCGTCCTTGGTGATGTTGACCACCGGCAGCTCCTTGGCGCTGTCCGCCACCGCGCGCGTCTTGGGGACGTCCACCTGGATGCCGAATTCCATCACGTGGGCAGTCAGCATAAAGATGATGAGCAGCACCAGCATCACGTCGACAAACGGAGTGACGTTGATCTCGGAAAGCATGCCGGCGGAAGCGCGCCGGCGCGACCGGGAGTTGCCGCCGCCATTGCCGCCATTGAATGACATCGCCACTGTTTACTCTCCGAAACTCCGCTCCGCCAAGTTGAGGAATTCGAGCGAGAAGTCGTCCATGCGTGTGCCGATCTCGCGAATGGTGTGGCTGAACTGGTTATAGAAGATGGCTGCGGGGATGGCCGCGGCGAGCCCTACGGCGGTGGCGATCAGGGCGTCTGCGATGCCGGGTCCCACCGCGCGCAGGCTGGCAGTGCCCTGCATCCCCAGCTCTTGAAATGCGCGGATGATGCCCAGCACGGTGCCGAACAAACCGATGAACGGGCTGACCGAAGCCGTGGTGGCCAGCCAGCTCATGTTGCGCTCCAGTTTGGTGAGCTCTTCGCTGGCCCCGAGTTGCAGCGAGCGTTCGAGCGAGACCTTGTTGGTCACGGAGCCGCGTACCTGGACCTGACGGTGGACCTCCTCATAGCCGAACTCGAAGACGGAAACCAAGGGGGCGGGCTTGAACTGTTCGCTGGCCACCATAACCGCATCCAGGCCGCCGGCCTTGCGGAAGGCGCGCAGAAAGCGCCGGTCGGCGGCGCGCGCCGAGCGCAGTACGTTCCACTTGGAAAAAATGATGGTCCAGGAGAATACGGAAAAGAACAACAGAATGGCCAGAACGGCGATCGTCAATGGGCCGCCGCGGCCAACCATTTCCCAGATGTCGATCTGCAGAAGGAATGCGGGCGCTTCAGAGTTCAAACCGTCTCCTAATTTTCAAATCTAACATAAGTGGGGCGGAGCTCCAGGTCTGCGCGGGCCCTCCAGGGCCCGCTCCTTGACATCCTAGGAGAGCACTCCTAGAATGGCTAGAGGAGCCATATGGGCAAACAAGTCGACATTCTGCAAGGAACGCTCGACATGCTGATCCTGAAAGCCGTGTCGCTGGGGCCGCTGCACGGCTACGGTATCCTGCTGCGCATTCAGCAAGTCTCGAAAGATGCTCTACAGATACCGCAGGGGTCGCTCTATCCGGCGCTGTACCGGCTGGAGCATCGCGGCTGGATCGCGGCGGAGTGGGGCGAAAGCGAGAACAAGCGCAAGGCCAAATATTACCGCCTGACCGCCACGGGGCGCAGGCAATTGAAAACCGAGAGGCAGGAGTGGAAGCGCTTGGCAGTGGCCATCGGGGACGTGCTGGCCGCCGAGCCGAGGGAGGTGTGAGATGCTGGCGCAAGTGAGATCATGGTGGCGGGCGCTGACGGGGCAGTCTCGCCTGGCCGGCGAGATGGCTTCCGAGATGGACAGCCACATGGAGCGTTATGCCGCCGACCTGGTGACCAGCGGGGTGGAACCGGAAGAGGCGCGCCGCCGGGCACGCATCGAATTCGGCAGTACCGCCGCGGCGGCCGAAGAGTGCCGTGAAGCCGTGGGCCTGCGCTGGCCGGACGAATTCGCACGCGATCTGCGCTACGCCGCGCGCGTGCTGCGCAAGAGTCCCACGTTCACGGCGGCGGGGGTGGTCACGCTGGCACTGTGCATCGGCGCCAACACCGCCATCTTCAGCGTAGTAGACGCCGTGCTGTTGCGGCCGCTGCCCTATCCGCACCCGGAGCGGTTATTCTCGGTTGCGCGGCATTTCCAAGGCAAAGGCGCCGAGTCCTACCAGACGAATTTGTGGGGCGGCGTTTGGGAGGCGGCGCGCGACAATGCCGCCTATGTGGACGCCGCCGTGTTCAGCGATGGTTCGATGGGCGTCAACTTTGTGGCGGGCGGACGCGTGGAGTATGTGAAGCAGCAGCGTGTGTCGGCTGGCTTCTTTCGCGTGTTGGGCATTACGCCGCTAATCGGGCGCGAGTTTTCGGCGGATGAAGACCGTCAGGGCGGTCCGGCGGTCACGGTGCTGAGCTATGCGCTCTGGAAGCGCGTCTTTCGCGCCGACCCCGCGATTGTGGGAAAGGCGGTTACGTTGCGGGGCGAGCCGTACACGGTCGTCGGCGTGCTGCCCGCAAACTTCCAGAGCATCGTTCCGGCCGAGCTGTGGACACCGCTGCGTGCGTCCCGATCCGGCGAGGGCGCGGGGTCCAACTATGCCGTTGTGGCGCGCTTGCGTTCCGGAACGACGTGGGCGCAGGCCAACGGACAGATCGAGGCGATCGGGACGCCGCTTTTGCGTGAGTACGGGCAGGACCCTTCCACGCAGCACCTGCTGTTGATATCGTTCCAGCGCGGCTTGACCGAGTACGTACGCCAACCGTTGCTGATTCTTTGGGCGGCGGTGGGATTGGTGTTGCTGATCGGCTGCGTGAATATCGCCGGACTGCTGTTGGCGCGGGCCGCCGGACGCACGCGCGAGATGGCCACCCGGTTGGCGCTGGGCGGCGGGCGCGCGGCTCTGATCCGGCAAATGCTGGCCGAGAGCGTGGTGCTGGGGCTCTGCGGTGGGGCGACCGGGGCAACCCTAGGATGGCTAGGGGTGAAAGCCCTCAAGGCCCTGATGCCGGGTAGCATGAATGTCTGGCAAGCCGTGGAACTGGACTGGCGCGTGCTGGCCGCCACCGCTTGCGCGTCGATCGCGGCGGGCATACTGTTCGGCTTGTACCCCGCGCTCGCGGCCAGCCGCCTGGAGATCCGCGCTGCCTTGAGCGAGGCCGGCCGCGGCGTGGCCGGGGGACGCAATCCATGGCCTCGCCGCTTGCTGGTGGCCAGTGAAGTGGCGCTCGGCGTGGTGCTGCTGGTGGGCGCCGGCCTGCTGATCCGCACGTTTGCCCATCTGCGCGGTCTCGATCCGGGGTTCGATGCCCACAACGTGATTACGGCCCAACTCTCGCTACAAGATGCGCGGTATGCGACCAGCCAGAGCGTGAACCGGCTCTACGAACAAAGCCTGGCACGGATGCGGGAATTGCCGGGCGTCGACTCGGCGGCCGTGGCGCTCAGCCTGCCCTACGAACGGGCGCTGAACACTGGGTTCCAGCGCTTGGATGGCCCCCACGTGGACACGGAATCGCAGATCACCAACTTGTTCTACATCACGCCCGAATACTTCCGCGTGCTGCGTATTCCGGTGCTGCGCGGCCGGGTGTTCACTGTCGCCGATAGCAGCACGGCGGCGCCGTCGGCGGTGGTCAGCGAGGCATTCGTCAAAATGTACATGCCTGGCGACGATGCGCTCGGCCGGCACCTGGATCTCGGTGGCGGCGACCGGCGCGAGATCGTGGGCGTGGTTGGCGATGTCCAGCAGAAAAGCGGGTGGGGAGACGGCCGCCCGCTGGCGGCAATGCCCGACATCTATATTCCCGCCGCGCAGACCGACGACAAGTCTTTTCAGGGCGTGCATGTCTGGTTTTCGCCGGGCTGGATCGTGCGCTCCTCGGGGCCGGCGGAGGGCGTTATCGCGGGGATGCAGCGAGCCCTCGAATCCGTGGACCCGCGGCTTCCGTTCGCGGGCTTCCACAGCATGGATGATGTCCGTTACCGCGCGCTGGCACAGGAGCGTTTTCAGGCGGTCCTGTTGGGGTCGCTGGCGGGGCTGGCGCTACTGCTGGCCGCGGTGGGGATTTACGGATTGATAGCCAACTCCGTCGCCGAACGGACGCGCGAACTGGGCATCCGGCTGGCGCTGGGCGCGAGCGTGGCCCAAGCCGTGCAATCCGTGGCACTGCCGGGCGTGGTGCTGGCGCTGGCAGGGGTCGTGGTAGGTTCCGTGCTGGCCGGATTCGCAACGCAAATGCTGCGGCACCTTGTGTGGGGCGTGCGGCCGGGCGATCCGCTCACGTTTGCGGCGGTGGGGCTCGTCTTGTTGGGCGTGGCCGCCGCCGCCAGTTTCCTGCCGGCTCTACGCATTACGCGGCTGAATCCGGCCGAGACGCTGCGGCAGGAGTAGAAATCATGAAGGAGCGGAAGTCCGGCGCCCTTAACAGGCTTCGGACCTGATCGTCGTCCAACAGGATCAGGCGGACCCCAACAGGCAAGACGTATTATGACGCTCAACGGCCCGAATCCTGAGATGCAGTCCTACGCAACTCAACGGGTATCCTCTTTGCGAGTTCCAGCAAGTCCTTATTGAAGCTCGCGGGTCGGAATGGTACGACGAAATGCTCGCGCAGGTCGCGGGGCAGGTCTTCGGGATTGATGTCGGATGCGACGAAAGGAATAATGACGGCGTTGCTCGCCTTTAGATTGGAACCCCATTCCCGACAGAACCCCTTCCACTCGTATGAACAACGGTCCCGCGCGATGTTATCAAGGCTGGTGCAGGCGACAATCAGGCGCGTCGCCGAATCCAGCGCATCGTCTATCGACCGCGACAGATCATCGCGATGTGAGTACTCCTTGAAGAAGAAGGTCGTGACTGCATGGCGCAACTCGTCGTAGATCTTCCGGGCGGTGTACTCGTCCGACCCACGTAGCTCACGAAGACCACGCACGGCTCGTGGTCGACGCCAGCCCGTTCGCGCTGTGCGTATCGAAACAGAATGCGGCGTGCCACTGGACATAGGCCGAGGTGTTGGCCCCGATGTATGGCAGCCTCAAATGCGGCCACCTCATCCGAGTTGCGGAACCGTCTAAAAGATGGGATAATTTCTTTGCGGATAACGTGGGCCAACGGGTCTGCCTCCCGTTCACGTCCGCTCACATAGAACCGATCAGGAGCAAACTGGTGGCCACTCCGGTCCAATTTTCCTTCGATTTTCTCGACCTCAAATAGGCCAACCAGGCGATTCAGGAGGAAATTTCCCGTTTGCTCTCCGTCGCAAAAAACCGAGTCGCGGTCTGGCGCGATCTTCACGATTCGGTCGATCTCGATGCCGAAATCCTCGGCATTGATGTTCACAAAGCAGTCTGTGACCTCGTTGCACTCCCCGGCTATATCAATTTTCAGAGCGCACCGCGGCGGCGGTGGCCACGCTGCCTCTCTGCATCGGCGGCAACACGGCCATCTTCAGCGTGGTGGACGCCGTGCTGCTGCGTCCGCTGCCTTATCCCCATCCGGAGCGTTTGTTGTCGTTCGCCCGGCATTTTCAGGGGAAAGGCTCCGAGTCCTACCAGACTTGTAAAAGTCTCGGAGGGCTTCCGGAAATGCAACCATTACAACTTGAGCAAGCCACATTTCTGCTGCAAATGACCTTGCCATCGCTCAAGACGGAGCACCGTGCCACCCGCAAGATTATCGAAGCTATTCCCCCGGGCCATGGCGATTATCGCCCGGACGGGATCTCGAAAACCGTCCTGGAATTGTCCAGCGAGCAGCTTCTGAAAATACTCGATTTCCGGAGCATGTTTCAATATCCCGCGGTCATGTATCTGCAGTTTGCGATCAACCACTCGATTCGTCATCGCGGACAGTTGTCGGTCTACTTGCGGCCCATGGGCGCCAAGGTCCCGTCGATCTACGGCGAGAGCTACGACGATGCCCAGGCCCGCAAAGCCGCTTCCGCCCATGCAGGAACCGCTTAAGAGATGACTGAGCAACAACTCCGGGAGCAGTTGCGCAAGATCTCCGCCCTCTACGAAGGAGCCACCACTCCCGGAGAGCGTAGCGCCGCGGCGGCCGCCATCGAGCGAGTGAAGAAAGCCATCGCGGCCATCGCCTACACCGAGCCGTTATCCGAATTTCAGTTCACGCTGCCCGACCTTTGGCAGAGGCGGCTATTCACCGCGCTCTGCCGCCGTTACGGTCTGGAACCGTTTCGGTACAAGCGCCAGCGCTATACGACCGTGGTAGTGCGGGCTCCCAAGACATTCGTAAACCGCACGCTCTGGCCGGAGTATCAACAGCTCAGGCAAGCGTTGAATCGTTACCTGCACGATGCCACCGACCAGATCATCCGCGAGGAAGTTTATGGCGACATCCATGAAGGCAAACCGCGCTAACCGTGTCACTCAGTGGGGCGGACCCCTAGCGCTCCGGGGCAGGATTGGCATTTGTCCCGTGATGTCCCGTCCCAAGTTGCCGGGAAACGCCCGAGCCACCAAAATGCGCAGCGCGAAAGCTCCGGTCGGCCGCGGCACGCGGCAACTTCAAAAGGGGCTATTTCCGAAAAAAACCTTCGCCAACATGAAACGCGGAGCTTAGTCGCGGCACTATAATACGAAGGTCGCGCATCGGGAATCTTAGCTGAAGCGACGGCGCACAGCAGGATTCACGCCGAATTCACCGTCTCGCAACCTTTTTGGAGGGAAAACAGTATGGCTTCCTGGAATCCACTTAACAATCAGCCCACATTTAATGCCGAAACGATGCTGCTGCTCACCGACGGCACCGTCATGTGTCATGAATCGGGTTCGTCTAATTGGCACCGTCTAACCCCCGACTCGACGGGCAACTACCAGAACGGCACGTGGTCATCCCTCGCTCCGCTCCCGAACAATCCCGTGATCCCGGCCTCGGGTGGCGGCCCGACAAATGCGCCGACCTATTTCGCATCCGCCGTGCTCAGCGATGGCCGCGCCTTCACAGCCGGCGGCGAGGATAATAACGGCGTTTCAGAAGCCGAAATCCTTGCCACCCAGATCTACGACCCCACGACCAACGCGTGGACCAACATCAGTCCGCCTCCGGGCTTCACACAACTTGGCGACGCGCCCTGCTGTGTGCTCGCCGACGGCCGCCTCATCATCGGAAGTTCGTTATTCTCGTCGGTAGCGACCGCCATCCTCGATCCGGTCACGCAGATTTGGGAGCCTGGCGGAAACAAAGCCGACAGTCCTTCGGAAGAAACCTGGACGCTTCTGCCGAATAATAATGTGCTGACCGTGGAATGCTCCAACAGTCCCGCAGCCGAGCAATACAACCCCACCACCAACACCTGGATCACTGCGGGCAGCACCCCGTCCAATCTTACGCAGCCATGCACGGGGGACGTCCCTGAGATCGGGCCCGCCATCCTGCTCCCGTATGGCACTGTGTTCGCCATCGGCGCCTCTGGCGCAACTGCGGTATATACTCCGAACGCGAACGCAACCGTGGCCGGCACTTGGTCCGCCGGACCGAACCTGGTCGACTCCCACGGCAACGGGATCTCCGCGATGGACGCGCCCGCCTCCCTCCTGCCCAGCGGCAAAGTGTTGCTTGCCGCGAGCCCTCTGTTGAACAATTGCACCTACCCCAGTCCGACGACGTTCGTGTTGTACGACCCCGTGGCCAACACCGCGACCGCCGTCACAGGTCCATCCAATACAAATTACCCTTGCTACGCGGGCAGGATGCTCCTGTTACCCACCGGCCAAGTCCTCTTTACCTACGGCTCCACCGACGTCGAGATTTACACGCCCGATGGTTCGCCCCAAGCTGCCTGGGCACCCGCCATCACCGATGCTCCTGGCCGAATGATCATCGGGCATACCTACACCATCTCGGGGACGCAGCTCAACGGCCTCTCGCAGGCTTGCAGCTACGGCGATGACGCTCAGATGGCCACCAATTATCCGATTTTCCGCCTCACCAACGGATCGGGCGATGTCGTCTATCTGCGCAGCGCCACCTTTTCGACCATGGGCGTCGCGACCGGTAGCACGGTGGTCACGGCGGACGTGACTAGCACCTCGAACGCAACGCCCGGTAACTGGAATCTGGAGGCCGTTGCCAACGGTATCGTCTCCAGCTCCGTCCCGGTTGTGATCGCCTCCCAAGACTGCTTCATCGTGATCGAGCGCAGCACCTTCGGCGCTGGTGAGATTGAAGCCCTCATCGAGGTTTCCGGGGAGCCGGTCACCATCAGCCCGACATTGTATGTTGTTGTCGAAGGTTTCACCCAAACCGAAATCGGCTCGGTGCTTCCGAACATCCCTTCGCCCCTGCCGAAGATCTCGTTTCCGTCAGCCGGCCCGGCCGTGCCTGAGGATCCTACGCTTCCTCCCAGCGCGGTGCAGCGATTCACGTTCCCCTTTTCTATCCAGTTCGCGGACGATTCGCCCTTTGGCTCTACCGATCAAACATTGGCGATCACGGCAACCTTCACGAGTACCGACGGCATCACGGTCTCAAACACAGGGGAGATCGAGCTCCTCGCCACTCCCGATCCCTTCATCTCGCATGGCCCCACCGCGGCAAGCTGGTACCTCAGCGTCGATCTCTGCGTGTTTCAGCTCAGCGCCGGGCAGTCCGCCTTCGGCACGCCTGTCGGCACCACTGGCCCCGTTGGGGACAATGCGAATTCCTTTATCGCAACGGCGCTGTCAAACCTCAATACTAGTCCGGCAACCTTCGGCCCCGAATTCGACACTCGATCGCAGCCCGGCCAGGATGCCATCGTCAATCTTGCTCCCACCGACAGCTCGCACACCGCCGTCTACAATTTCGCCTTCGCGCGCGTGCGCTGCCAGGACGTAAACCCTGCGAATAATGTGCGCGTCTTCTTCAGACTCTGGCAGGCGCAGCAGACTAATGCGACCTATGACACCAGCACGTTCTACCGGTCCTATACGAGCGGAACGCAGAAGATTCCTCTGCTCGGCATCGAGGGCGACGAAATCGTCACCATCCCGTTCTTTGCGGCCCAGAGAATCGACTCGACAACCGCCAGCATGACCACGCAGACCGATCCTTTGAACGTCGTCCCGACCATCGCGCCTGGCGCCGGCGGCGCGCTCGTCGACACGTACTACGGCTGCTGGCTCGACGTGAATCAGCCAAGCCAGAATATATTCCCGCCGTGGATGGCAGGCGTTCCCGCGATCGACGGACCTTACAATCAGCCCCTCGTCTCCATCCAGCAGCTCGTTCGCGCCACCCATCAGTGCCTGATCGCCGAGATCGCCTACGACCCGGATCCCATCCCAGCCAATGAAGATCCGTCCACTTCCGACAAGCTGGCCCAGCGCAATCTAGCGTTCATCAACATCCCCAATCCCGGCATCGCGGACTCCCGCATCGCGCCGCAGACGTTTGTGGTAAAGCCCAGCCGCGCGACTCTTCTCGCTGATGGCCGTCCCGACGAGATGATGATCGACTGGGGCCGGACCCCGAGCGGCAGCGTCGCCAGTTTCTATCTGCCGGGCACCACATCAGCAGCCATTCTCGACTGGGCCGACAAGCTGTACACCACCCACAAGCTCACCCGCGTGGACCCGTACACCGTCAGTTGCCCCACCGGTGGCTTCGCCTATATTCCGATTCCGCAAAGCTCCAGCGGCTTGAATTTCATGGGCCTGATGAGCATCGCGTTCCCGGCGACCGTGCACAAAGGCGACCAGTACGACATCACTATCCGTCAACTCACGAGCGTGGTTGTCGGAGGCGACCGTAATCGCATCGCGGGCAGCGCGGATTTCGTAAACGTCGACGAGAATTGTTTTGCATGGCGGCGCGTCGCGGGAATTTTCCAAATCACGATACCGGTCAGCACCAAGCAGGAGTTGCTGGTGCCGGAAGAGAACACGCTGGCAATTCTGCGCTGGATCCAGCAAGCCATCCCGGTGGCGAGCCGCTGGTACCCGGTCTTCCTCCGCTACGTTAGCCAGATCGCGGGCCGCGTCGACGGTTTGGGCGGAAATTCCTGCCAAATCGAACCCTCTGGCTCGGGTTTTTTGCCAGTGATCGTACCTCCGAGCGGCGGCAAGATCGAGTTTCGTGGAAAAATCAAGGCGCTGATTTACAACCATTTCGGAGATTTCGAGGCCTTCGTACTTGAGACCGGGTGCGGTAAGGAGCGGCGATTCGAAAGTTGCGAACCTAAAGTGGAATGCATCATGCAGCGCCTCATGGCGGAGTGCCAAACCGTGACCATTGCGGTCGGTGTGGACCGGCCGGATTGCCCGGAATCTATCATCGTTAATGGCTGTGGTTGCAAGTGCAAATGCTGATCCAGCGAGATAGCGTCGCCTCCGCGTCCGGACTCCATCATCGTTTGGATTGATTCAGTCCGGCGAAGTGCCAGTGAACAAGCGAAACGACTCGAGAGGCGATTTTGGGCGGCATACACGCCATCCGGAAGCCGTTCTTCGGGAGGAGCCTCGTGAAACGCGGTCCACGGAGAGCCACGTTGACGTGTAGCCATCTCGCGGAAGTGGTCGGTTGACGCGCCACCCGGAAAGTGCTCAGATTTTGTTGGCGCTCCCGAGAGGTCCGCCTCTGGGAAGTTGCCCTCGGCTGCGGTTCTTGCGTTTGGATGACGAAAGATGAAGTCTGCGCGCGGAACAGTCTCATTCTGAAAGTGGGCATGGCCCTTGCCAGCGGGCAATGCCGGGCAATACGCCGCCGAAATGTGAGCCCTTAAATCAGGTCGCTGACCACCAGCTTGGACTTGGCCGGCTCGACACTGGACCGGGAAAAGCTCAGGTCGATTCGTGTGCTCCGTTTGTGCTCCGTTTGATCGGTGTAGGAAGCACAGAGCCAAAACGCGGTATTCTCAATCGCCAGAACGAGGTGCCAGGAAACGCAATGTTCTTTGTTTCCAATTTACTGTCGTATTCCCAAGTTGGACGTCACGGGTCCGCTTTGCGCTCGCGTGTCGGGGATCCGATGAACTCCCGGCCGCTTCCTGTTGCGAGATCTCCTTCGCAACCAGCGCCCGGGGGCCTCTTCAGTGGAATTGGAAGGCGATTCGGAGCTAGCTGATTTCGCGGTGGATGCCGGTTTGACGGCCCCAGCCCAAAGGAATTCCGCCTTAAGTGGGCGGACCCCGGGCGGACCCCCTGGACCCGCTCTTCGCGGCGAGCATAGCTCGGCCCGCCGCGTGATACAACGAATCATCGCAGTCCCGCCGCCTTGCCATGAACTACGGCTTCATTATCGATAACCGCAAATGCATCGGCTGCCACGCCTGCACGGTCGCCTGCAAGACTGAGAACCACGTTCCCCTGGGCGTCAATCGCACCTGGGTGAAGTATGTCGAGAAGGGCCGCTTCCCCAACACCCGGCGCTACTTCCAAGTCACCCGCTGCAACCATTGCGCCGAACCGCCCTGCGTCGAAATCTGCCCCGTCAGCGCCATGTTCAAGCGCAAGGACGGCATCGTGGATTTCGATTCCGACGCCTGCATCGGTTGCAAGGCGTGCATGCAGGCATGCCCCTACGACGCCATCTACATCGATCCCGAACGCCACACCGCCGCCAAGTGCAATTACTGCGCGCATCGCACCGAAGTGGGCCTTGAGCCGGCCTGTGTCACTGTGTGCCCCGAACAGGCCATCGTGGCTGGCGACCTGGACCTGCCCGAAGGAAACCTCGCGCAACTCCTGGAGCGCAACACTGTCCGCGTCCGCCGCCCGGAAATTGGCACCAAGCCGAAACTCTACTACATTGAAGCCGAAGAGAGCGCCATCGTCCCCACCGCCGCCCGCCACGAGCCTTTCTATATGTGGTCGGAGCGCAACAACCAGGTCCCCGGAGGCGGCGCGGCCTACCCGTCCGATAGTCCTCTCCTGCAAAAAGACGTCCTCGCCGCTTACGATGTCGCGCACGCGCGTCCCTGGGCCTGGCAGGTGCCCGCATACCTCTGGCTGAAGTCCATCGCATCCGCCCCGCTAGCGCTACCCGCGCTGGCCGTCGCGCTCGGCAAGCTTCCGCCCAGCCGCTTGCGCGACGTGACCCTGTCGATTGTCGCGCTCCTGTTCACCGCCCTGACCTTTGTCATGCTGGTTTGGGATTTGGACCGCAAGGACCGTTTCCTCCGCATCATGCTGCGTCCGCAAATGCGCTCCTGGCTGGCGCGCGGAGCCTTCATCCTCACGGGCTACGGCGGGCTCTGCGGACTGATGCTGCTGGCCGGACTCGCGAACCTGCCCCGCCTCTCCGCCATTCTGGTTTGGCCCACGATTCTGGCCGGCTTCTTCGCCGCCGTCTATACCGCCTTCCTCTTCGGGCAGTGTAAGGGACGCGATCTGTGGCAAACGCCGCTGCTGCCGCTGCACCTGATCGTGCAGGCGCTCCTCTCGGGCGCTGTGGTCCTGGCATTTCTGCCCGAAGCCCGCTCCGTGGCCGTAGCCGGTCTCTCCGTCTGCCTCGGCCTGCACCTGCTCATCGTCTTTGGCGAATTCGCCATGCCCCACGCCACTGATAACGCCCGCTATGCCGCCCGATTGATCACCCACGGACCCTACCGCCTGCCATTCTGGTTGGGAGCCGTGGCCGCCGGAGGCCTTTTGCCGGCCGTGCTGCTGGCGTTGGATGCAACGCGCACAGCCGGCCTCTTAGCTTTGGCCGGCTTGCTGATCTTCGAATGGTGTTTCATCATGGCCGGCCAAAGCGTGCCAAACAGTTAGTAGGACAGGCCTCCCGGCCTGTCTCCGGAGTTTCGATGCGCATATCTAACATGCTTATAAAGACTGGTGGAGTAAGGGTGGGGCAGGCGGTTTCGCCTGCCAAGGCGAG
>Ga0302326_10013780_pt1 | contig 17130 bp, 13 predicted proteins | sample Palsa_T0_3_FD_202264 | JGI IMG/M metagenome (GOLD analysis project Ga0302326, IMG submission 202264) | Peat permafrost microbial communities from Stordalen Mire near Abisko, Sweden - Palsa_T0_3 | ecosystem: Environmental > Terrestrial > Soil > Palsa > Peat permafrost | place: Sweden: Abisko...
CGGAATCCCCAGGGTACTATAGATCCGGCCCATAAATACTGCGACTTTGAGTGTTTGCGTGCATCCAATTTGCATGGAACAAGAGGACGCACGCAAGTTGAGTTCGTCAGCGCAGCATGAGCGCAGGCGGCAAGTGATCCGTGCCTATAAGCGGGGAGTGAATCGGCATCAGATCGCGCAGTCAGTTGGCTTGAGTTACACTGCCGTTCGCATGATCGTCAAGCGTTATGAAGAGCAAGGCAGCCGTGGTCTTGACACAGGGCAGCGGGGAAGGCCGGCAAGCAGCGGTCGCAGCTTGACCGCTGAGCAGGAAGAGCATATTCAGCGCCTGATCAAGGACCATCGTCCCGAGCAATTGAAGATGGACTTTGCCTTGTGGACACGCTCCGCTGTCATGCTTTTGATCCAACGAGAGTGTGCCATCAAACTGCATGTGCGCAGTGTAGGAAAATATCTCAAGCGCTGGGGATTTACTCCGCAAAAGCCGATTCGCCGCGCCTATGAGAAGTCGCCTGCCGCTGTTGGGAAGTGGCTCGATGAAACCTACCCCGAGATCAAGCAACGCGCCAAACAAGAGGACGCCGAGATTCACTGGGGCGACGAGACCGCGGTGGTCAACACCGACGTACGTGGCCGCGGCTATGCGCCCAAAGGCGAAACACCGGTGGCCTATGTCGTCGGCGGGACAAGGCAAAAGTTGTCGATGATTTCGACCGTGACCAACCAGGGAAAAGCCAACTGGATGCTCATCGACGGCAACTTCAACCATGTGCGGCTCCTCGAGTTCTTTGAGGCCTTGATCAAGCAGGCTGGACGTAAAGTCTTCCTGGTTCTCGACAACCTGGGAGTGCACCACTGCGCGCCGGTGAAGAAGTGGCTCTCTGAGCACAGCGAGCAAATAGAAGTCTTCTACCTGCCCAGTTATTCTCCCGAACTCAATCCAGACGAACGGCTCAACGGGGACTTGAAACAAGCCATCGAAACTCGCGTTCCATGTAGAACAAAAGACAAGTTGCGCAACGCAGCAAAAGAACACATGACCGCAATCGAACAGAATCCAGACAGAGTCAAAGCCTTCTTCAAAGACCCCAGCATCAAATACGCCGCATAACAGTATTACCTGGCCGGATCAATAAGGGCACGCCCATGGACTGCGATAGGATGGCTGGCATGAGCTTTCAGGTCATTCGGGTGATTCCGGTATTCCGCATTTTTTCAGTTGAAGAAGCCAGGGAGTTTTACCTGGACTATCTCGGATGCAAGGTTGATTTCGAGCATCGCTTTGACGAGCGGGCACCCTTGTTCATGCAGGTTTCACGGGATGGGCTGGTGCTCCGCCTCTCGGAGCATTATGGAGACGGGACGCCGGGGTCAGCCGTCACTCTGCACGTCGAGGGGGTCCGTGAACTGCATGCGGAGTTGACTGCGAAGAACTACGGCTACTACCGCCCAGGACTGAACAAGACATTCTACGGCGCGCTGCAGCTGACGCTTTTGGACCCGTTCGGAAACCGGCTGATGCTGGATGAGTTATTCGATGATCCCGGCGAGGCCGAGCCAGCTCAATTCTGGAATCCAGAAACGGTCGGTTCACCGCATGAGCATCTGCGTGCATGAGCCAGGAAATTTCACCCACTTCTCCATTGACTTTCTATCCATAGATAGTCTATACATCGGCCATGGCGAAGAAAAACGACCTGCTGCCAGGCACCCTCGACATGCTGATTCTGAAAACGCTGACCCGTGCTCCCCTGCACGGGTACGGTATCGCGCTATCCATCAAGCGGATCTCGGAAGACGTGCTCACGGTCGAAGAAGGCTCGCTCTATCCGGCCTTGCAGCGCCTCTTGCTGCAGGGGTGGGTGAAAGCCGAGTGGAAGCAGACAGAGACCAACCGCAGGGCTCGCTACTACACGCTCACCGCGGATGGACGGAAGCAACTGGGCCTCGAACTCACAGAATTTGAGCGGATGATTACAGCGATTGGGCGCGTGCTGGCAGACGCACAGGAGGCTTGAGATGCGGCTTTGGCGCAAGTTCTGGATGCTGCTTCGACGTAACCGGTTTCGCAGCGAACTCGACGAAGAGATGGCCTTCCATCGCGAACAACAGGAGCGCGAATTTGCGGCCGCAGGCATGAGTTCCAAAGAAGCGCGAAAATCGACAGCACGCCAATTCGGTAACGCAGTAAAGCTGCGTGAACAGAGCCATGAGGTAATCGGATTCCCCTTCGAAAGCATCTGGCAGGATGTGCGCTACACAGTACGCCAGATCCGGCATTCGCCCGGATTCGCACTGGCAGTGGTGGTCACGCTCGCGCTCGGCATAGGAGCCAACACGGCTATCTTCTCTGTTGTGCATGGGACCCTGCTAAGCGCGCTGCCATACCCGCAGGCGGACCGCATTGTGAGTATCAAGGATGAACGAATCGTTGGCCAATCGACCGGCGGCCTTGTGGCGGTGCCCCGCGTATTCGATCTGGAAGCGCGCAACCAGTCTTTCGAGAGCGTGGCCTTCTTCTATTTTGAGCACCCAACGCTGATCGCGGGAACTCATCTGCCGGAGAACATGGATGGCGTCGCCGTCACCGGGCAGTTCTGGCGCGTCTTCGGCACACAGCCGATGCTGGGTCGGGTCTTCGACGAGCGCGAGGACCGGCCTAATACTGGCGAAGTGATCGTGCTGAGTTACACCGCGTGGCAACGCCTCTTTGGCGGCGATCCGGAGGCAATCGGCAAATCGGTCACTGTGGACAAGCAAGACGCGACGATCATCGGCGTCATGCCAAAGAGTTTTCAGTACCCGGCCAGAATCGATATGTGGAGGCCGACCCACTTTAACCCGCTGGGTTGGAAGAGTTACCGCGGAGACGGCACACGGTTTGTCAATGTCTTTGCGCGCCTCAAGCCGGGAGTAGCGCTGGCCACCGCACAGAATGAGCTACAGCTGATCGCAGGCCAGTTGGCGAATGAACATCCGGAGAGCGATGCGCAATGGCGGTTCAGCAGCTTGTCCCTGCGTGACTCCATGTACGGAGAATTGAAGCCCGCCCTCGTTGTGCTGATGGCCTCATCGGCAGTGCTGTTGCTGATCGCTTGCCTCAATGTGGCAAATCTGCTCCTTTCCCGAGCAACAGCGCGGCAGCGTGAGGTCGCTCTGCGGCAGGCCCTCGGCGCATCGCGGATTCGAATCGTGCGCCAGTTGCTGACCGAAAGCACACTGCTGGCGTTCCTCGGAGGCAGCGTCGGACTGGGAGCGGGCTTTGCATTGGTGAAGTTGGCCCAAGCCAAGCTGCCGCCCACCCTTCAAAGGCCCGGGGCAATCACGCTCGATTGGCCCGTTGTGGCATTCGCGCTTGCGGTTTCAATTGGAGCAGGCATCCTCTTTGGGCTCGCCCCTGCGCTTCGAAGTGGAAAGAATGATCTGAACCAAGGACTCAAGAGCGGCGAAGCCCGGAATGCTGGAGCCGCCGGCGCAGGAATTCGAAGCACGTTTATTGCGGTGCAGGTTGGTCTTTCACTTGTGTTGCTTGTAAGCGCCTGTCTTCTCGCTCAGTCGCTGTGGAAGCTGACAAAATCTCCTCTCGGCTTCCAGCCGGATCATGTGCTCACCTTTGAAATCCAACTGCCCTGGGACGATAGGGGTCCAGCTATAGATAGCTTTTTCTCTCAGGTGCAGCGCCGGGTGGAAGACTTGCCTGGCGTTGTTGCTGTGGGGCAGATCAGTGCACTCCCCACGGTAAGCTGGCACCTGCACAGCAGCTATGACGTGGACTGGAAACCGCGCACATCGCATCAGGACGCGGTGAGCGCGGAAGATCGGCACCTCTCCGGCGATTATCTGAAAGCAATGCAAATACCGCTCCTTGCAGGGCGCGAATTGAGGTCTGACGATGGTTTTGCAGTGCTCGTCAATCAAGAGTTTGTACGCCGGTATTCTCCCGATGAAAGTCCCGTAGGCCGCTTTCTTTTGAATCAGTACAGCATCGGAACCGCAGGGGCGAAGCAGTCAGGCATAAGAATTGTCGGAATCATTGGCAACGTGCGCGGAACAGCCGGCTCCATCGCCGCAGAGGTGCAGCCGGAGGTGTATTTCCCGGCCTCGGGCATCACTAGCCGTTCGTTTGTTGTGCGCTCCCAGATGCAGCCTGATCAATTGATTTCGACGATTCGCAATCAGGTCCACCTGATCGACCCGCAACAGGCGATCGGAAATGTCAAGACACTGGACGAGATGCTGGATGTGGCCGTCGCGCAGCCTCGCTTGAACATGGCACTCCTTGTTTCCTTCGCTGGAATTGCACTGCTTCTAGCCTGCGTCGGCATTTACGGAGTGGTCGCTTATTCGGTTGCGCAGCGAAGACAGGAGATCGGTGTGCGCATGGCTCTCGGAGCATCGCGTCAACAAATATCCATCATGTTTCTCAGGCGAACTTTTGCCGCTGCATTGATAGGTCTGGCATGCGGCAGTGTTGCAACACTGTTGCTCACGCGACTGTTGAGAAGTCAGCTATATGGCGTCGAGCCAGACAATCCAACGACCTTTTTGATTGCAATACTTTTGCTGCTGACGCCGGTGTTTGTTGCGAGTCTGCGACCTTCGCTCAAGGCAGCCTCTGTCGATCCCGTGGAAGTTTTAAGAACCGAATAACTCGATCAAGGAAACGAGGCTGAAATGGGATCCAAGACGGATGGATTTTTCCGAAAATTGTGGCTGCTGATACGACGCGAACGGTTTCGCAGCGAACTGGATGAAGAAATGGCCTTTCATCGCGCTCAGTCGCAGCGGGATTTGATTGCAGAAGGCATGACTCCAAAAGCCGCACGCATCGCAGCGAAGCGCCAGTTCGGCAATCTGGAGCGGCTTAAGAATCGCAGCACCGATGTCGTCAGCTTCCGCTTTGAATCCGTCATGCAGGATCTTCGATTTGCCCTTCGACAATTGCGCGCAAATCTGGGATTTACTGCGACTGCCGCGATAGTGCTGGCCCTCGGAATTGGAGCCAGCGTGGCGATTTTCGGCTTTGTCGACGCCGCGCTGATCAAGCCGCTGCCGTATCGAGACCCAACGCGGCTGGTCGGGGTCTATGAGAAAGCGGCGGCGTGTCCGAAGTGCAACCTCTCTTACGAAGACTACCTGGATTGGAAGAAGCAGAACACTGTCTTCCAGTCGCTGGAAGCCTGGACTTCGAACAGTTACCTGTTTCCCACGGCATCCGGAGCGGAGCCCGTGCGGGGAATCCGCGTGAGCGACGGATTCTTTCGCGCGCTGGGAGTGACTCCTCTGCTCGGACGCGACTTTTACGCGGGTGAAGATTCGCCAGGAGCACCCCGCACCGTCTTGCTGACCTATGCGGCGTGGCAGACGCGGTTTGGCGGGCAAAAGAACGTGGTGGGGCAGACAATCACGTTGAGCAGTCTCCCCTACACGATCATCGGTGTGCTGCCGCGAGAGTTCCAATTTGCGCCTCGTGGGCTCGCCGAATTCTGGACGACGATTCATGATCCCAACGGGTGCGAAAAACGGCGCAGTTGTCACAACCTTTTCGGACTTGCGCGCCTCAAGGACGGCGTATCGGCAGAGATGGCGGCGGCAGACACGAAGGCCATAGCGCAGCGGCTGGAACTCCAGTATCCAAATTCCAATAAAGGTCAGAGCGCCGTTGTTCTGCCTCTCTCAGAAGTGATCGTCGGCGACATTCGTCCCATCCTGCTGGTTCTGCTGGCCGGTGCGACGCTGCTTCTTCTCATTGCCTGCGTGAATGTGTCGAGCCTGGTACTGGTGCGAGCCGAGGGTCGCAAACGGGAATTCGCGGTACGCAGCGCACTGGGCGCCTCCCGGATGCGGCTCATGAGGCAGTTCGCGACCGAAGGGGTCGTCCTGGTAGCTGCCGGAACGGCGCTGGGCCTGGTAGCAGCCGACGCGGCCATGCATGCGTTGAGCACGCTCCCTCCGAAACAGGCGCTGGGGTCAATGCCCTTTCTCGAAGGGCTTAGGCTCAACCTGCACAGCTTCGCTTTTGCCGGATTGCTGGCGGTAGTGGCGGCAATTCTCTTCTCGATTGTGCCGATGCTGCGCCTGCCTCTGGCGTTGGTGTATGCGGGGCTCACAGAAGGTGGACGCGGTTCGGCCGGCAGAGCCTGGCGGAGCCTCGGCGCGAATCTGGTAGTCGCGGAGTTGGCCACGGCAATGGTGCTGCTGGCCGGTGCGGGGCTGCTGGTCAAGAGCTTTTATCGACTGCTGCATGTCGATGTGCATTTCAATTCCGACCATCTGGCGTTGGTCAACGTCGAGGCGCCGGACGAAGTATACGGCAAGCAACCCAAGTCGCTGGCGCTCGATCGTCAGGTCGTGGCACGGCTATCGCAGTTGCCGGGTGTTATCTCCGTGGGTTTGAGCAGCGATCCGCCGTTGACCTGCAATTGCGATACGACGTGGTTCCGCGTAATGGGCCATCCTTACAACGGCGAACACAACGACGCGCCCGAACGGGATGTAACTCCCGATTACTTCAGGACGCTTCAGGCGGGAATCGTGCGCGGGCGAGCTTTCACGGAGAGCGATGACAACGGCCATCCGAAGTACGTGATCATCAATGAGACCCTGGCGAAACAGTTCTTTCCGGGCGAGGATCCCATCGGCAAAAAGATCGGAGACATTCTGCTTTCGAAGGACTCACTGCAGGAGATAGTCGGTGTCGTCGACGATATCCGCGAGGGCGCGCTGGATGACGAGATTCGCCCAGCCGTGTATAACCCCATGTACCAGGGGCCCGACGACGGATTCACCGTGGTCGTGCGCACGGCGCAGTCACCAGAATCGACTCTTCCCGGCATTGCCGCGGCGATCCACCAGATCGACCCCGGCATTGGAGTCTCGAATGAGACAACTATGGCCGAACAGATCGACAACTCGGCGACGGCCGCGATTCACCGGGCGGCTGCTTCGCTCGTGGGCGGATTCGCGGCAATGGCGCTGGTACTGGGCGTGGTCGGCCTGTACGGCGTGATCGCGTACTCGGTCAGCCAGCGGACGCGGGAGATCGGCGTGCGCATGGCGCTGGGTGCGCCGCGCCGCTCGGTGTACGGGCTGATCCTGCGCGAGGCAGGATGGCTTACCGGAATCGGGATCGTGCTCGGACTGGGGTGCTCGATCGGTGCCGCAACTGGGATGCGCAAGCTTCTGTTTGGAACCGAGGCGTGGGATGCGACGACGCTGGTCAGCGTCGCATTGGTTCTTGGCTCGGCGGCGATGCTGGCGAGCTATATCCCAGCCAGGCGGGCAGCTGGTGTCGATCCGGCAGAGGCGCTGCGCGCGGAGTAGGTTCCAGTTCCGTTTTAATCGTGACCCGATTCGTTTTCGGGTCGATTCGAGTTACATATCACCGGGCGTTGGCAGATATCCGCTTCTGAGCGGGGGTGGTAGCATCGAATAGACCAGTGATGCAAACAAAAAAACTGAAAATTATTCCCCTGGGCGGACTGGGCGAGTTCGGAATGAACTGCCTCGCGCTCCGTTGGGAAGACGACATTATCGTCATTGACGCCGGATTGATGTTTCCGGAGTCGGAGTTGCTTGGCGTTGACGTTGTCGTCCCCGATATTTCCTATCTGATAGAAAACAGGGCGCATGTGCGCGCAATCCTCCTGACGCACGGGCATGAGGATCACATCGGCGGCTTGCCATGGATCCTGAGCGAGCTCAAGGTTCCGGTCTACGGAACAGAGTTCACGCTGGCCTTTGTGGATGGCAAACTCGAAGAGCACAAGCTTACGGACCTGATCGAATTGATCGAAATTGAGCCCAAGGTGAAATTCACCATCGGGCCCTTCACGGTTGAGCCGATCCGTGTCACCCATTCTCTAGTGGATTGCGTCGCCTTTGCGATCGAGACACCCGTGGGCGTGGTTATCCATACCGGCGATTTCAAGATCGATCTTTCTCCGCCGGACGGGAAGGCCTTCGACCTGCACACCTTTGCCGAGTACGGCAAGCGCGGTGTGCTGGCACTGCTGCAGGATTCGACCAACGTCGAGCGCTCGGGATACACACCCAGCGAGTGGGCAGTTAAGCCGCGGCTGGATGAGATCTTTTCGCGAACAAAAAAGAAGCTCTTCTTCAGCTGCTTCTCGTCATCGATCTATCGCATCCGAATCGCCCTGGAACTGGCGCGGGCACATGGACGCAAAGTCGCGGTCATTGGCCGCTCGATGAACGAAAGTACCGAAATCGCGCAGGACCTGGGATATCTCGACATTCCGCCGGGCCTCGTGATTCACGCCGGACAGATGAAGGATTTTGCGCCGGAAAAACTGCTGGTCATGATCAGCGGCACGCAGGGTGAGCCCATGAGCGCGCTCAGCCGGGCCGCAGTCGACACCCACAAGCAGGCGAAGATCGACCCAGGCGACACCGTCATCCTGAGCTCGCGCGTCATTCCCGGAAATGAAAAAGGGATCTTCCGGGTTATCGACCACTTGTATCGCCGCGATGCCAACGTGATTTACGACGACGGTTCGCAGGGGTTGATCCATGTCAGCGGTCACGGCAGCCAGGAAGAGATGCGTCTCCTGATCAATCTGGTGCGACCTGAATTCTTCATTCCCGTACACGGCGACTACCGCTATCTGAAGAAGCATGCCCAGGTGGCAGTTGAAACCGGAGCCATCGGTACGGCAATCGTGATCGAAGACGGCGACGTGTTGGAGCTCGACAAGACGCAGGCCCGCAAGAATGGAAAAGTAACCGCCGGCCGGGTGCTGATCGACTCAGGTTCGACAATTGACGTAGTCGAAGACCTTGTAATCAAGGATCGCCGGACCCTTTCGGAAGACGGTATCGTGCTTGCAGTTCTCGCACTGAACAAGCGAACCGGCCAGGTGGAGCGCACTCCCGAAGTGGTGATGCGCGGCTTTGCCGGAGCGGACATCACCGACGGTGCCCGGGATGTCGTTATGCGCAGCCTAGACGGCCTGAGCCAGGAAGAGCGTGCAGACTACGGGATGGTCAAGGAAAAGGTTCGGGTAGAACTGAAACGATACATTCAGAAAACTACCGGACGACGTCCGATGATTATGCCGGTAGTGATGGAAATATAGAAGTTCAAGCGCGAGTGGACAATTGAATTAAGTTCGCGTCGCCCAGCTTATGTAAAATCGCGCTATGAAACCGATCATCCTTTCTTTGGCAGTTCTCGGCGCCCTTTTTGCGCCAGAGCTTCGGGCGCAGACTGTTGCACCGGCACCCGCAACGGCGTGCCTTCCTTCCGGAACACTGGATGAGTTGATCAAAGCCCTTGACGATGCCGTCAGCGGACCCGCGGATAAAGACCGGACCTGCATGAAGTCGCTCCTGATGCCGGATGCACGGCTCATTCCCACATCCAAGGCCGCGGACGGTACTTTCACTCCGCACATTCTCACCATAGACGGTTGGATCGAGGCTGTTCGCAAGCGTGGCAACATGGTCTTCTATGAACGCCAGGTAAAGGTATCCACGGAGGTATTTGGCCACATTGCCCATCTCTGGAGCACCTATGAGGTTCGACCGACCCCTGACGGAAAAGCCGAGGTGCGAGGAATCAACAGTATTCAGGCAGTAAATGATGGAAACCGCTGGCGTGTGATACAGATCCTATGGGAAGCCGAAACCTCGACTGAAACTGTCCCTGCGAGGTATTTGCCTTGAGTGCTATCACTGCACCCCTTATCTCCCTCAACGCCATTCGCGAAGCTGCAGCGCGCATCTCCGGCGTGGCGACATGGACACCCCTGGTTCGTGCTCCATTTCCCAGCGTCAATGAGTCTGTCTGGCTGAAAGCTGAGAGCCTGCAACCGATCGGCAGCTTCAAACTTCGCGGAGCCGCCAACAAGATTCTCCAGCTCAGCAACGAAGAAATTGCCCGAGGTGTGATTACGTATTCCAGCGGAAACCATGCCCAGGGAGTCGCCTACGCGGCTCGCGAAGTGGGTGCCAAGGCGGTCATCGTGATGCCGTCTAACGCCCCCGCGATCAAGCGCGCCGCGACCCTGGCGCTCGGTGCTGAGATCGTCGAGGTCGGTCCAGCCTCGAGCGAGCGCCTCGCAAAATCCGAAGAGTTGATTGCAAAGTACGGTTACATCGTTGTGCCGCCGTATGACGACGAGGCGATCATCGCCGGACAGGCTACCTGCGGCCTCGAAATCGTCGAAGCGCTGCCCGATGTCGATCTGGTCCTGAGTCCGGTGAGCGGCGGCGGTCTGCTCAGCGGCGTATCTGCCGCGGTCCGGCAGCTGCTGCCCGGCGCTTTGGTGGTTGGTGTGGAACCGGAACTGGCGGCCGATGCGGCAGAGAGCTTCCGCAAGGGCGAAATCGTGACCTGGCCGGCGGAAATGACATGCCGCACGATCGCCGATGGCCTGCGCACCCAAAGCGTCGGCGTGCGAAACTTCGCGCATATTCAGGCCTTCGTGGATCGAATTATTACGGTGACCGAGGCAGAGATTCGCGCCGCAATGCGGGCAATCGTGGCGACGACGCGCCTCGTTCCGGAGCCGAGCGGGGCTGTGACAACGGCAGCCTTGCTCTTCCACGCACATGAGTTGCCCGAGTACCGGCAGGCGGTCGCAATTGTGAGTGGCGGAAATGTCGCACCCGAGATGCTGGCAGAGGTTCTTCTGGAGCGGGGTTGATCAGTTCCTCTTATGTTGGAAAAGAGTATAGGCGGCATGCAAGCCATAAATATGCTAATATGCCTTTATGCGCACCACCATCGACCTTCCCGACGATCTGTACAAAAACGTCAGAACGGTTGCCATCGAGGACGACACTACTCTCAGGCAGATGGTTTTGGACGGCCTCGCTCTCGTTTTGGAGAAGAGGGCGGGCCGAGCTCCTGCGAAGCGATTGAAGCTGCCGCTAATCCGATCGTCCAGGCCTGGTACGTTGGACATCGATAGCGAAAAAATCTATGAGATCATCGATTTTCCCTGATGTGAACTTGTGGCTTGCCCTGAACTACAGCCGTCACATCCACAGTCGCGTCGCAGTCGATTGGTATTCCGCGCAAGACTCCTCATCGGCGCTCGTATTTTGCCGTAACACTCAACTGGGTCTCTTTCGCCTGCTCAGCACTGCAGCGGTCATGGCGGAAGATGTCCTGAGTCAACCCCAGTGCTGGCAGATCTTTGATGGTTGGATAGATTCAGGTCAGGCGATTCTGGCTCAAGAACCGTCGGGGCTGGAATCGGCCCTTCGAGCGAACACCCGGCTCAACTCTCCTTCTCCAAAGGCCTGGGCCGATGCCTACCTTGCGGCTTTCGCGGAAACTGCAGGCCTGACACTTGTTACGTTCGATCGGGCACTCGCCGGGCAGGTAAAGGGCGCAATCCTGCTGTGCTAGCTGAAATTTCTTTTTGAACCGCAGGAATGTGACGCAGTAGATGCTGGTCGATATTCTGTTGGAGCAATTATGAGCCGATCCTTGTCATATGCGGTGGACAATGTCCTTGCACTCTTTGCTGTTCTCTTGGTAGCAGTCTTGTGTACAGTTTCCTACGCCGCGACGCCACGAATAATCCCGCTGCGAACAACCGCTACGTTTTCCTCCAAGGCTCTCGCGAGCAGATGGTCAGCTCCAGTCAAATCAACTGACGGACGCACACTGTACGTCCTATCGTTTGTACCTCCCTTCTTCTGGGTTGGTGGCCAGATTGAGGGAGTGGATCTTGCCCTCACTGGTTTGCATGACGACGCCGATGCCCCGAACCTTCTCGAGCCCGCTGGAAACTGGCATGGCTTGCAGGCATATATGTTCGCAGCTGATGATTTGGCTAAAGGGGCCCAGAATTTCACATTCGGTGAAAAGCGAACGATAGCCTCAAACAAGCTGGGGCTCATTATTCGTATTACCGTTTTGAACTCAAAAGTGACCCCAATCTCCTCAGGTGAGATCCAACTCGACTCGCTGGATCTCAAGATAGAAGTGGACAACCTGATCCCTTAACTTGAATGCTGACCGAATCCCTTCGCCAACGTCCTTCGATTATGATTTGGATTGTGAAACGCTTCCTTCTATCCCCCAGCGTCGCTGCTTCCCTGTTCCTGACTTCCCTTCTGGCCTTCGCAGCCGACAAGCCCCAAGTGAAGCCGATGGCCGGTCCGCGAGCCACAATCCTCCGCGAAACGCCGCTCTACGTCGAGCCCGACACAACGTCGCAAAAAGTGGATCGCGTGCAGGAAGGCCGCGAACTCGTAATTGCCGAAAGCAGCGGTCCCTGGATTCGAGTCTTCGCGAATACCGACATCGAGGAAGCCAACGAGAAGGATGCCCCTATTTACGGGCGCGATGCCGTGACCCCTCCTGTCTCAGGCTGGATTCAAGCGCGTGGCGTTGTGCGTGAGACGACTCCTGACGGAGACAAGGTGTTGATGGGCGAAGCGGCAACAATGGAAATCCTCGCCGAAGATGCGCGCGGACCCCGCAATGCAGGCCAGGCGGCCCGCCTGCTCTATCGCCGCCTGGTGGAGTTTTTCCCAAACTCTCCGCTCGTGGCCGAGGCGTCATGGCGGGCAGCCGACATTCGCTGGCAATTTCAAAAAGCCGACGCAGCCCGATTGCCTTCCTCGAAAGAACGTGACCCCTATCTTCGTGAACAGCTCGACGACAGTGAGTTAAAGAAGATCATCAAGCTCTATCCGAACTCAAAACAGGCCGACGATGCCGCTTTCGAGATGATCGACAACAAACTGTGCGGGGACTGGCAGGGTCAGGAGAAGTGTCCAGAGAAGGAATCCGGATACTACGAGAAATTTGCTTCCGAACATCCCGACGGACCGCGAACGGCGCAGGCGCTCTACCAGGCGGCTTACCGGCAGGCAGTTCTGGGCGACATGTATGGCGCGGACGGCAACGACAAGAAGGGCGACGCCGCGCGAAACCATGCAAAGGAACTGGCAGGGGAGCTCGAAAAGAAATTTCCGGCCTCAGACTATACCGCTCGAGCAGCAGCGCTGGTCTTCAAACTGGATCAGGGCATTGCGGTCTACGGAGCCGACCGGGATTGATTTCCTTGAGGCCCTGCTTCAGGATTCGAGTATTCTAAGGGCTGCTAAACCTTTCCCTTGCATTGCGACTTCGACAGCCGGATTGGTCCTCGCTTGTTAAGCAAGTCTCCCCAACCAGTGCGCGGAGGATGATTGAACAGCTATCTCATGTCAGTATTGCTGGGCATTGTCGAAGGGTTGACCGAGTTTTTGCCGGTCAGCTCAACGGCCCATCTGCGCATTGCCGAGGCAATGCTGCACCTCGATCTGACCGACGCCTACTGGAAGATGTACACGATCGTGATCCAGCTGGGGGCGATCCTTGCTCTCTGCCTCCTCTTCATGGGACGAATCATAGAGTTTATTCGCACCTTTCCAACCGGCGAAAACGGCAACCGCACGATCTGGAATCATCCCATCTCCCTCACGCTGATCGCCTTCGCGTTCACCTCCGCCCCCTCCCTGCTGCTGAAGAAGCTAATCAACAAGAATCTCGAAAGCCTGCAATTGATGTCGCTCGCGCTACTGATCGGCGGCGTGGTGATGTGGATCATCGACGCCTGGACAGTGCGGCACGAAGCAGGCACGAGCGACGTTGAAGAGATGTCCCTCGTCCAGGCGATCTTCGTCGGGCTATGCCAGACGCTGTCTGCTGTGTTTCCCGGAACTTCACGGTCAATGTCGACAATCGCATCCGGCCAGCTCGTCGGGCTAACGAGATCGACTGCGCTGGAATTCAGCTTTCTGCTTTCGATTCCGACCATGATTGCCGCCACCGGTTGGGATCTCTACAAAGAGGTGCTGCATCCCTCGGCCGCCGAAGCAGCTGAAATTGCAAAGCCGCTGGTCATGAACAGCGAACGCTGGATCGTGCTGCTGATCGGCATCGCAGTCTCGTTCATTGTGGCGCTCGGCGTCGTAGAGTGGTTCCTGTCCTGGGTGCGGAAGCACGGATTGGTGATCTTTGCGGTTTACCGAATTGCCCTCGCGATCTTGCTGCTGACGCTCGGCAAGCAGCTTCTCGGGTCAAATTAGAAGGCTCGGGGGTTCGCAGCCAGATTCCCCAGCTCCGGTTTTGCTCCTCAATCATTCCGCAAACAGCGATAATAAAAACTGCTCTGGGGTTTTCGACCGTTTTCTGGCTCGCTGGATTGCTTGACGCGAGTTCCGAGTACGGTTGCGTCCCTGCCATGAAACCCATCCGAATTGCCCAGACGCCTACGCGCAATCGCCCGCTGAACATGCTTCTCGGCGCGATTCTTATGCTGTCTGCCGCGCTCCTTCTGCTCTCTCTCGCCACATATCATCCCTCAGACCCGTCTCTCAACGCCTCGACAGGCGAAACCGGGCCGAACGCGGTTCGCAATTGGATCGGACCGTTCGGCGCGTATCTCAGCGACCTGCTCCTGCAGACCTTGGGCATTTCTGCCTTCGCCCTTCCCATGTGGCTCGGCGGTCTGGGTCTGGTATGGATTCGCTCCCGGTACAACGGTCCAGCCTGGCTGCGCTGGACTGGCGTCATCCTGACCCTGGCTTTTCTGCCGGCGATCATCGGAATGATTCCGTGGCACTGGCACTGGCTCCACGCAGTAGCCATCGAGGGCGTGACCGGGCGACTGATGGCTGACCTGTTGATGGGCTATCTAAACCCGACCGGAGCGTGGATCGTCGCTGGCGTTGTGACCGCTGGCGGCCTCTATCTGGGCTCGAATTTCAGTTTCCGCGCAGCGTGGGAATGGAGCCAGGAGCGATCGATCCAATTGGCGGCATGGCATGATCGCTGGCGGAACTGGCAGGCCGACCGGGCAGACCGGAAGGCCGAAAAGGAAGCCATTCGGGCGGCGGAACGCGGTCCTGTCGATGCTGAAGATGAGTTCGAAGAAGAAGTTCACGAACCTGGATTCTTTGGGCGAATCTTCGGATTCATGCGCAGGCCCAAGCCCTCCGAGGAAGATCTGCTGGAGGACGTTCCCGCTTTTCAGCGCATGGCACGCGGAACCACAGAAGCGGAAGAACCCGGTGCATCGGGCCGCGCCAATCTCCGGCCCAGCATCTGGGAGCGGCGTGAGTCGCCGGAACCGGCCGTGGCCGCCTATAGCCCCGAACCCGCGGTTGAAGAGGAAGATGTGGTGCCGATTTCGACCCGGGTCTCAAATCCTTCTGCAGGTTACTCTCCCGGAGTTGGAGGCGATGTGCTGCAGATGCCGATGCGTAGCAACGCGACAGAGGAGATACGGGAGATCCCTGCAGCCTCGGCTTACGCCCCAGTTGCTCCAGTCGGCGAGCAGGCTGCATCCGCTCCCGCCGCTCCCTCGGCCGCAACGCGAGCCCGATCAGCGGCCTCGCAACCACCAGCCGCACCGGAGAGCCTGACGATCCACGAGCGCGCCGATGCCGACCTGCGCACAACCACCGTCGCTCCCAAAAACGTCAGCGGATTCAAGCTGCCGCCCAGCACCTTGCTGCACCAGGGCGAGGAGCCTCTCGCAATTCGCGAAGATATGCTGCGGGACGAAGCCCGCAAACTGGTCGAAAAATGCGCCGAATTCAAGGTGAACGGGCAGGTCGTTCAGATCAATCCCGGCCCCATGGTCACGACCTACGAGTTCAAGCCAGACGCGAGCGTGAAGTACAGCCGCGTGGCCGGCCTCGGTGACGATCTCTGCCTGGCGATGCGCGCTGAGAGCATCCTGATCGAACGCATGGCCGGCACCAGCCATATCGGCATTCAGGTGCCCAACCACGACCGCGAGACGATCCATCTGCGCGACGTGATCGAGTCTGAAACCTTCGCCAAGGCAAAATCGCGGCTCACGCTGGCCATGGGCAAGGACATCAACGGCCGCATCGTGACCGCCGATCTCGCCGGAATGCCCCACGTACTGATCGCAGGCTCTACGGGCTCAGGCAAGTCTGTCGCCATCAACGCGATGATCATGTCGCTGCTTTTCCGGACGACTCCGGCACAGGTGCGCCTGATTCTTGTCGATCCCAAGCGCGTCGAATTGGGAATGTACGAAGGGATTCCGCATCTCTTCACGCCAATCATTACCGAGGCCAAGCTTGCGGCAAATGCCCTGCGCAACGCCGTTCGCGAGATGGAGCGGCGGCTCAAGCTGCTCGCAAGCCGCAGTGTGCGAAACATCGACCAGTACAATGCCAAGTTGTCTGAGACCGGGATGGCCAGCCTCTTCACGGACGCCGGCGAAGAAGAGACTCCGCTGCCGTTCATCGTCATCATCATCGACGAACTCGCCGACCTGATGATGCTCGACCGGGCAAACGTCGAAGAATCCATCACGCGTCTTGCCCAGATGGCTCGCGCAGTCGGTATCCACCTGATCCTCGCCACTCAGCGACCCTCAGTCGACGTCATCACCGGCCTGATCAAAGCCAACGTGCCGACCCGCATCAGCTTCCGACTGGCCTCCAAAGTCGATTCGCGAACGATCATTGACGACAACGGCGCCGAGTCGCTGCTTGGCCGCGGCGACATGCTCTTTCGTCCGCCTGGAACCTCGCGGCTAATGCGACTCCACGCTCCCTACGTGAGCGAAAAGGAGACTGCAGCAGTCGTCGATTTCTGGAAGGCGCAGGGCGAAGCCGAATATGTCGAGGGCTTCCTCGAAGCTCCCAGAGAAGAACGTACTCAGATGGAAGGCGACGGCTCAGCTGAGGGCGATGACGACGAGTTGTTCGACGACGCAGTGCGTCTGGTCTTCGAATTCGGCAAGGCTTCGACGTCCCTGCTGCAGCGGCGGCTGCGCATCGGCTACGGCCGCGCCGCGCATCTGATTGATCTGATGGAGCGCGACGGACTAGTCGGCCCAGCCGACGGTTCAAGACCCCGCGAACTGCTGAAACATCCGGGCTGGCTGCACGAGGTGCCGACAGCAATCGAATAAATACAAGCGCGAGGCGTCGAAATCGCGTCAAACGGGCTGAGGGGTAATCCGCAATGTTTCGACTCCCGGGCATACTGGTGTTGTGCCTCCTAATATCCGCGGGCCTCGCGGCACAGACTCCGCAGGCAACCGAGTTGCCGGGCCAACCATTCGTCATCAAGAAAACCTGGACCATCGGTGGCGAAGGTAACTGGGACTACCT
>Ga0302326_10013781_pt1 | contig 17130 bp, 12 predicted proteins | sample Palsa_T0_3_FD_202264 | JGI IMG/M metagenome (GOLD analysis project Ga0302326, IMG submission 202264) | Peat permafrost microbial communities from Stordalen Mire near Abisko, Sweden - Palsa_T0_3 | ecosystem: Environmental > Terrestrial > Soil > Palsa > Peat permafrost | place: Sweden: Abisko...
CCAAGAGGCGTGCCCCGAGTTCGACGCGCCCCGATCTCGCGGCCATAATGGCGGCGTAGCGGGAGAGCTCGACGGTCACGTTGCTGATGCCGACATCCCGGGCATCTGCGGCCTGGGTGAGTGCTTCTCGCAGGTCTAATTCCGCGGCTACCTCGTCACCGAGTAGGAGTTCACATCTTGCCGCATTCCCATAGACCGTGACCGCCGTAGAAATCGATATCGCGTACTCGTCGCCCTGGGCTTTGAGTTCGGTCAATATTCGAAGAGCTTCTTCGTAGTGCTCTTCCCGAAACTCGATTTCGGCGCGCACAATTGCCGCTTGGACGTCGACGAGCTGTTCACGCGGGCCGGCAGCGACGATAGCATCTAAGGTCGCGCGAGCACCGGCAAAATCACGCAGGATCGAACGCACGTACGCACTGCATATAAAATACGCAGAGCTTAACGGTGAGTGCACGCGGTCCTCAGCTGTGAGCATCGCATCACCGGCAGCGAGGTGTGCTTCTGCGGCCGCCGCGTTTCCGCACGTGCATTCGTACAACGCTAGACGAGCGTGGATGTGCGCGGCATGCGCGCTCTCACCCGACTCCTTTAAGAGCCGTATCGCGCGTGGGCCTAGTTCCGCTCGCTCCTTGCCCGAAAGAAATGCGACCATCGCACTGGTGAGCATGCCAACTAGTCCCGGTTCCGATTCGTCGCTGAGACACGCCAAGAGAGCCGAACCGACGACGCGCATTTCTTCGTGCCGGTTGGTTCCATACCATGCCATCCGAAAAGCGATGACCGCGCGGGTTGCTGCGGCGATGCTATTAGGATCGCCCCTTTCGACTGCCCAAGCAGCCGCCCCGGCGACATTATCGAGTTCCCGTCGAAGCTGCTCGAGAGTTCTCGTCGATTCACCCGTATATTTCGCTTGCGCCTCGTGCGTGAGCCAATCGGTCAATCGGCCCATCATGGTTGGGACGTCGCCCATTTCCGACAAGCGCGCCCAGGCAAACGAACGGATCGTCTCGAGAAAGCGATAGCGCGATGATGTCCCGATGAGTTCAGCGTCGAGCAGCGACTTCTGAACCAAGCGAAAGACACTCTCCCCGATGCCCCCGGTCGGCAGCGAAGCGTCTCCACAGACGGCTTCCGCCGCAGCTAACGTAAAGCCGCCCATAAAAACGCTCAGTCGCTCAAGCAGTAAACGATCCGCAGCCGAGAGCAAGTCGTAACTCCAGCGGATCGTGTCATCTATCGTCTGATGGCGGACCGGTAAGTCACGGTTGATACCCAACGGGGAACCGCTGTGTAGCCGATTCCGTAGCTCGGCAAACCCAAGCGTGGACACACGCGACGCGGCGAGCTCGATCGCAAGTGGGATGCATTCGAGCTCATCGCAAATCTCGGCAGCGATCGAAAGACGCTCTGCGTCGAAGAACAGCGAGCGATCCTGCGCTCGTGCGCGCGCCACGAACAGTTCCGATGCGGCGGCCGCGCTCATCGGCGGCAGCCGAAACACCAGTTCCGCAATGAGCCCGAGAGATTCGCGACTGGTCACGAGCGCCGCGAGCTTCGGACATTCGCGCAGAAGGGCGGCGAGTATTGTTGCGGTTTCGTCAATGAGGTGCTCGCAGTTATCGAGCACGAGAAGTGCACGCTGGGAGCCGACCATACGAGCGATCGTGGAAACGGGGTCGCCGCTAGCTGCCGTCGGGCTGATACGAGCGGCAATGTACGGCGCTAGCATGTTGGGATCACGAACTAACAGAACGTCGATGAACCACGTCTGATCAAACGTCTCCTCGACGCGCCGGGCGACTTCGACAGCGACGCGTGTCTTCCCAACCCCGCCGCTTCCGGTAATCGTCACTAAGCGATGCTCGAGGAGCAGCTCCGAAATCTCGTTAACTTCCGGCCGCTCGATGAACGTTGTCAGTGGTGCTGGAAGAACGGAGGCTTCTTTGCCAGACCGACCGCGAGCGTTCGCCGCGGCCTCTTCCAACGCAGCGCGCGCTTCTGCGGGAAGACAAAGCGCGTCGGCGAGGGCTGCCACGGTTTCGCGATAAGGCCCGCGCCGGCTACTCTGTTCGAGCGCGGAGATTGCCCGAACGCTTAAACCGCTCCGTTCGGCTAAGGCCTCTTGTGAGCATCCCGCTGCGCGCCGATACCGTTTTAAGAGCTCGGAAAACGTCGACTTCGCCGTCACGGAATCGTCAGAGTTCTCTCGCTCAGGCGGCGGACCTTCGGTAAACACCGGGACAAGCCTACGGTCCCCGCCGCGCCGCTGCCACACACGCCCTATACCGTGTCGGAATCTGTGTCGGTCTTGACACAGTAGTGCCCACAGTAAGGTGACGCGATAACTGTGCATGGTGGCGCGGACCGAGCGCGCGTAAACTTTGGGCCTACGAAGCACACGGCCCTAAGGCAGTTGAGACCGAGCTCGCCAGTGGTTCCATCGGAATCACAGCACCTTCCGAATGTGGAGTACAGCGAACGGTGTCAGTCACAACGTCACGTAAAGCGTACGAAGTCATACACGTCGTTATCGAGGCATCCAGACCCTTCGAGAAGGTGCGATTGGCACTCGAAGAGATCGTGCCGCCAATTGATCCTGAGATCCCCGTACTGTTGCAGGACGGGCTGACCGATCGCCTACGACAACGACTCGAGGCCGCCCCCGAGTTATCGATTTTCTTGATGCGGGATCACGGCATGCTACTCGGCATTTACGGCAAAGCCCGAAAGGCGGTGCAATACGAGATTGGGAACCCGCTTTCTGCGTCGTCGATGACCTGCCACCAGCTGGCTGCTGCTAACTACGCGCCGCTCCGCGTGGTTCTTTTCGAGCCCGATGACGGCGGTTCGTGCATCGAGTACGATCTGCCATCCTCGTTGTTCGGGCAGTTCGGAGACGATCGTGTGACCCAGGTCGGCCGCGGTCTCGACGATGCTCTCGATCGCGTGCTTCGCATGGCAGCCGGCGACAAGGTTCCACCGTGAATAGCGAGTGCGGGTGACAGCTCGATGGTCGCTGCTCGAAGTCGAGCGTCGTGGATGCGGCGGACCAGAGACGTTTTGTGGGGCTTGGCAGAACCTGTTCTTGCTTCTCGGGTCGACGGCCGCAGACGCGTGAAAGCGGTTGATCGTGCGTCGTCTCGGTTCGGAAGCAGATCGTTTGGCGAGGGTTTTGAAGCAGCGCGGCTGCGAGGTCGTGCTCGCCGATCGCGGCGTAGAACGAGCTGATGCCTTGTGCGGAAATGATTCCAACGCAGCCGCTCGAGCGCGATTTGTCCCAAAATTCAGGTAGCTGAGCCCAGTTTTCGAGCGCTCCGGGCAGAGCATCCATGCGACGGCCGAGAAGTTCGGCGTGTCGCGACATGCGATTGTGGACTGGCCGCGCCAGGACGATCTCGATTGTGGCCGCCGTAGCTATGGCACGAAGCGTTTCAAAACGCATCGCGAAGCGGAGATCGAAGTCTTCGAGTACATCGAAAACTGGTACAATCTGCACCGCCGGCGCGCGTAGCGCGTAGCTGCTGAAGAGTCGGCAAATGTATTCTAGCGGGAATCCGTTGGCCCGAGGAAAGCCGGAAAGGCCTGAGGTGTTTCACCGTCCTCCACCCCTTAAATCCGAGTTAGATTATCAGTGCAGACGTGCAAGAACGGGTGCTGACGCGGTACCATAAGGAAGTCATGACAGCCGCACCGTCTTCGTTTCGACCGGCCGGGTCTTTACCGTCGGCACCCCTCGCTGCCTACGACGGCCCTTGGAACGTTCGGCTGGCCGCGCATCTGCTGCGGCGGGCGGGTTTCGGCGGATCGCCGGGTGACGTCGCTCACTATGCGGGCATGTCGATGGGCGATGCGGTCGGCGCGCTGATCCGGTTTCCCTCGACCGCCAACTACCCCGCGCCGCAGCTTACCGACGATCGCGATGCCGAGCGCAGCATCCTCATGTCGATTCGCGGCATGGACAAGAGCGACGATGCGGTCAAGGACGCGCGCAAGCAGCTGCGCGACCTGCGCCGCACGCAGAACATCGCAAACGTCAGCTGGTGGCTCAATCGCATGGTCGCGACGCCCGCGCCGTTGCAAGAGAAGATGACGCTCTTTCTCCACGGCCACTACGCGACGGCCGCCGGCACGAAGGGCATCTACGGGCTCGACATCGTCGATCAGAACGAACTTTTCCGTCGTTACGCGCTCGGCAACTGGCGCGAGCTGACGCACTACGTCGCGCGCGATCGCGCGATGCTCAAGTGGCTCGACAACGCGCGCAGCGAGAAGGCGCATCCCAACGAAAACTTCGCGCGCGAGCTGATGGAGCTCTTTACGCTCGGCATCGGCAACTACACCGAGCAAGACGTGCGCGAAAGCGCGCGGGCCTTTACCGGCTACACGTTCGCGCCGCGCACCGGAGAGTTCTACTTCAACGCCGGGCAGCACGACGACGGCGCGAAGACCTTCCTCGGTAAGACCGGGAACCTCAACGGCGACGACGTCATCGACATCATCTTCCAGCAACCGGCCGCACCCAAGCTGTTCGCCTCGAAGCTGCTCGCGTTTTTCGTGTACAGCGATCCGGAGCCCGAGCTCGTCGATCAAGTCGCGGCGCTCATTCGCAAGAACGATTTCAACATGGAACCCGTCATGTCGACGCTCTTGCGCTCGAACGTGTTCTACTCCGATCGTGCCTACCGCGCACTCGTAAAGAGCCCGGTCGAATTCGTGATCGGGACCTATCAGCTCTTCAACATCACGACCGTACGGCCCGAAGTCATCGGTGCGCTCAACCGGATGGGTCAAGTTCCGTTCCATCCGCCGAGCGTCAAGGGTTGGGACGGCGGCGCGCAGTGGCTCAACACGCAAACGGTGCTTGCGCGCGAGAACTTCGCAAGCTCGCTGATGGCCGCGCCCGAGATGATGCAAGCCAAGAACTGGCTGACCGATGGCGGTCCGCCCACGGCCGACGCCGCGACCCGCGAGCTTTCCGCAACGATTCTGCAAGGTGATGCGAGCGCGAGCGCCCTCGCCGATCTGGCGGGCTATCTCGACGGCGGCGGCACCTCGACGAACACGATGCTCTCGGGTGAGAACTTCGAAGAACGCATGCGCGGCGCCGCGTACCTCACCATGGCGATGCCCGCCTACCAACTCAGCTAGAGGATGTCCATGAAACGTAGTCGCTTTCTCATCGGCGCGGTCGCCGGGCTCTCGGTCGCAGCGAATGTCGACAACCTCTTCGGCAGAGCGCTCGCGCAGCCGATTCTGCCGGGCCTTCCCGGCGGCACCGACGACCGCGTGCTCGTCGTCATCAACCTGCAAGGCGGCAACGACGGCCTAAACACGATCGTGCCGCACGGCAATCAGAAGTACTACCAGTATCGCCCAACGCTCGGCATCGCGCCAAACGACGTGCTGCAAATCAACAAAGACATCGGATTGAATCCGGCGCTCGCGTCGCTCAAGTCGATGTACGACGCGGGCAACGTCGCGCTCGTGCAAGGCGCGGGCTATCCCGGCCCCGATCACTCGCACTTCCGCTCGACCGAGATCTGGCAGACGGCCGAACCCGAACACTTCGAAACGACCGGCTGGGTCGGGCGCTTCCTCGACAGCGCGAACCTCCCGGCGGACAATCTTTTTAACGCCGTCGCGCTCTCGCCCGTGCTGCCCGAGGTGATGATCGGCCGGCGCGTCGACGTCCCCGCGATCGCGGCGCTGCAAGGCTTCGGGCTCTCGAGCGATCGCAATCAAAACGAACGCGGCGTGTTCGCCGCGATCGACAAGGGCGGCAGCATGCCGTTCAACTCGCCGTATCTCTCGACCGTCGCGATGATCGAAGATCACGCGCAGCGCGGATCGCAAGAGCTGCCCAAACTCATCGCGGGCTACAAGACGGACGCCTCGTATCCCGCGACGCCGCTCGGCCGCAGCCTCGCGCTCGCGGCGCAGATCGTCGGCAGCCGGCTCGGCACGCGAGTCATCTACGTGCAACACGGTTCGTTCGATACGCACGCAGCCCAAAAACAAACGCAAGACCGCTTATTGAAAGAATTTTCCGACGCGACCAAAGCGTTCTACGACGACCTCGCCGCGCACGGCAACGATAAGCGTACGTTGACGATGACGTTCTCGGAATTCGGCAGGCGCGTCGCGGAGAACGCGAGCCGCGGCACCGATCACGGCGAAGCGGCGCCGATGTTTCTCGTCGGCGGCGGCATCAAGGGCGGGCTCTACGGCGAGCATCCCTCGCTCGACGTGCTCGACAACGGCGACGTGAAGTACACGGTCGATTTCCGCAGCGTCTACGCGACCGTCATCCAGAAATGGTTCGGCCGGCCGACCTCGGGGGTGCTCGCCGGGAGCTTCCCGACCATGACCATGCTCACATAAGCAGCGCCAGGCACGGGGTGGCTTGCCCCGGCGGGGGCAAGCGCGCATTTAAAGAAGATACACAGATATGGGGGAATCTGTGGCCTTTGGCCTTTTGTCCGATGCCGCTTCTGTCAAGCCGAGCTCTTCTGTCGAGCTGAGCTCTGTCGTGCTGAGCCTGTCGAAGCACGGGACTGCTGCAGGCGCCCCTATCGAAGTACTTGACGGGGTCCACACCTATGTGTAGAATGCATATATCGGCATGAAGAACGCTATGGGCAGCCGGGGGCCATCCCCGGACGACGATCACGGTCCAACCGACCTCGACCACGTCGAATTGACTCATGGCAAGGCCGACGCGGGCTTACCCCCGCGTGGGACCCCGAAGAACTACCTGATGGCCTGGTTGCTCGTGATGCTCAAAGATCTCAACCTGCACGGTTACGAGATCATGAAAGCGCTCAAAGAGAACTTCGCCGTCGTTTCGGATCCGGGTACGGTGTACCGGGCGCTGCGTCAACTCGAGCGCGACGGCTACATTACGTCCTGGTGGGATCCGAAAGAGCAAGGTCCGGCCCGACGCATCTACACACTTACCGACGGCGGCAAAGACGCCCTCGCGCTGTGGAGCTCCGCGTTACAACAGTACCGTACCAACCTCGATGCGTTCTTCAGCCTCTACACCGGAACGTGGGACAAAATCCCGCTTTCCAAACACGATGAGGATAAGAAGTAATGTCATCTAAGGAAGCGACGGCGCCGTACGTCGAGCAAGCCAGCCACATCTACAGCCTTTTCGTCGACGCCTACGCGTCGGCCAACCAGCGCGGGCTGGAATATGCCAAGTCCCTCTGGGCCATCAGCTCCAAGCCCTACTCAACGACCGACGTCCAGGTCGCCGTTCAGGAAGGCTTCGATCGCGCCAACCAGATCGTGAACCTCTCGGTCGCCGAGCTGCAGACGAACGGCCAGAAGTCGGCCGAGTTCGCCGAGAAGCTGGTTGCCGATCTCGCCAAGCTGCAAGAGTCCTACACGCACTCGCTCAAGGGCCTCGTCGACACGGGCATCTCGAACATCAACTACGTCAAGGACACCGCGACGGCGCAGTTCGAGGACTTCACCAAGCGCGTCGAAGACATCCAGAAGACCGCGGTCAGCGCCAACTAGCTTCCACCCCGCCGCGAAACACAAAAAACGGGAACCGGTCACGCCGGCTCCCGTTTTTGTTTTCCTCCCGCTAGCGGTGGACGGTCCGAGGACGATACGCCCTTAGAATCGGACGATGGGAAGACCGGTACGATGAATTTCTTGAGACAAGCGGTCGCGTACGCGGCGCTGGCGGCCGCGCTTCAACCTGCTGCAGCGGCGCAGGCGACGAGTTCAAACACTGCCTGCGGTTTGGCGGCGGATCGGGCGGCGGTCGAAGCAGCGGTTGTCGACCGTTTTCGCACGGAGAGCCGCCACCCGCTCGACGCGACGTACATCCTGCACTTAGTCGCGCTGCGCGGCTGGGCAAGGGTCGACGTCGAATCAAAAGGAGAGTTTACCGAGTGGTTCGCGCTTACGCACGATCGCTGGACCTTCCGAAAACTCACCGGATCTCTCGCGAGCGCCGACCCGCCCGCATCACTCCCGCGGGCAATCGCGCAGAGGTTGAACGTGGTCGACGGCGCCCACGTGTGCCCTGGCCCGCACTTCAAGAATCACCCGAGCGGCCCGTAGCGGAAGCGAGCGCGCCTACCTTGAGAGATAAGAGGTCACGATGAAATTCTCTAGCGGAGCGGATTTAGGGGCGAACCACCCGGCGCCACGGGTTGAACGGGTTTCGGGGGAATTCCCTCGATTGCATTGGTTCGATGACTTCACCAAAGCGGTAGCCGCTAATCAGCCGTCGCGTTCGACGATCCTGAACGGTCTCGCACGTTTGGCTGCAGGCGCTGCGATCGCACCGCTGGCTGCATCTGGGGGGGCTGCCTTCGCAGATCCCGTATCCCTGCGCGCGCGCATTTCCCGAGGCGTGAGGCACAAGTCAAATCGCCCGAACTCGGTCCAGCGGGGCCCGTGCTCGTTCAAATTCAGCAACCCGAATGCCGTCAGCTTCTCGGTGAGTTCGTCGTCGCTGACGCTGACGTTGTCGGCGTCGCTGAAGGGTCACGTTGTTGATCTTGCCGATGGCGGCGAACCCATCCTACATGTCGAATCAGAGTTTGCTTCGTGGGATCCGAGGTCAAAGAGAGCGCCGGACGCGACGTTCACCTTTCGGTACGGCCCGAAGGTGCGCGGAATCTCGAGCGCGGTGCTCAAGAGTACGGCGGGGATGATTACCGGAACGGTCGATGGCCGCGCGCTCGCGCCGTTCGACCTACGCGGCGCGGCGCCATCGTCCATCCGCCTCGACGGCGGCCACGAACTTGCCGTCGACGTCGATCCCGGCTTGCGGGCTAAATTGTCGCGGTTATCCGACGCGGTCAAGAGCGGCAAGGCGGCATGCGGCCCGCGGCCGCGACGCGAGCGCATGCGCGAGCATCGGTCTTCTGCCGCGAACGCTACGTTGCTAAGCTTCGCTCGCGCGATCGGGGGTTACGATGTCGCCCAAGTCCCAGTTGCTAACGGGATACTCCCGGGTTATCCGACCGGACAAAATACCGGCGTCGCGGACATTTCTAATGGCGGAGTATGGACGCTCAATTGCCTCGATGCAACCGTCACGGCGCTCTTCGATTACACCTCGTGCCTAGCAGCAGCCTACGCGGGTATTTGGATCTGTCCGCCGTGCGCGCTGTATGCTATTTTCGGCTGCACGACAGCCTACGCCGGGGCGCTCACCACGTTTGAACTGCCGGGCGGCGCCTGCGAGCAGGTTGCTTGCAGCAGCGGCAGCCCGGTTCCGAACAGTTGCGACTATACGTTCACGTGCTGCGGAACGCAAGATTGTTGCCCGTCTGATTGGACGTGCTCGGCGCTTGGCTTTTGCTGTCCGCCAGGCACTTCGGTCGCCTGCGGTACGAGCTACGAAAACGGAACGTGCTGCCCATCGACCGCAGTTTGCGGACCGAACAATACGTGCGTGTCTTGCGCACAGGGCCAGATCGCGCAGAACGGGCAATGCTGCGACTTCCTGTGCGGAAGCGCCTGCTGCCATAGTGGCGAGGAATGCGACCCGGTGGCCGGGACGTGTGGCTATCCGAACTTCGGGTCCGCCTCGCCGAAACCCACGCCGCTCCGTGTGAACAAGTGCACGCACATCTCGGGCACGGTGATTTGCCAAGCATTGAACGCAGATAATTCCATGACGGACCTCTGCTGCGCGCCCGGTCTCAACTGTTGCGCGGGCCAGTGCTGCGAGCCCGGCGATACCTGCGGCGGAACCGGATCTACGTTACGCTGCGGAAAGTGGATCCGGTAGGAACGGTCAGGGTATCGGCGTCGACACGTTGTCCGGCATCGCGATGTCGCGGTGAACGCAAAGCGAAAGATAGCCTTGCCGGGCCGGTCCGTCCTCGATGCGGCTCGCGAGTTGCTGCAGAAGCGTGCGTGCTCGGAAGTGAAGGGCCGCCGCTTTTTCGTGCTGCCCGTCGGCCGCGTACGCCGCTGCGGCAACGTGGATCGCGTGCGCAGGAAAGGTCGTGGCTCCGCGATTCTCTTCGATGCAGGCCAGAAGCTCGGTCGCTAGGGCGAGTGACTCAGGACCCTGTTTTGTCAATATGTAGAGTTGGATGAGTTCGGCGAGAGTATCGGCGATTTTCCCAGGCTCGTGCTCGCGCGCTCTCCGTAACGCGTCTTCGAGATGCAGGCGGGCCGGCTCTAGCAAACCCAATTCTCGCTCGGCTCTTCCGAGTTGCTCCAAGGCATGGTACCTCTCGCGTTCGAGTCCGTGGTCGAGCGCGTAGGAGAGGGCATCGAGCGCCAGCGCGCGCGCCCCGGCTTGATCGCCGCGATAGGATGCGACCAGTGCTAAGTTTACTTGGCTAGAGCACGATGAGCCGCACCGGCCGGCCCATTCCGAAAGGGACCGTGCTTCAAGATGGTCCCGTTCCGCAGCGGCAAAGTTGCCGAGACGAAATTCGAAATTCGCGCGCCTGCTGATGACGGTTGCGATCAACTGCGGCTTCTGCACGCGTTGGGAAAGCGCTAACGCGTGGCCGATGTGTTCGCGATGTGCGGCCACCTCGAGCCGGCCTACGGCGCTGGCGGCCAGATGAAGGTGCGCTAGCGCCTGGCCTTCGAGGTCTCCGACTTCGAGATATAGCGCGAGCAATTGGGTCCCGGCGCGAAGTAACCCGGCGGCGTCATCTTGCCAGTACGCGAGGTTGGCCTCGACGCGCAGGAGCCTCGCCTTGCGCATACGTGCTCCGCCTTCATATAGGCGAGCTCGCGCCAGAGCGACTCGGGTTCGCTCAGGAGCGTCGATCGCTGACGTCGACGCGCACAGGTACCAATATTCGAAAAGAAGAGCGTCGTCCAGTCCGGCCACGAGCGGTTCGATGTCGCCGAGGACGGTTCGGACCGCCGCGTAGGCCGCGCGCGCGGCGTGGAGCCGGGCCTGTGCCAGCGCCGCCTCGACGGCCCAGCGCCGCGAGCCCAGCCGGCGGCCGAGTTCATGTAGTTCACCGATGAAGTGAATCTGGCCGGCGAGCTCGGCTCGCTGCGAGAGCATCTCGATTGTCCGGCACAGTGCCGAGCCAATCAGATCGTCGTCCCCAAGCGCTCCGGCAAGCTCCCTCATCGACGTGCAGTCCGCGGATCGCGTCGACACGTCACCGGCCCGCGCCGCAGCTTCCTCGCGGAGGCTGTGGAGCTCGAAGCGGGTCCGTGCGTCGGAGCACAATTCGAGCGCCCGCGAAGCGAGTTCGATCGCCTCGGCCTGCGCGAACACGTCGAGCGCATAGCGCGCGGCCGGCAAATATCGGGCGACCGCTTCATCGCCGAATCCGGCGGCATCGAAATGGCGAGCGACGCTCGCACACAGTGACGGCCGCTCGGGGAAGAGCTGATCGAGCGTCTTTGCGATGCGGCGGTGGAGGCCGCGCCGTAGGGGTGCTTCGACGCCGCCGTAGACGGCAGCGTGGACGAGCTGATGCGAGAACGCGAAGTCGCCGCGGCGCTGCGCGGACACGCGCACGAGGGCCCGGTCGAGCAATTCGTCGAGCGCGTCGAACACTTCGGCGAAACTCCAGCCGCAGGCATGTCGCACGACCTCCACCTCGAAGGCCGTGCCGGCCACCGCCGCCGCATCGACCAGCGTGCGCGCCGGCGGCGAGAGACGCTTCAGCCGCTCGATCACGGTCTCGGCGATTCCGGCCGGTACGGGAGCAGCGTTTCCGCCGCCGAGCCGCTCGCGCAGCAACTCGGTCACGAACAGCGCATTGCCTTCGCCGGCCGCGAAAACTTCGTGCGCGAGGGCGTTACGCTCGTCTGTCGGCAGGCCGGTGATGAGCGCCCGTACGTCGTTCTCTTCGAGCGGTCCGAGCGCGACGTGGCCGGCGTGCTGCAGCTCGATGCGCCGCAAGAACTGGCGCAACCGATGGCTTCCATCGACCTCTTCCTCGCGAAACGAGACGACGAGCAACAGCGGCTTGGCGTGCAAGCGCCCTACGAAGAATTCGAGCAGCTCGATCGTCGCGGCACCGGCCCAGTGCAGATCTTCCAGCACGACCAGCACCGGCCGCTTTTCGGCGAGGTGCTCGAATGTGCTCGCGACTGCATCAAAGAGACGTTGCCGGTCCCGCTCGGGGCCGAGTTGTGGTAACTGCGGAACGTTCGGTACGAGCTCGCGCACCCGGGGAAGGAGCGAAGACAGCGCGGCCAATTTCACGGGCTCGAGCCGATCGAACCGTAGCAGCGGAAGCGCGCCGCGCAAGGCCTCGGCAACCGGCTGATACGGTTCGGATTCGATCGTCGCGGTGCTTCCGAACAGGACGCGTCCGCCTTGCGCCTCGGCGAGCACCATCAATTCGGCGATCAGGCGCGACTTGCCGGCGCCCGCCTCGCCACTGACCATCGCCGCGGAGGCGGAGCCCCGCGCGGCCGACTCCCATGCCTCGCGTAGCGCGTGCAACGCGGCGCTCCGGCCGGCGAACGGAAAACCCGGGCGCGCGTTCCGCGTAGGTGCGGCCGGGTCGCGCTCGAGGGTGCTGAGGTCATTACTTCGGATCGCTTCGCGCAGTGCGAGCGTCTCGGGCATCGGTTCCGCTGCCAACTCGTCGTGCAGCCGGCGTGCAAAGGATTCGAATTCAGCCAACGCTCCCGAGCGGTCTCCGGCCGAAAAGCGCAGCGACATCAACCGGCGAATCGCATCCTCGCGCAAGGGGTCCAAGCGGAGCAATGCCTGCGCGAACGCGATCGCACCCGGGTAGTCGAGCGCGCGGCGTCGTTCCTCAACCAAAGAGAAGAGGTTTGCCGACTGCAGCTCGCGCAAGCGCTCGCGCTCGGGCAAGACCCACTCATCGCAAAAGTCTTCGAGATAGTCGCCGCGATAGAGCTCAACCGCGGAAACTCGATCGCCCGCGGCGCTCAGGCGCTCGTAGGCGTTCGTATCGATTTCGAGCTGCGCATCGGGATTCCAACGCAGCGTTACCTTGTCGGCAATGACCCAGGGGCGGTTCGCGGCAGCTTCGGGGAGCGCAGCAAGCGCGCGATAGAGATGGCGTCGCAGCGATGCGCGCGCAAGTTCATCGTCTTCGTCGGGCCAAAACAGCTCGGCGACGGCCGCTCGCGAGAGCGCGCGCTCGCGGTGCAACAAGACGTAGGCCAGCAAGGCGATCGCTTTACGCGATCCCCCGAACGGCTGTAGCCGGCTCCCGATAAAGAGCGCCGGCTTCCCGAGCAGACAAATACGCGCAGAAGCTTGGTCTGAATCCATAGGCCCACGGGGAGGAGCCTACGCGTCGTTCGCCGCCTTAGGCCGCCATCCCGCGGAGCAATGAGAATGACGCCTCGGGGGGTGCGATGCCGATCGGCGCGTTGGTGCCCTCATAGCGAGCTTGCCGGGACCGGACACGCCGGGGCGCTCTGCGCGCTTTCCGTTCCGTACACGGTTGCGGTCACCGTGTAGCACGCGCCCGGAGTTCTCGTCACGTTCATTGCCGTCGGCAGCTTACCGCCCGAGAGCGTTGAGTTTGCTTTGAGGAACCGGAACGTCGTGGCACCGGCGAGCCTCTGGTAGATCGAATAACTTTGCGCAACGTATTGGTCGGCCGACCACACGAGGACCGTCGTGTTCGGCGCTTCGTTTGGAAGATGGTTGCACACGGAGCCACCGTCGTGTTCCAGGCACTGTTCGGGGCTTTGCGTCGCCGTCAGATCGATCGGTGCGCCCGGGAGAAGCGTAGCCGGGGGCGGTGCCATTGCGAGCGACGCGGAGTCGATACCAGCCATGTTTGTGGTCGAGGGCGCGCACGAAGGTATCTTCTCCTGGAATCGCAGCGGCTTGGGGCACGCCAGGATCTCCGCGTCTTCGTTGCCCGTTATCGGAAACTTCGCCGATCCTTGCGGCGTGTACGCTACGACTTTATAGGAGAACGGCGCGAGGTACGACGATGGATTCGTACGCGTCCCGATCCAGAGCTCGCCTGGGTTTCCCGAGAAGCTGTCCCACACGACGTTCAATTCTCGAGCCGAATCGACGTAGACGGTAAGCGTGGCGTGCGGTCCGAGATTGGGGCTCGTTACGATCTGCCCGTGCTGAAAGTTTTGAGAGAGGTCGATGACGGCGCTCTGTTGCGGTTGGGTCGGGCAGCCGAGCGGCCCGTCTGCCCCGCCGAGCTTCGACCATTCGGCACCGATATCGCCCGAGGCGTCAACACTACAGGGCGCCGCGAGGGCTGGGCGTTGCGCGGAAGCTAAGGAGCCGGCGAGTACGCTCGCCGCAAAGAAAGGAATGAAAACCCGGGTGTGATGTAGCGCGGACATGCTTGCTCTCCTCCGACGACACGACGCCAGCTTTCACGAGGTAGTGGCTGACCCGAATCCATCGTAGGCCGGCACTGTCTCCGGACCGTCCACCGGCCCCCTGGGAATTTCGTGCCGGCACCCGAACGAGTTGCCCTCTTACGCGATTCTAGGGAGCTCCGCACATGTCGATTCTCGACCGCGATCCAGCTACCGCGACCGGCGACGAAGCCGCTATTGCATCCCTGCGGGCGGCATTCGCTGCGCAGAAGAAGGCGTTTATCGCCGATCCATATCCTTCGTACGAGGAGCGCATGGGGCACCTCGGCGCGCTCGCCGTCATGATGATGACGTATCGCACGCAGATTTCGGATGCGCTGACGGCCGACTTTGGATCGCATCCGGTAGCCGCGAGCGATCTGATCGAAGTGCTCGGCGTCGCGGGCCGCGCGCAATACGCGATGAGCCAGCTTCAGGCGTGGATGGCGGATGAAGAACGCCACACCGATCCCGCGCTCTTCGGAACGGCGCGCGCGACCGTGCGTCAGCAGGCCAAGGGCGTGATCGGCAACATCGTGCCGTGGAATTTCCCCTTCGACCTCAGCGTCGGGCCGCTCGTGGAAATGCTGGCCGCGGGCAATCGTGTGATCATCAAGCCCTCCGACTACACGCCGGCGTGCGCCGAAGTGCTGCGCGAGATGATCGCAAAGACGTTCGAACCCGATCGCGTCACCGTCGCGATCGGTGGCCTCGAACTGGCGCGGATGTTCCCGACCTTGCGCTGGGATCATCTGCTCTACACGGGCAGCCCGCACGTTGGTCGCGAAGTCATGCTGGCCGCCGCGCAAAACCTCGTTCCGGTGACTTTGGAACTGGGCGGAAAGTGTCCCGCGATCGTGCTCGACGATGCGGTCGATGCGGAGACCGTGACGAACGTGCTCGGCACGAAGATGATCAAGAACGGGCAGACGTGCATCTCGGTCGATTATCTGCTCGTCCCCAAGGCCAAGGTGCAAGAGTTCGTCGGGCTCGCGCGCGAGCACATGAACGGTGCCGCCGCGAAGTACTCGCACACGACCGACTGCACGGGCATCATCAGCGAACGGCATCTCGACCGTTTGCTGCGCATGCTGCAGCAGGCGAAGGACGCCGGCTACGAAGTCGTCGACCTCGAAGATGGCGGGGCCGTCGATCGCACGACGCGTCGCATGCCGCTTTCGCTCGTCCTCAATCCGGGCGACGAGACCGACGTCATGCGCGAAGAAGTCTTCGGACCGATTCTGCCCGTGATCGGCTACGATTCGCTCGACGAAGCGATCGCGCGCGTCAACAACGGCGAACGGCCGCTCGGGCTCTACGTCTTCGGCAAGGACACGGCGATCACGGACCACGTCTTGCAGCAGACGACATCCGGCGGCGCGTGCGTCAACGCGTGCGCGATGCAAGGTGCGTTGCCGTCGCTCGGATTCGGCGGCTCGGGTACGAGCGGCATGGGCCGCCACCACGGCATCGAGGGCTTCCGCGAGTTTTCGAATCCGCGCGGTGTCGTCGTCCGCGGGACGGGCGATCTCATCCCCGCGTTCTCACCGCCGTACGCGATGGGCGCGGCCGTCGCAGACGCCGCGTTTGCGGCCGCCGCTGCGCCGCCCGAGGGCGCTCACTAGCGAAGGCAAACACCGGTTACCGCGACGACTCGCCGCGGTAACCGCTGTGCTCTTGGCTCGGACCGCCTATGAAGATTACCGCTGAGATTAGCAACGAACGGTCGGCGTATTCCGTATCGCTCACCACCGGCGAACGCGTGCAAGCGCTCGAAGTCCCCGCAAAGCCGACGGGCGGCTCGCAGGTCAACGGCGGCGAGCTTCTGTGCCTGGCGCTCGCCACGTGCTACTGTAACGACGTGTACCGCGAGGCCGCCAAGCGCGGCATCACGATCGACGGCGTGTCCGTCAATGTTGAGGCGGACTTCGGCGCCGAAGGTGCCGCTGCAACGAACATCGTCTATCGCGCGCAGGTCGAATCGGCCGCCGCCGCATCCGAGATCGATGCGCTGCTGACGTACACCGATACCGTCGCAGAAATCCAGAATACGCTACGAAGCGGTGTCGCTGTGACCTTCGAGCGAGCTGCGGGGCGCAGCGATGATCGGCGGAGAAACGAAAACGGATGATCTCGGTTCGTTTCCTTGGGACCGGCGGCGCTCGATTCGTCGTCGCGAAGCAAATTCGCGCGTCGGGCGGCATGTGGTTTCGCTTTGCACCGGACCCGGGCGACGAGCCCGGACCCGTGACCCAGATCCACGTGGACCCGGGCCCGGGCGCGCTCGTGCGTGCGACCTCGGCCGTGCCGCCGTGCGACCCGGGCGAACTCGACGCGATCGCGCTCTCGCATAAGCACCTCGATCATGCAGGCGACGTCAACGTCATGATCGAGGCGATGACTTCGGGCGGCTTCCGGCGGCGCGGAACGATCCTCGCGCCGCACGATGCGTTCGAAGGTGAAGCGGTCATCTTTCCCTACGCCGTCAAGTTCGCCGCCAAGCGGGAAACGCTCGAAGAAAAAAGCGGTCCGTACTGCATCAACGACGTCGAACTCTACACGTCGATCAAACACATTCACGGCGCGCAAACCTACGGCATGCACTTCAAATACCGCGGCACCACCGTCTCGTATTTGCCGTGCGGCAAATTCTTCGAAGGCCTCGCGGCCGACTACGCGGCGCACCGGCCCGACGTGCTGATCGTCAACGTCTTGCGCTATCGCGATTCGATGAAGGTCGATCACATGAACCTCGAAGAGGCGCGCACCGTGTTCGCCGAGGTTCGGCCCAAGGTCGGCGTGATGACGCACTTCTCGACGAAGATGCTCGAATCGCGT
>Ga0302326_10013782_pt1 | contig 17128 bp, 11 predicted proteins | sample Palsa_T0_3_FD_202264 | JGI IMG/M metagenome (GOLD analysis project Ga0302326, IMG submission 202264) | Peat permafrost microbial communities from Stordalen Mire near Abisko, Sweden - Palsa_T0_3 | ecosystem: Environmental > Terrestrial > Soil > Palsa > Peat permafrost | place: Sweden: Abisko...
TTCTTTCTGCGAAATGTTTCAGCAACCCTCATCCCCAGTCTCGCCGTGCCGTTGTCTTTGCTAGGAACATTCGGCGCCATGAAGCTGCTCGGCTTTACGGTAGACATGCTTTCCATGATGGCGATGACGCTCTCAGTAGGGTTCGTGGTGGATGACGCCATTGTGATGCTGGAGAACATCGTTCGGCACATGGAGATGGGTAAAACCCGTCTGCAGGCCGCGATCGAAGGCGCGCGCGAAGTCGGTTTCACCATCGTTTCCATGACGGTTTCGCTGGTAGCGGTCTTCATCCCGGTGCTCTTCATGGGCGGCATCATCGGGCGTCTCTTGCGCGAGTTTTCCATCACCATCGCGGTGGCTGTTCTCATTTCCGGCGTCATCTCCCTCACGCTGACACCCATGCTGTGCAGCCGTTTCTTGCATCACGAAAAGCAGCCGCACAACGCCTTTTACCGCTGGTCCGAGAGCTTTTTTGACTGGCTGAATGGCGCCTACAGCAGGACGTTGCAAGCCGTTTTGCATCACCGCCGAGCCACGTTGCTGGCTAGCATTGCATTGACCGGCGCCACGCTATACCTTTTCGCGGTCATGCCAAAGGGCTTTATGCCGGTGGTGGATCAGGGCTTTGCGTTTGGCGGCGACGAAGCTGCGCAAGATACCTCCTTCGATGAGATGCTACGCCTGCAACGCCAGGTAAACGCGGCTTTGAGCAAGAACCCTTGGGTTGAACATTTTGGATCGGGTGTGGGCGGACTTGCCGGTGGCCAAAATGCCGGGTTTGCTTTTTTTGTGGTTAAGCCGATACCCAATCGCCCGAAAGTGACCGAGATCATTGCGCAGTTGCAGCAGGAATTCGCCAAGATTCCCGGCCTGATGGTTTTTCTGCAGTCGCCTCCATTGATTACGCTCGGTCAGAACGAAGGCCGCAGCCAATATTCCCTGGCGCTGCAAGACGCCGATCTGGATGAACTGTATAAATGGGCGCCGGTGCTCGAAGCCAAGCTGCACGAGATTCCGGAGCTTACAAACGTGTTCAGCGATCTCCGTCTCGCCAGCCCGCGCCTGGATGTACACATTGATCGCAATCTCGCTTTGGCCATGGGCGTCACGCCCGATACCATTGCCAATACGCTGTATGACGCTTACGGCAACCGGCGTGTCACTACCATCACAGCCGCGTCTGATCAGTATGATGTTGTCCTGGAAGTGCTGCCGCAATTCCAGCGCGACCCGGCTGCTCTGCGCGAACTCTACATTCGGTCCAACACTGGCAAGATGGTTCCGCTGGCGGCGGTAAGCGAAGTGAAGCAGACCGTCGCGCCTTTAACCGTCAGCCACATCGGACAACTTCCCGCCATCAACTTTCAGTTCGATCTGAAACCCGGCGTTGCGTTGAGCGAAGCTACCGCGATGATTGACCACGCCGCTTCATCCATCAACCTGCCCAGTACCGTCATCTTCAGTTATCAGGGAACGACGGCCGCATTCCAGGATTCCTTGCGCGGGCTAGGTGTGCTGTTGCTGATCGCCGTATTGGTGATCTATCTGGTGTTGGGAGTGCTTTATGAAAGCTTCATACACCCGATCACCATTCTCTCCGGATTGCCGGCGGCGGGCTTCGGCGCTTTGATCACGTTGCTGCTGTTTGGCCTGGATCTGAACTTGTATTCGTTCGTGGGCTTGATCCTACTCATCGGCATCGTCAAAAAGAATGCGATCATGATGATCGATTTCGCTCTCGCCGCACAACGCAACGAGGGGAAATCTCCGGAGGAAGCGATTGTCGAAGGTTGTTTGCAGCGCTTCCGGCCCATTATGATGACCACCATGGCGGCTTTGCTCGGCACTTTGCCGATTGCCTTTGGAACCGGCGCGGGCGGCGAAGCGCGGCGTCCGTTGGGCATCGCTGTTGTGGGCGGCTTGGTGGTTTCGCAGTTGCTGACGCTCTACATCACGCCTGTGATCTACCTGTATCTCGACCGCCTGGTTTCGCGCAAGAAGCGCAAAGCGGATACTGCCTCAGCGCCCGAATTTCTTCCACAGGAAGTACGCGGGTAAGCCGAAGATAACCGCGAACAGAAGCAGGCTTGGACCGGCTTCGAGCAGCGCGTGAACAAACACCACCGTTGCATTGAAAGCGATGTGAACGCCATCGACGGCCGCGGTACCGAGACTCGTCGAGAGTGGATTGCGGTAGTCCTCATTGGCGTTCAGCGACACAGTAGCGAGAGTCACACGGTTGTTCAGGTTCTTCTGTTCAGCTTCAGCCTGCTCGATATTGCCCCGTACTTCGGCCAGCTTTTCCTCGACCGCGAGAACGTCAGCGAGCTTGCCCGTTTGCGTGCGCAGTATTTCTGTAAGGCGCTGTTCCGTGTGCCGGGCATTCGCGAGGCGCGCATCCAAATCGACGGATTGCTGGGTGACTTCGTCGCCACGCTGCGATTCGCCGTCCACGCGTCCCAGTTTGCGCAGTTCTCCCAGAAAGGCTTCCAACTGCGGTGCGGGAACGCGCAGCAGTGCAGTCAGGCTGCGGGGTTCGCCGCTGGGGGATGTGATATTGAGCTCGGCGACATGGCCGCCGAACTGGAGCACGATGCGGTCAAGATCTCCGCGCAGAGTGTCGAAGTTATGGGCGGTCAAGCGCAATTCGGCAGTGCGGACGACCGGCCGAGGGAGCGCGATTTGAGAGGGCGCCGTCACGACTGAGTCGTAAGATACCCCGCCACCAGCGGACTGTAAGTTTGCGAATTGCTGCAGGCGCACCGGAGCGCGGGCCCGCATGGAGCGCGAGGAATCGACCACTCGAAATAGGCTCGCGAAGACTATCAGCAAAAGCGAGGTGGCGGCTAACGTCCACCTCGGATGAGCAAAGAGCCAACTCCAGCTGGTCGCCGGGGGTTTCGCTTTTCCAGCGACCCTTACCTCTAGCGCGGTGGCAATGTTGGCGGGAATTCCGTCGGCTTCAGTCGCTTCCACCGTCCAGCCTCCAAGTTGTCGCGATACGCTTTGCAAGTCCGCCGCCGTGTCCTGACAAGCCCGGCATTGAGCGAGATGAACAGCCATCTCCGCAGCGTCTTTCGGTGACAATTCGCCATCGAGATAAGCCATCACGTCTTCGCTAGTAACTGGATGAGTATTCATTGGCATAAATCACCAGCCAGCAGATTCTTGAGCGCAAGGCGGGCGCGAAACAAACGAGACCGCACCGTATTCAGGCCCAAATGAAGAAGCTTCGCGATTTCGGCATAGCTGAGTTCTTCGTATTCGCGCAACATGAGGATTTCGCGGTCCATTTCTTCGAGCTTGACGAGCGCCTGGCCGATCCAGATGGCCGCGTCGCTGTGCGGATTCGCGGCTGAATCGACAAGCGGAGCGTCCGGACGGCGCGATTGCCAGCGCCGCTCGGCCGAAACCAGTTTCAGCGCAATGCCATACAAATAAGTCCGCACCAGAGCGCGCGGCTCATAGCGGACCTTGGCGCGAATCACCGCCAGAAAGGTCTCTTGCATCAGATCGTCCGCGCGCGCCGCATTGCTGAGACGCCGCCGGAAGAAGCTGAAAAGTGGCTGCCTGTAGCGCGCGAACAACTCCTCAAAGGCTTCGCGTGAGCCGTTCTGGAATTGCAGCATCAGGTCTTCGTCGCTGGTCATCTGAGTTTCAAACCTTGTAATGTCTGAAGTGGCGGGAAAGTTCCTTCAATCAAAGAATATTTATGGCGCGCGCCGCGAGAATCGCAAGCGTGCCGAGCGATATGCTGCTTTGCACCATCATGAGCAGCTTCGCCCAGCGCGAAAGCACCGGAACATCCGTTGGTGAGAAGGCCGTTGATGTGTTGAAGGCCAGAAAAAGGTAGTCTACGAACCCCGGCCGCCAGTGCGCCTTGATGAGTTTCGAGTTCACCGGCAGCGTCATTTGCGGAAACAGAAAAGCGCCGTCTGTATGGAAGCGGCGCAGGTCGCGCTCGTTCGGGCCGCCGGCATCCAGCCGCCAATACCAGCAGGCAAAGACCAGAATGTTCGATATCCAAAGCGCCACGGCGGCAGTGAGCAGTTCAGTGGGGTTCTCTTTCTTCGTGGGCAATCCTGCAATCAACGTGCCGAGCGACCAAACCAGAGCGCAGGTAATCACCCCCGAAAGCGAGAGGCCAAACAGGTAGTTCAACTTTGCGCTCCCCATGCGTCGGGTGATGAGCGTCGGAATACTAAGGATGAGCACCGCCACCAGCAGCAGCCAGTTCGGACCGAACGTCAACCGCTCCGGCATGAACAGGAAGAGGGCCCCGGTGGCAAGCACGGCGGCCAGCGCCGGCCAGCGCGGTTCAGGTTCTGCATTAGGAAGCGGCTGGGTGGGATGCGGGGTATCCATCTTCTTGTCAAGTGTACGACGATGAAAGGAATATGAGGCTGAAGATTGTGCAGGTGGGCGAGGCGGTTTTGCGTCAAAAGGCAAAGCCGTTGACGCAAGATGAAATTCGCAGCCCCAAGACGCAGGAAGTTCTGGAGTGGATGCGCGAAACGATGCATGATGCGCCGGGAGTCGGATTAGCCGCGCCGCAGGTTGGCCTCGCGCTGCAAATCGCGGTGATTGAAGACAAGCCCGAGAACATGAAAGATGCGCCGCCGGAATTCATCAAGGAGCGCGAACGCAAGCCTGTGCCCTTCCACGTTTTGATCAATCCAAAGATCAGTTTGGAAGGTGCGGCCGATGTGGAGTTTTTCGAAGGTTGCCTCAGTCTGCCGGGATTCACTGCCGTTGTGCCGCGGGCGCGCCAGGTGAGGGTCGAGTGTCTCGATCACAAGGGCAATCCCAAAGTCATCGAGGCGTCGGGGTGGTATGCGCGCATTTTGCAGCATGAAATCGATCATCTGCATGGGACGGTTTATGTAGACCGCATGCATCCGCGCACGCTGATGACGCTCGATAATTTCAACCGCTATTGGAAGAGCAAGAGCATGGCGGAAACGAAGAAACTACTCGAATAGCTTCGACTGGCCGGCGCTCTTCACGAAGGGGCGCAGTTCCGGATAGTGCGCCACAAGTTCGGGTGGCATGGGCAGCAACTCATCCTTCAAAATGGACGCGATTTCGAACGCGTTGACGACGGCCTTACCTATGTAGTGGTTGTTCGTCACTACATAGGTGTCTCGGGCTGCTCGCTCGACCGTCTTTATACGGTCGAGCCACGGTTCGAGTTGCTCCACCGAATAAAGATAATCGTAGCGCTCGCCGTAATACTTGTTCTCCCGCCACCAGCTATCGTAATTACGCCCATGCAGCCGGACGTAACCGATGGGCGATGTTGTGACGGCGCTGGGCGCCACAGACCGGCGAAAGAGCGGCTGATCGATATTACAAAGGCCCAGGTCAAGCTGTTCCAAAAGATCGAGCACACCCGGTTCGCTCCAACTCCCATGCCGAACCTCGAGCACGCGCGGAAACTCGGAGAATCGCGCGTTCAATCGCGCCAGGTAGTCGCGGTTTTCGGGTGTGTTGCGGAATGACCAAGGGAATTGCATCAGCAGTGCGCCCAGTTTTCCCTGCTCAAGCATAGGCGCAAAACCGTCTTTGAACTCCTGCTCATCTGCCGGCGTGGCATCGCGCTCGTGCGTGAATCCGCGCCAAAGTTTTGCCGTAAAGCGGAAGTGCGGATGCGCCTTGGTCTTATCCAGCCACGAAGCAGCCGTTCGCGCTGGAATGGGCCGGTAAAACGTGACGTTGATTTCGACTGTGTCGAAGTACTGCGCTAGATACGTCAGTTCCGAGAAACCGCGCGGCTTCTGCGCCGGATAGACAACGCCCCACCAATCTTTATAAGACCAACCGGCTGGACCGATCCGTGTCAAGGCACCTCAGCGCGAGGTGGCTTGCTCGTAGTTATAGGCCACGCGGAACATGGTTGCTTCATCGAAATGCTTGGCGAAGATCTGCAGGCCGATCGGCAAGCCGTCGCTCGATTGGCCGCAAGGCACGCTCATGCAAGGAACGCCCGCCAGATCTCCGGTGAGCGTGTAGATGTCGGAGAGATACATGGTGAGCGGGTCGTCGACTTTCTCGCCGATTTTAAACGCGGGGAACGGCGAGACCGGAGCAAGGATGGCGTCGACATCTTTGAAGGCTTCGCTGAAATCGCGTGCAATAAGCGTCCGCACCTGCTGGGCCTTCTTGTAATAAGCGTCATAATAGCCGGCGCTGAGTACGTAGGTGCCGAGCATGATACGCCGTTTCACCTCCGCGCCGAAGCCGCAGCCGCGCGTGTTGCGGTACATGTCGGATAGAGTGGCGCCGTCTTCGCGAATGGTGTAGCGAACTCCGTCGTAGCGCGCCAGATTCGAGCTGGCTTCAGCAGTGGCGATGATGTAGTAACAAGAGAGCGCGTACTTCGTGCGAGGCAGACTGATGGTGCGGATTTCACAGCCGAGGCTTTCCAGTTGCTTCACCGCCGCATCGATAACCGCGCCTGTCTCAGAAGTGAGCCCTTCAAAATATTCTGTGGGAAGGCCGAGTTTCAAACCTTTCGCCGGGTGCTTCATCAGCGCGTTATAGTCGTCGATTGGCGCGAAGGCGGAGGTGGCATCCTGGTCGTCGCGGCCGGCCATGACGTGCAGAACTGTGGCGCAATCCTCCACATTGCGGGCGAATGGGCCAATGTGATCGAGCGAACTGGCGAAAGCTACCAAACCATAGCGGGAAACGCGCCCGTAGGTGGGCGTGACGCCTACCACCCCGCAGAAACTAGCGGGCTGGCGAATGGAGCCGCCGGTGTCGGAACCGAGCGTGATCACCGCCGTCCCTTGCGCAACGGCCGCAGCAGAACCGCCGCTGGAACCGCCCGGTACTCGATCCAATGCGCGCGGATTACGCACCGGTCCGTAAGCCGAGTTTTCGTTGGAGGAGCCCATGGCGAACTCGTCGCAATTCATTTTGCCGATGACGATGGCACCCTCGTCTTCCAAGCGGCTGACAGCAGTGGCATCGTACGGCGGAATGTAGTTTTCCAGAATGCGCGAACCGCAAGTAGTGCGTAAACCTTTGGTAACGATCACGTCTTTCACGCCCAACGGAACACCGGCCAGCGCACCCATGGTGAAGCCTTTGGCAATCTCCGAATCGACTTTGGCGGCCGCCGCCAGCGCACGTTCGGGCGAGAACGTAAGGTATGCATTCGTCTTAGGATTCTCTGCCCGGGCGAATGCCAAGGCGGCTTGCGTGAGTTCCTGTGCCGAAAAATCCTTCTTGCGCAAACCATCGCGAACGGCGGTAATAGTGAGCGAGGGCAAAGAAGTGGGGAGGCTCATGTCCGGCTACGTTCTGGCTATGCTCTTTCAATAACTTTGGGCACTTTGTAATAACCGGCGCCGGAGCAGATCGCGTTGGCGAGCGCGTCCTGATTAGTGAGCGGCCTATGCGGTATGTCTTCGCGCAGAGTGGCGGTTTCATCGGCGTCGAATAGGACCTGCGCCATCGGCTCGACGTTCGCGGTGTCAAGCGCGTTGAGCTGTTCGATATGCGTCAAAATATGGCCGAGATCTTGCTGCATGCGCAGCACTTCTTCATTGGATAGGCGAAGGTTCGCCAGATCGGCGACGTAACGGACCTCTTTTTCAGATAAGTTCAAGCAGTGGCCTTCTTGCGGGAAAGTCGATATACCTTCTTTAGCACAGCATCCTGAATGCAATCGGCTTCGTCGTAAGTTTGCGGGCTTTCGCGCGTTTCGGCGCGCTGCGGCTGGCGGCGTTTGAGGGCGATGCGGAATTCGACTTCCTGCACAACATCGCTGGCCGTGCAGCGGCGCAGGCGCTCGAGGATTTGACCGCGCAAAGTGAAAAGCTGCTTTTGCCAGACGGCATCTTCCACTTCGACGACAAGGGTTCGGCGCACCAGCGTAAGGCGCAAGGTATGGGCGGCGATGGCTTTGCCTACGGCCGCCGGCCAAGCGGCCCGCGCCAGATCTTCTTCGCTGAAGACTTTTTTCGAAAGCTTGTTGTTCTTAATGAGACGGGCGGCGCGTTCCATGGGATAGAAGACGGACTTGTTCTTCCGGGGGAGGAGGGGAGTACAAGAATCTTAGCATGTGCGCGCCTGGAATTCCGGCGCCGCCACAGCATGGAAGTTTAGAAATAAAACTTCGCCGCAAACTGTATCTCCCGCTGGTCGTTTTGTCCATCGCGCGTGGAATTGATCACACCGAATGTGCTGGGTGAGGTGTAATCCAGCGAGCCAGGAGCGGCCACCACGCCATTGCCGCCGAAACCGGGAGGGGAAAAGTTGGGCGTGTTCGTCAGGTTAAAGATTTCAGCCCGAAGCTCCAGGTGCGTGCGCTCGGTTATGTGGAAGCTCTTAAAAACGGAGAAGTCCAGACGATGATAGCCGGGACCTAAGAACTGAGTGGGCGCACCTCCCAGAACTGAATAGTCGGATTGTCCCACCGTTGTCGCCACCGGCGGACTGACAAAGGCAGCGGGGTTTAGCCAATCGTTAACTCCGCGGTTAGGGGCATAAACACTTTGGCCGGGAACCATGAAGGCGTTACAACCGAAACCGGACGTCGTGCTAATCACGCATCCCACTGTTCCCGGTTGCCCATTTTGCAGCGTAAGAATCCAATTCGTACTCCAGCCGCCGAGCAAAGCCTCCAAAATCCGATTGCTATTGGCCCCGAACGACCGTCCTTTACCGAACGGCAAATCATAGGAACCGCTCAGGTGGAAGACTTTCGGAATATCAAAATCGCATAGGCCATAGTCGCCTTGAATGCCCCAACCCGGCAACAATGCCGCACGGTAAGAAAGTATGGCCGTGGCATTGAGCACGTCGGAAGCATCTGTCCGGCACTGCGACCAAGTGAAGTTCGCCAATACGCTCAAGCCTTTGCTGAAGCGCCGCTCATAATTCACTTGCAGGGAATCGTAAAAACTATCTCCCGCAAAGCTCGAGTAAGTCCCATAAGGCGCAAAGTCCGGATAAGGAGAATAGTTCAACGTGTTTAGGCCGGGAGGCAGGATTTCGCCAGGCGAGTTCGGGTTGATGTAAACACCCAGATGCCGCACGGTGTTTCCTACAAAACCCATCGATACCGTGTCGCTACTCGAAAGCGAATATTGCAGCGTGAAGTTGTAACCCTGTGTGTACGGAGTCTTGACATGATAGTCCTCTCCCGTGAGTGACACGCGCGCCGGCTCCACTGCCGAAGGAGTGAGTGGAATGGCCGATAGACCGGTTTCGATAGTGCCGATGGCGCCGTTCGGGTAAGTGACCGGCGCGTTGGGAACCAGATTCGGATAATTCAGTTCGAACTGGAATGGGAAATCGACGTAAGTCTCCACGACTGAGTTCTCAAATCCTCCGTAGAAGAGCCCATAGCCGCCTCGCGCCACCAGCTTGTCTGTGAACTTATACGCAAATCCAACTCTAGGAGAGAAATTCGTAAGCTGTGAATGCCCCAACCCAGGCTGGCTCGAACAGACAATCGCGATATTGTCCGCAGCCGCGGCGGCGGTGAAATCGGGCGAGAGTGGCGTATTGCAGCGCCGCTGCGTAATCAAAAACTCAGACGGCGCACTGGTGCCGGACGGCAGAAAATTCGACTGAGCTCCAAACCTTTCTTGCTGCTGCCCAAAGTATTCCCAACGCAGGCCGAGATTCAGGGTGAATTGTGGCGTGACATGGAAATCGTCTTGAAAATACGCGCCATAATAATCGTGCCGCTGATCGGTGTTCGCGATGTTGGAGGCCGATATGCTATCCGATCCCCCCACATAGTCGGAAGCCCCTGGAACCGAGCCCGGCATGGGCGTTAAAAGCAATTGCGCCAAGCCAGTATTGCCGCCACTGGTTTCCGGTACCTCCGTATAGGCGCCGCTGAAGGTGAACGCTCCACGTCCGGCGGGAGGCTGGAGAATCGCCATGCCCAATTGCTACCATTGAAATCCCGCCTTCAACGAATGCTTGCCCAATACCTTGGTCAAGTTATCCGAAAACTGCAGGGTATTGCTGTATTCAATGGAAGGTAAGTATTCGTTGCTCCCGAGTGTCGTCAGCCCCGCGATGAAGAACGATCCCAATCCTCCATTGGAAGCAACTTGCGGAACGCCTTGGATGCCGAATTGAGAGGAAGCGTTCAAGTCAGTGGCGTTGGGCTGCAGTCTCGTTGCCGAAATACGGCTGTAGCCAACCCGCGCTTCGTTCACTGTGGTGGATGAGAATGAGTGAGTCGCGCTGAGCACGCCATTCCAGGAAAGTGACGTTTGGTCTCCCTGCGAAAACGATCCGCCGTCCGCCAAGCCGGTAAACGGTCCGGGAAAAATCGCTGGATTATTGACATAACTAACTCGCCCAAAAATCGAGTCCTTATCGCTAATGTTCTGGTCAACACGGACGTCGGTTTGATTGACATTGTTTTGCAAAACCCGGTCGCTGGCGTAGTTGTTGAAGAGTCCTGACGAATTTGGCGCCGGGTAGAGGTTTAGCAGCTTGATGGCATTTGGATCGAGACGCGAGGCGGGCAGAATGTTGCCGGCGAATGGTTCGCGGACATAACCGGCGTTGCTCCCCGGCGCGGCTCCATTGCAAGGAACGGTTATGCCGGTAACGGTGTCAGGCACGCCACAGGAAACTGCGCGCGTCGTCGAGGGATCGAACACTTGCCCCAACGCCGTCGTCCGGCCCACAACATCGGTCCGCGTGCCACCCTGCGAGAGCAGCTCCGAGAGATTCGTGTAGCCGCTGTTGCGTTCCAGATCCGTCGGTACGGTATTCAACGAAGTCTGCGCCTGCCGAATGCGAGTTCCTTCATAATCGACGAAAAAGAATGTTTTGTTTTTCTTGATGGGGCCGCCGAAGGTAAACCCGAATTGGTTCTGCCGGTACTCGCCCTTGGGAATGCCGCCGGAATTCTCAAAAAAGTTGGCGGCGTCCAGCGCATCATTGCGCAGGAATTCCCACAAGTTACCGTGAAAATCGTTGCTGCCCGATTTGATGGTAGCGTTCAACACTGCGCCGGCCGAGCGCCCGAACTCAGCGCTGTAGTCGTTCGTTTCAATCTTGAATTCAGCAATCGCATCAATGGGCGGCCTCACGGCAAATGCCGTGCCGTTCAGAAAGTCAACCAGGTTCGAATTGTTGTCAATGCCGTCGAGCAAATAGTTGTTTTGCGCCGGGCGCGTGCCGTTGGCCGCGAAGCTGCCGCTCGCGCCCAGGCCGCGCGTATCCTGCTGGTCCTGTGTTACGCCCGCCGAAAGCTGCGCCAGAAAAGTGAAATTCCGGCCGTTGAGCGGCAAATCGTTTACCGCCTGTTGGCCAATCACCTGACCAACGGATGCGTCCTGTGTCTGTAGCGCCGGCGGCTCTCCCGTAACGGCGACGGTTTCCGTCATCCTTCCAGGGTTCAACTGAAAATCCACCACTACGTGTTGCTGCACGTCCACGGTGACATGGGAGTGATCCACTCGCTGAAATCCCCTCAGCTCCGCGGTGACGGAGTATATGCCGATCTTCAACGGCGAAAAGAGATATTCGCCGGCGCTACCGGTCATTGTGCTCAGCGTGGTCCCCATATTTTCGTTCACCAGCGTCACCTTGACGTTCGGCACAACGGCGCCGCTTGTGTCGCGCACCACTCCCTGAATGGAACCGGTATCCACCTGGCACAAGAGCGTTAAAGCAGAGAAAAGGAACAACGCGCAAGACTTTAAATGCCGCACGAAAGAAATCATGTAATTCTCTCCAGTTGTGTCAAGACTTTATCGAACGGGTTATCACATTACGTGGTGAGAGATGGCGGATCATATCGCAGCAAAACAGGGGCGCTTCGCGATTTAAGCGCGAGGATATCATGGGAGTTCCGAAAGAGCAACTGCTCCGCGGAAGGATTTCCCATGAAGAAAGCAATCGGCGACAATCTCATTCCCAAAGGCTGGACGCTTGAGAATGGGTTAGCGCTGATCCACAAAGCCGGCTTCGATGGTGTCGAGCTATGGCTGGGAGACAAACCATGGTTTCAAATGAGTGCTACCGACGCTGAGGTGCGAAACCTGCGGCGCAAGGTGGAAGATGCGGGGCTGGTGGTCTCGAATGTCTCGAACACATTGGACTGGGAGATACCCATCTCTTCGCGCGATCCCACGATACGCGAAAAAGCAAAACAGCACATCAAACGTCAGATCGAGACTGCTCAGATTCTGGGCGCGGACGCCATCTTAGTCGTCGCAGGCCTGGTAACGGAAGAGACTGCCTACAATGAGGTCTATCGCCGGACTGTCGACAACATTCGGGACCTGAGCGAACCGGCTTCTAAGGCCAACGTGCGGATCGGCTGCGAAAATTGCTGCTCGGAACAGCGTTTCCTGATCTCGCCGCGAGAGTTTGAGACTTTCCTTAACGATGTGAACAGCCCTTGGGTGGGCCTGCATCTCGATGTGGGCAATATTCACGACACGGGGTTTCCCGAGCAATGGATTGAGATTCATGGTCCACGCATTACGCGCATCCATGTGAAAGATGTGCACAGGAAACGGGGCCGCTGCGGCGATCAAAGCGTCTATACGAACCTGTTTCTGGGCGACAACAATTGGGTGGCGATCCGAACGGCTCTCGAGAAGATCCGCTACGACGGCTGGATTATCGCTGAAATGGAATCGGTCTACCGCTACGCCCAGGATCAGCAGTTCTTCGACACCTCCGCCGCTATGAGCCGCTTCATTGAAGGACGAATGTGATGGAGTTATCGCGGCGTGCGCTCCTGGGCTCAGCCATTGCGTTTGCCGGAGTTCGAATTGGGAGCTTTTCGGTATCGTGCTCGCTTGAAGAATCGCGAAAAGCGTTTCACGGCTTGCCGCCATTCACGGGAGCGGCGGGTCAAAGCCCCGTGCTGGTGGAATCAAGCGTTGGCCTTGCCATTGAGAATCTCGCGTGGCTCGAACGCAAGGGCATCTTGATTCATCAACCGCGCACGGTACGGGGTCCGGCCTGGGTCCGTTTTGACTGGCCTATTTCGGCCATGATTCGCGACTTCGGCCGGGTGTCTCCCATCAGCGGTGGGGTTGTGATAGCCCGGCTCAATGACCTACCCGTCGCGGTGCGCAAAGGGCCGCTTGTTGTATTGGGATCTCCGCTCGGCCCTCATGTTTACGCCGGCGACCGCGACGCCTGTGCGTTATTGGCGTCTCTTACGCAACTCCCATAACCGCTAACCGGCTTACGCGCGGACCCGGCAAAATGATGCCGCTGAGATTGAGGGGATCCGCGGCAGCAACGACTACGTTTTGAACCGTGCTTGAATCGCGACGGATGGAGCGCAGCAAATCCAGCGCTTCCGACCGGGCAAACTGTTCGCCGGTAAAGCCTGAAACGAATCTTCCTCCCCGAATCTCGCCGCGCGCTTCCATTCTGCGAAGTATCGGCAACAGATCCCGCCATGGCGGCGCGAGTGTTTCCCGGACCAGCAAATCGCGCAACAGGACGCCCCATCTGACCAGCAATTGACGCGCGAAACGCTCCACTCGCTCCTCGCGGTTCATCGTCGCCCCAGTGGGCCGCAGCAAAGCCCAGCGTCCCGCGGCATGGCGCGGCCGTTTCGTGCTGCCGCGTCCTTCCCCTCGACGGCGTTTCGGATCAATCAGCGCCCGCAGATTATCGAATCCATCCGCCGTTACAAATCCGCCCGCCAACAACTCCCAAAGACCGTCTTCAATTTCGCTGGCCAAGCGGCCTGTTTGCCGCACGAGGTCCCCGAAAAAGCTAGCCCCATTGCGCTCCAAAGCAAGCAACACTTCGCGGGCTGGGTGAGAGAGCCCAATTGATTCCGGTGAGCTGGGTTCCCGCATCAGCCAGCCGGCGTCTTCCCGCAAGAAAAGCGTAATGGGCGCGATGCGCGTGGGCCGCACACGGCGATTCTGTACCACCGCCGGATGAGGAGATATTCTGGCCCACATCACATCGCCGGAAAAGCAGAGTTCGTCGAGAAATTCCGCATCGTACTTGGCGATTCGTTGGGCGAGAACTTCCGATTCCCAGGCAGCCGCGGGGATCTCATATCCTTGCAGTTGCCGGATGATTTGCAAGGTCCCATCGGCCCCATGCAGTTGGCTTCCGCGCAAAACATGCTGCCAACTTTGCAGGAAGCGTTCAAAATCCAGTGCCGTTACCGGTTCGATTTCGCGCCGCAAACTTCCCAGGGTGGCACGGTGAATGCGCGCCAGAATGCGGCGGTTGCACCACTCCGTCTCGCCTTGCGTATGGCGGAAATGCCCTTGAATGACCTGGCCTTGCGATTCAAGTCGCAAGAGCGCTGCTTCCACCGTTTCGGCGGGAAATGCCATCTTAGCCGCGAGGGCGGAAATTGTCATAGGCCCCAGGCTTTCCAGCCAGCCGGAGACTACGGCATTCGCATCGTCAACCACTGACATTCGCTCGGTGGCTACCCAAAAGAGCGCGCCGTCACGGTTCATCGTCGAGGCACGCCCGGTGGCCGCAAGCTCGCCAAAAAACGTTTGCCATTCCTCGGACGGTGGCATTCTCACTAAAGTCAGCAATGCGTCGTGCAATTCGTCGGCATCTCTTGCTTCCGGCCACACCTCGGCTGAAATCCGCTCGATGGCCGCCGGATCAAGCACGCCTTCTCCGTTCGTCACATCCGTTCCGAGCTTTTGCCGTAACTGAACTGCTCGTGTGCGGCGCTCTTCAAGCGGCGCATCGTCCAGAAACGCATACGGGTTGGCGTTCAGAATCTCGTGCGAGAACGGGGAGGCTTGCAGCGTATCGATGGCCACTGTCTTGATGCGGCTGTCTTCGATGCCTTCCAGAACCTCCTTGAGTCCATCGATATCCATTGCCTCGTGCAGACAGTTATCGATCGTTTCGTTGACGAGCGGATGATCCGGCACGCGGATCGGTCCGGTCAGATTCTCCGCGCAGGCGACCTGATCCGGAAAAACCGCGGCGAGCAGATCGTCGGCGCGCATACGCTGGATTTGAGCCGGCACTTTCTTGCCGCCGCTGAATCGCAAGATGGCGAGCGCCCGGGTGGTATTCCAGCGCCAGCGGGCGCCGAACATGGGCGCGGTCAACAGTGCTTGGCGCAGCACGTCTTCCACCGTCGCCGCTTTCAAAAAAGCGAACACCAAAGCGAGCGGAAACGAATGCTGGTCGCTCAACGATAGCACCAGCCCGTTGTCTGTGGCGGCTGCCTGCAATTCAAAATTGAAGGTCCGGCAGAAGCGCTTGCGCAGCGCAAGGCCCCACGCGCGCGTGATGCGCGAACCGAACGGAGCATGCAGCACAAATTGCATGCCGCCGGCTTGATCGAAAAAGCGCTCTGCCACAACGGTAGTTTGCGAGGGCAACGCGCCCAGTTCCGCAGCGCCCGCTCGAACATAGGCGGCTATTTGTCTCGCTCCCGCTTCATCAAGCCCGCACTCGTCCATCAGGAACGCCGGCATAGGCTCCGCTGCGGCAAGAACGCGCTCCCGTATTTGCGCTACTTCGGCCGATAGTTCGCGCGAACGCCCCGGCGCTTCGCCCAGCCAGAATGGAATCGAAGGTGCCGCGCCATGTGCATCGGTAACGCGAACACGTCCGGCTTCCACGCGTTTGATGCGCCAGGAATGAGTGCCGAGTAAAAACACATCGCCCACCAGGCTTTCTATGGCGAAATCCTCATCCAGCGTTCCCACCGCCTTGCCGTCCGGTTCGACGATCACGGTATAGTTCGCGTTTTCAGGAATGGCGCCGCCCGACGTGATGGCGGCAAGACGCGCGCCGCGCCGGCCCTTCACGCGGCCGTTCACCTGATCGCGATGCAAGAGAGCCCCGCTTCTGCCGCGCGATGTGGCGATGCCTTCGGACAGCATTTCCACGATACGATCGAAATCCGCGCGCGCCAGATTCCTATATGGATAGGCTGAGCGGAACAAATCGAAAAGATCATCCTCTTTCCACGATTCCGCCGCCGCCGCGGCTACGATCTGCTGCGCGAGAATGTCGAGCGCATTTTGTGGAATCTCAATCCGTTCCAATTCGCCTTTCCGGATGCCCGAGATCAGTGCGGCGCATTCGATCAGCTCGTCGCGCGTGGTTGCGAACAAGCGGCCATGCGGTTTGGCGCCGACCCAATGGCCCGACCGGCCAATCCGTTGCAAGGCCACGGCGATGGCGCGCGGGGAGCCGATTTGGCAGACCAAATCGACTGTGCCGATGTCGATTCCCAGTTCGAGCGATGCGGTGGCGACCACCGCGCGCAACTCGCCGCCTTTCAAGCGCGACTCCGCATCCAAACGGAGTTGGCGCGAAAGACTTCCATGGTGCGGCAGGATGGCGTCCGTTCCAACCCGTTCTGCTAAAGCGTGTGCCACGCGTTCCGAAAGCCGCCGGGTGTTCACAAATACCAGCGTGGTGCGATTCGCCAGAATCAATTCCGCGATCCGGTCGTAGACTTCGTTCCACAACTCGGTGCTGGCCACTGCGCCCAGTTCGTCGCGTGGCACTTCGACCGCGAGATCCATGTCGCGCCGATGTCCGACATCGACGATTCGCGTTTGGGGCCCAAGCAAGCGCCCGACCTCTTCGATCGGTTTAACTGTTGCGGAAAGGCCGACCCGTTGGGGACGAGAACCAACCAGGGAATCCAGGCGGGCAAGCGACAGCATGAGATGAGAGCCGCGTTTGTCGTCGGCTATAGCGTGAATCTCGTCCACGATTACCGTAGAGACATCGCGCAACATCTGGCGCGATTTCTCAGCCGTGAGCAGGATATAGAGCGACTCCGGCGTGGTCACCAAAATGTGCGGGGGTTTCTTGAGCATGCTGGCGCGCTCTGGCATCGGCGTGTCGCCGGTTCTCACCGCCGTTCGGATCGCTATCGAAATGCCGTCCTTCTGCGCCAATGCGCCTATCTCAGCGAGGGGCGACTCCAGATTCCGGTGGATATCGTTACTTAGCGCTTTGAGGGGCGAGACATAAACGACTTGGGTCGAAACTGGCAAAGCTTGCGCGCGTGCGGATCGGACCAGACGGTCGAGACAGAGCAGGAACGCAGCCAGCGTTTTACCGGAGCCGGTGGGCGCGGAGATCAGCGTGTCGTGTCCAGCGGCAATTCCGCGCCAGCCTAGAATTTGTGGCTGCGTCGGGGAGGCAA